>Ga0070399_1002457_pt1 | contig 17656 bp, 23 predicted proteins | sample BioMet4_FD_61217 | JGI IMG/M metagenome (GOLD analysis project Ga0070399, IMG submission 61217) | Microbial communities from bioreactor (seeded with sewage sludge) at LBNL, California, USA - Biofuel metagenome 4 (version 1) | ecosystem: Engineered > Bioreactor > Anaerobic > Unclassified ... | reverse complement strand
TTCTCCTCACGGTACTTCTTGAAGATGCGTCCGCAGTTCTCGCAGCGGCGCCATGGGGTCTGGTCTGCCCAGAGGCGAAAGAACTGGTGGATGACAGCCTCGCCGACGGAGCCGGTGGCAGAGAAGTCAGGCAAATCGCTCCGGACGGAGGAGAGGCGAGCAAACGGATTCATTGGCTCACCCGTGGGGTCGCCGCCCCACTCCCACTGGTAGTCGGACTTGCGGTAGGAGGCATCAGACTCGATCAGGAAGCTCAGGGCATCGTTTGTGGCCCTCCAAAGCCCCTCGGACAGGGCGACGTCGTATCCCGCACGGACGTTGAAGCCATCTGCCTCGGCAACTTGTACTACATGAGGAAGGCATGGGTTGTTCCTCATGCTGTTCTCGAAGGTGTCGAGCCTTGCTCCCCTCACGATTTCTCCGTCCACGTGGAGGAAGTACTCTGGGCCGGTTTGGGAGAGGAAGCGCCTCTCGCCAAGATATGACAGCAAGTCGTCGGCGGTTCCAGCCTCGCTCGCGAAGAACTGGTAGGCCATCGGAAGTACGCACGCAATCTGGAGCACGCGCACGGTTTGGGCGACCTCGGCCTCGGAAATGGCGCCTGCCACGTCCCGGTCATCGAGAGTGATGGCGCGGGCGCGCTCCGATAGGAGGGCGGGATGGAGACTGAGAAGGTCGTCCGGAATCGTCCTCTTGATGGATTCGGGCGAGTCGAGACGCTCCGTGTGGAAGGGGCGTGGGTTTACGGTGCGTGTCGCGCACTCCTCGTCGGCAAGGTTGATAGGCTCGAACCTGCGCATCCCCTTGTCGAAGCGGTGACGGAACCACTCAAGCCGCGTCGCGCCCGGATACAGGGGTGAGGCGGGAAGCCCGTATCTGTCGCAGAACGTGAGCAGGCTTGCCGTGTCGGTCACATCAACCCTCTGCAAGTCTCCGTTGAACAGCTCCGCCTCGTCCAGGGTCTCGACACCGAGGGTCTTGGGCTCACCGCTCTCCACGAAGTAGTGGAATGGCTTGCCATCCAACTCGCCGTTCGCGACGGATGTCTCGTAGACGTGCCAAGGGAGAAGCTCTCTCGGCTGCCCTGGTTCAAGGAGCCCATATCGCGCCAACTGTCCGGGATTCCAACCTCTGTCGTTCATGGTCTCCCCAATTTGTCTTAGTCCTCGTCCTCGTCGCCAAGGACCGACGAGAGCTCGTTATCGTCCGTGGTCCCTTCGGGATCCTCGTCTGCCTCCCTCTCGCGCATGAACACGCTGACAAGGCCGCACTTCGTGGTCGCGTGCTCCCTGTCCCGCACAAGCACGGTCTGCCCATGCACATCGACCTGCACGGCCGACGAAAGCGTCTCGGCGGACGCGATGCAGAAGCGGTTGTGTACCATGCTCATCGTCTCGTTGTCATCAGACGTCTCCTCTGCCTCCGGGTCCACATAGAGACAGTCCCGCTCCCACCATATCCCCGAGTCCGGATCCGACACGTCCACGAACTCGGACGCGAAGACGAACCCATTCTCGAACGCGAGGTCCGGCGCGCTCACGTCGTCGCAGCTCCCACTCTCGTACCAGATCACTACGCTCTGCCCATTCATCTTCTCTTTCCTCTCCCTGTGCATGGCTTGATGTTGGTCTGCTGTTGCCTTGCCACCGCGTTTGCGGGCGCGATGTCCTCCGCGAGGCGTGCCCTGCGTTCGTCAGCGAGGGCGCTCTGGTGCTCCATGTGGTGGAGCCCGCCTGCCTTGCCCGCGAGCGTGGGCGCGTATGTCATGGATGCGTCGAGGACCACGTAGTCGCCCTCCCTCGCCCCCTTGACCATGATGCCCTGGTGTAGGCGCGGATTCTTCGGCGGGACCTTCGGCTCCGTGTTCAGGACGCCGAGAGGACGCCCTCCTGCGGGTCTCGGCGCGGTCGGGGTGAGGGCCACCACCCTGTCCTGTGCCGCCTGGAGAGCGGCGAGGCGGTCGGCCAGGCGAATGACCTCCTCACGCAGGTCGTTTGCCTGGTGCATGAGCTCGACCTCGAGTTTCTGTGCCTGCATGGACCTCGGCGCGTCCGTGCAGCCTATGGACCCGAGGAACCCCTGTGCGGACGCGAGCCTGTCGTCGCACCACGCCTCGTCCTCGTCCACCGACCTCATGAGCTCGTTGCGCTCCTTGCGCACGGACGGCCAGAGGGGACCCTCCGACATCGCCGCGAGCCTCCTCCTGCTAGCCTCCGCCGACGCGGCCCGCTTGTGGATGGCCCCTGCCCTGTCCGCCGCCCGATCGTAGTCCGCCGCCTTGCGATCGCACCGCTCGAGCTCGAGCGCCACGTCCTCGACCCTGTCGGAGAGCTGCGAGCGGGTCTTGATCCCCTCGGTGCGTATGGTGCCTATCGTCTGGAGGATGTCGTGTATGTCACGCACGTTCCTCGAGGCGCTCTCGCGCATCGTGACCCAGTCCTCGAGCGTGCGTGGGCGGTGCTGCCTCCCGGTGCGGATGCCGTGCCTGCGCAGCAGCTCCCGCGGAATCGGCCTCGCGCCGGGATGAGGGCTGAAGGGCCTCTCGGGCGCGACCGTCGTGCCGCCCGCCCCGGTGACGCCATCGAAGTCGACCCCGAGACGGGCGTCGATGCCGTCGCGGGTGTACGCGAGCCCGAGGTTGGCGCCCCGCACCCGCTTGTCGTGGCCCGTGCTCTCTGGGTGGACGAACGTGATGCCTCGCCGGTTCTCGTGGTAGGAGAAGCCCTGCGCGTAGAGGACCTCGTCGAACTCGTCCCATGAGTCCGCGGCCGCGACGGAGAGGTCGACGGCGTCGCGGATCTCGCCCACCCACGACCTCCTGCCCGTGCGTCCCATGGCGCGCTCGGCGGTGCCGACACAACGGTCCTGGACGGTCCTGCCGGGGATCGTGCCATCCCTCTTCGCACGACGCCACTCCACGATATCGGGCAGCTGTTCGAGTCCGTGCTCGGCGCAGATCGCCTGGACGACCCTGGCCTCATGCACCACATCGTCGTTGGTCCTGTGGACCATCCTGCCGTTCTTTGGCAGGACCGCGTTGAGCACTATGTGGGCATGCGGGATGTGGTGCTCGTTGTCGTCGTGTACGGCGACGAACCACTCGCCGTCGGGGTAGCACTCCTCGGCCCACTCCACGGCGACGGCAAGCGTCTCATCCGCGTCGCAGCGGTCCTCCGGGTCGGGAGAGATGACGAAGTGGTAGTAGCTCCTATGCTCCGGGCCGTCCTTGCCCCATACCCTCCTCGTGCGGTCCATCACCTTGGCCCACCCGCTCCTCGCGTCCCTGTCACCGAGTTTGGCGGCGAGTACGACCGACGTGGCGCAGGTGAGACAGCGGTCGGGTTTCTCGCCGTCGTGCCCGTCGGTGAGGTACCTCTGCATGCTCTCGCCCTTGCCCCCATGGAGGAGGTAGTCCTCGATGTCTGCGCACCCACCGCGACACCCTGCGCCCCTTACGGTCTTGAGGAAGGCCATACGCCATCACCGCCTGTCCCCACAGGCAGCAAGGACGTCCGCACACCTTTTGAGTGCCGCGTATTGCGCCGGCCAGACCTCGTCCGCCTGCGTTCGGATGCCCGTCATGAACTCCGCCACGTCGCGTGCGCTCGCGTCCCCCTCCGTCGCCAGAGCCATCCGGTTCAGCGCTGCGGCGAGCTGGTTCAGGTTCCTTCCCTGGGCACGCAGCTCGTCGAAGATGTCCTCGATCACGGCGAGCGAAGATAGACCCGACAGGGCATCGCCGCGTACGGTCCGTGCCATGACGTACTCGGTGAGGGAGAGCCCCGCCTCCTCGGCGTGGGCCTTGAGCCATGCCTTCTCGGCCGGGGTAAAACGCAGGTTGACGCGCACTGTCCGCCGACGAGCGTACTCACGCGCTCCCTTTGTTTCCTGTTCCTCACCCATGGATGGGTCTCCTCTCCTTCGGTGTCCCCCGGTCGTGCTCGTGGAAGCGGGGTTGTCTTACGTTCTCTCATGGTCGCGCAGCGACCGTGCCAGGTGTGGGGCAGAGCCCCACGAAGCGGACGGAGCGGGGTGCCGGTAGGTGCCCCGAGATGTCCGCTGCTTTTTGTGGACACACAAAAAGCGTCTCTTGCGAACCTACTTTCGTTCCTACAAGTATAGCAATGCCACAGAAAAACGCATTGGGGGTCCAGGACGGAAAAGGCCCCGTTCGATTTGAACGAGGCCATGCCTGTTTCTCAGGATGCTGATACATGCGGGAGCTTTATCGAAACGTATCGTGGACTATCTCGACTATATGGCGACTCACTTGCTGTTCTTGAAGAAAGCCCCTATCGCACCGACCCCAACCACAAGGATGATGATGTACTTGGCGGCGGTGAGGAGGATGCCGCTCGACATGAGGAACCAGAGCAGCAGGAGGACGACGCAGATCTTGACGATGGCTCTCATGGTTCCCCTTCCCTCCGTATTTATCCTTGCTCGTGCATCTCTCTTCTCAGGGCAATCTCGATGAGGTCCGAGATCATCGCCTGATGGCTCCCTGCGACCTTGCGTCTCGCGGACTCGTCGTGGAGCCAACGCCACGTCTCCGGGGTAAGCCAGAAGCTGCGTACCACGAAGTCACTCCGATCGGTCCTGATGGTCTCCGGTATCTCGTCTAGGGCCGCGAGCGCCTGCACGGCCTCGTCGATCAGGAGTGACTGGTTCATGTGGATGCCCTCGGCCCTCGCGTCCGACACGGCGCGGAGCAGGAAGGCGTAGACGTCGCGCGAGACGTTGACGGTCTGGTAGACCTTCTTCTGCGTCTTCTTCTTGGTGCCCTTGTCGTCTGCCTTCGGCAGCTTCGTCTCCTTCGGCTCCTCCGACGTGGCAGGCGCCTTCTTGGCTGCGGCCGGGCGCGACGGCCTGATGGGAGTCGACCCCATTATCTCGGCCACGAGATTACCTTCGAACTGCCTCGCCATCATCGTCCCCCTCAAACGTACTTATACACATTATTGGGTGTTGCGGTATCAGTATACACACGAAAGCTCCGGGCAGCCGACACGACCCGAGACGATGTCCGCGATGAGGAACGACTCGCGCCACAGACTCTTCGATCTCGTGGTGGCCCCTGGGCGCGAGACGAGCATGAAGCCGTTCTCGACGCGCTCGACGCGGCAAAGCTGCGTGACCTCCCCGACGGGGCGGGGTGCCGGAATCGTCAGGTGGATGTCCCTACCCTCCAAAGCCTTCGCCTCAAGGCACATGCGCTCGTAGCGATCAATCGCAGCAAACGCATCCTCCGCCGACAGCATGTTCAGTCACCTGCCGTCCGCATGCCCTCCGGCCTGACCCAATCGATGATGTCATCCACCAGCCAGTCGTACTGGGCCGCGGCGCCGTGCAGGATGCGGCCGGTGTCGTAGATCGACCTTCCCTCCGCCTGTGCCTCAGCGATCTGGATGTTATTGGATATCTTCTGTCCGAAGACCCTCACCCCACTCTTTGGGAGCTCCGATACCATCTGCTCGGCGACTTGGGCATGGAGGTTCGTGAAAGGCTTGTAGAGCGTGATTACTGCGGCGATCCTCTCGTCCCATGAGACGCCAGCCGACTCGCTCACGTCCGAGAGCAGGCCGATGGTCTGCCGCACACCCTCGATGCCGAAACGGTCGGCCGTCGTCGGGATGATGACGTGCGTAGCGGCCACGAGTGCCGACACGACGCAGAAATCCTTGTCCGGATGGGTATCGATCACGCACACGTCGAAATCGAGGTCGTCCATCGCCCTCTGGATCGCGGTCGCGAGGCTCGTGGCGGTCACCCCGGCCTCCCTCTGGACGTATGAGAGCTCCTCGTACGCGGGGACCGTCGCCTGCCCGTCCGCGGTGGACAGGCAGGGGCGTCCCTTAATGAAGTCAAAGGTGCTCGCCGTCCCGTCCGCGATGTACGGACCTTGGATGGCAGTGAGCGATCCCTGCGGGTCACAGTCGACCGCAAGGACCTTCGCGCCGCGACGTCGCATACCGTCCGCGATAGCCGCGGCGGTCGTGGTCTTGCCCACGCCACCCTTCTGGTTCGTCATGCAGATGATAGGTTTCATGTCTCTTCTCCTTCGGTCGTGGCCCCAGGGTTATGTGGAAGGGGCGCTACGGTACGAAAACACACAGATATTCAGTTACTTACCGGTTTGGCTCGTCATCATCGATTGTCCGTGGTCGCGGATCAGGCTCGTCGAGCTGTAAGTTCCTGTTCTCATCGCTGCTCCCCTCGTTCTTGCCCGTGAGCCCTTCACTGGCTAAGCGCTCATGCTCGGCCACTTCACTTAGCATGCCGTTTTCATCACTTCTGCCATGAGTCCGCGCCATCGGAGAGGGCAGCTTTGCGTCAGTGACGACCTCGGGGGGAAGCGCGGTCTTCTTGTTCTTCCTGTTGAACATGTTGAACATGGGGTCTCCTTCGCTCGTAGGTTTGGATGGACGTCCGACCTAGAAGGGAACATCCTCATCGACCAGGACCGGGTCGTAGGTCTCGTTCTCGGGTGCCGGGTTCTCATCGGTTGACTGATGCCGACCGGATGGCTTGCCCATGAGCTCGACTTCCCACGCATGGACGTCGAGTCTGCTTCGCCGCTGTCCGTCTTGGGTCTCCCAGACGTTGAGGTGGAGTTTTCCCGTCACGGCAATCTTGTTACCCTTCTTGAGGAGACCGCTCAAGGCTGTGGCGCGGTTTCCGAAGAGGACGACCGGGATCCAGTTCGGGCGGTCCTCCCACTCGGCAGTCTGTGGGTTCTTCCTGCGTTCGTTGACCGCAAGCGAGAACGTCAGGACCGGCGTGCCGCTCGATGTCGCTCGAAGCTCGGGATCCTGTCCCAGGTTGCCACTTATCGCCACGGTGTTGATGTTCATGTCTTTCTCCTTCGGTCGTGGGGGTGTATGTGTGGAAGCCCCCGTGTCTGGTACGATTATACGACAACACAAAGATAAGTAAAAGCTAGTTTTGTGTTTCTTCTACCATAGTTGCTACACGAACCATTCTGGTTATCCAAGGTCCTCTATCGAGTAGGTGTCATAGCCCTCGTAGCGGTAGCTCGCATCAATGCCCTTCATGTATACCTGCCGGTCGGTGATACGATCGGTGAGCGCATCGCGCAACAACACCTTGATTTCCGTGTCGCGGATGGGGCTGCGCTCCATGGCGAGGAGGTAGTCCTCTTTGTCGACGAGGCTCCAGTCGATCACGCGACCAAGCTCCTTCTTGAGGATGGCATCGAGCCAGATGCGCGTGCTGCGCCCATTGCCCTCGCGGAAGGGGTGTGCGACGTTCATCTCGACGTACTTCGCAATTATCTGGTCGAAGTCGTCCTGTGGCATCCTGTCGATGGCGCCAAGCGCTGCCGAGAGGTACATCACCGGTGCAAAGCGGAAGTTTCCCTTGGCGATATTCACGTCCCGACGTTTGCCCGCGAACTCGTAGACGTCCTGGAACAGAAAGCCATGGATCTCCGCAAGACCTGCGAACGTACCAACCTCGAATGCAGCGAGGTAACCCTTGTCATATAGCTCCATGGCACGGAGCTTCGTCAGTCGCTCCTCCTCATGGGCGAGGGCGATGTCATCTGTCAGTCCCAGCTTGTTCGCCAAAGTCATAATCTGCACCCCTCAGCCATCGCGATGTCTCGTCTTCGTGACTGATACAATTATACAATAATACACGTATAAGTAAGCTTGTTAATTGTCTTCGTTTTCTGTCGGGGAATCCTCTGGAATGAAGTCCCATTCATCATCTGAATTAAGCATGGAATCCAATTTGGCATGGACCACATCGAGCTCGTCTTTTGCTCGTGCTATCTGCTGGCGAGCACCTTCGACTTCAGTAGTAATTTCTTCCTGACGTAGCTTTGAGGGGTAGTAAATTAGAACTTGCGCAAAGTCACCAGCCTGTGTTCTGCGACGGTTGCTATGGCCAGTGTTTATTGCCCGGAATGCTCTTCTAAAACGACGCGATCTTAAAAGCAGGGCAAGATACTTTGCTGACACCGCATCGTCAATTACGTGCAGCACGGGATACTCCTGTGTAACCAATGCTCCATCAAACTCCTGGGTTACATAGCCCACGGAGCCCTTCCAAAGATCAATTCCCGAGTAGACAATATCGCCCTCGTGCACCCTGTACCATTTGCTGGAAGATTCAGCAAAGTACATCCCAAGCCACTCAGGCGCATTGATGCCAACGCCGGCTTCTCTTGGGCGAAGCTCTCCAGTCTGAGAAATCGTTAGGACTTGGAACTGTTGGAGAGGAACAGACGAAAAGTCGATTACCTCCCTACGGCGTTCGACAACTGCTCCCAGGTTGTTTGAGGCCCAGCCGCTTGGTACATAATCGGTTGCATGAGCGCGGTACACATGATATTTCGGATCAATACGATGGCTTGAGTGACTGGTCCATACTTTTGAGGCTTTTTCCACGACGCATCGCCGGTCCTTGCATCCTCCTCCGCTGCGCCAGGTCCTCCATGCGCCAAGCAGTGATGAGTCCTGTATGTCAGATAGATAGCCGCGGTCATCCGAGCAGTACAGGTCGTTTCTCGCGTCGGGTCGACCTGATGGTGTGTATCCGATGAAGTCTGCTTCAGCGAAAAAGATGTCATAATCGAGATTCGCCGCTTTGAGCGCACCTGCCAGATCGTTCTCATGGCCTCCAGCAAGTTCTTTTGCCAAGCGTCGCGAGTCCACATCACTGAACTTCTGGAAGATGAGAATCGAAGTCTTGTTCGTCGCCCCCGAGCGCCTAAAGGCATAGTCTGGAAGGGACACTATGCCCAACACCCTTCCTTTTGTGAAGAGCCAGCGCCTCATGTTCGGACAATTCGACTGTGCCCCAGCATTATTGAGTATCCCATCCGGGAGAACCATGCCAAGCCGTCCCTCGGGCTTTAGGGCCGCGATGCTTCTCTCAAGGATGATCTGTTCGGATTGAACCGATCTTCTTCCTTCGCAAACTTCAAAATCGTTGAGAGACCTTCCATCAAGCTGGTCTTCATCGCCTTCTTCTATTTTTGTCCCGAACGGGGGATTGCCCACCACAATGTCAAATTTCGCATCATTTTTTAGAAGAGGCTTCGTGAGGTTTGGGCTAAGGCAACTTTTGTCCGCCTCAATATTGGTGTGCCCATCATGGTGTAAAAGTAGGCTTATCTTGCAAATGCGAGCCAAGACTGGGTGTATCTCTATTCCGTATACGTTCTGTAGAGCAAAATCCGTCTTGATCCGCGTAAGGTTTGGCTGCCCACAATAGTCACGATCTGTAACTTTCCAAACCTGGAGGAGCGCCTCGAGAAGAAACCCGCCGGAACCACATGTAGGATCGAGTACGTAGTCATTGCCCGTCAGCTCAAGCATAGCGACGACGAACCGTGCTATTGGCCGCATGGTAAAATACTGACCGAGGCTCCCACGAAAGACAGAGCCAAAGAAATCCTCGAATGCCCGGCCAATTATGTCCGAGTCGGTCTCGATGAATGAGATCTCTTGCATGGTTCGCACAACAGAGGCGATCTTGCTGTCTGGTAGTTCAAGCTCTTCATCATGTGGGAATATAGAAATATCCTGTTTCTTGGCATCTGCGTAGAGCGCGTGAACACGTGTAGCAATTGCCGCATCCGATTCACCAATCCCAGCTTGGAATCCTCTGGGTTCCCCGTTGGGCGTATGCCTCTCGTCGCGTACCTTCGCGAACATTATTTTGCTCCACTCATCAAAGGCTACGAGTGGGTCTCTCTTTCCACCAGCCCAAATGATGGCATGGGCCCTTTTTATCGCAGAGCTAAGTGTGTCCGCCTCTACAGGATGGATGTCATCGTTTCCTCCTGCAATAAAGCGATAGTCCATCGTTTGTGAGTAATTCTTTGGAATGCGGTCCCTGGTTCCGACCAAATTCCTTTTCCGCTCGAGTGGTCCATAGCCCTCTATCTTCCACAGCGACGAGTCATTGCCATAGTCCGTCATGGCATATGTCGCAGAGAGGGCAACTGCATTGGCAAACGCCTGTTGCTCCCCTTCGGCCCTTTCACTCTTGGACGCCGTACTCTTTTTGTTCTCAACGACCATCCATGGTTGGGTGCATCTCTTATCGGAGAAGAGGACAACGTCAGCGATATTATTATGGGAACCGGGAATCTCCGTGTTAATCATACTTGGGTCATAGCCTCGGTCAAGAACGAGAAAGGCTATTGTCTCTGCGCGAACTACTTCTTCCGGGTCAGTGATTCTATATGACTTCGTCTTGTGTATAAAATAAAGTATCTCGTTATCTTTCAGGGCAATAAGACCGCGAACAACTGCTTGTTGGACACGGGGGCTAAGACCGTTTTCTTTGGCGATTTCAATTTGTGCGGCGACACTTTTCCCCATGGAAATCCCCTCGTTCTTTGATTACAGCAAATACGATTCTACAACGTGGTAATTATTCATCTCTCCTGGAACGTGCCGGTCGCGTAGTCGATCGTGTAACCGTTGGCGCAGTTGTAGACCTCTCCCTGCATGTCGAGCCCCCCGTCTGACGAGAGCACCTCGACGTAGACGGAGCGGCACACGAGCTCGTCTCCGACGTAGACGGGTGTCGCGGAGTACCAGACGGACACATCGGGATGTGCTTTGAGGTAGGAGACAGTGCGGGTCTCGAAGTAGGCCATGCCTCCGTTGCCGTCGTTCTTCCCGACGTTCTGCATGCGCGTGCCGGTGACGAGGTTCTCCACGGATGTCGTGCCCGTGGAGGCGTCGTAGCCACCGAGCGAGTCGGCGATGAGGTGGCTCCTGTTCCAGAAGTAGCCGCTGTAGCTCTTCCCATCCCCGAGGTCGATGATGGCCTTGCCGTTGTGGCCCCAGCCGGAGAGGCGTGAGTCCACGTCGGAGGCGAAGGACGAGCGCCACCCGGCGAAGTCCTCGACCATCTGGTATGTGATGCGGCCGATGGCACGACCAGAGCGTCCAAGCGAGTCAAGGGCCGAGTAGGAGATTGTTCCTGCGGCGACGTCGGCGTCGATGGTGACAGGATCGGGGATGACACGGACGTAGTCGGGGTAGTCGGTGAGTGACCACTCGGTGGGGACGAGGCCCGACGCCGTGACCGTGCCGACGGTGGCGGCCGTGGAGCCGTCGGAGTCCGTGGCGGCCGTTGGTTCGGTCGCGACATCGACGGAGCATGAGGTGTCATCCGTCGTCGTGGCTCCGGTCGTGGCCAGGAGTGCTGACTGGCTGAGGCTGTACGCGACCCAGATACAGACCATTGTGACTATGAGACCTAGCAGCTTTGGCTTCTTCACGATGTGCCGTCGGCCCATCTTCTCTCCTTCGGTCGTGGGGCGGTTATGTGGAAGGCCCCATACTGGATACTATTATACGTTAATACACAGATATACAATAGATTAGAACTTGGCTTTCGGGTTTCCGACAACGTCGCTCCCGGGGGCCATGGAGCCCCCTACCGCGACGCCATCGAAAACCCTATCTCTTCCTCTGTCCGACTCTCTTTTCAGTGACGTGCGCCTGCCGCGCGTCGGCATCGTTGAGCGCGACGAGGGTCTCGTCCGTGGGTGGGATATGTCTATCGCGACCGTCACGCCTGGAAACCCGGTCGTAGCTCTCGGCCAACGGGACATACGAGGCCGTGAACCTGTCCTGGGCCGTGAGGAGGGTGTCCGTCAGGAACGCCTTGTCCTTGTCCCACTCGCGAAGCCCGCGGATGTAGAAGGGACGGAGGTCATCGGAGACGATGAACGGCACGACGGCGGAGGCAAGGGCCTGCTCGAACATGACGAGCCTGCCGACCCGACCATTCCCGTCGGAGAACGGGTGGATCGCCTCGAATGACGCATGGAACCTCGCGAGATCTGTGATGTTGACAGCGTCGAGCGCGGCGAAGGAGGCCAGGAGGGTCCCGATGCGGTGGGGGACCTCCTCCGGGGGGCACGTCCTGGTCCCGCCGATGCCGCCGTCTATGATGTTCTCGAACCTCTTGAACGACCCGACGGAGAACCTCGGGTCGGCGTCCTGCCTGGTTCCGCGCTTAAGGATGCCATGCAGCTCGCAGAGGTATGCTCCGTCAATCTCCTGTCCGACGTGGTCGAGCATACGGTCGAAGAGACGGAAGTGATTCGCCATCTCGACGATGTCGTCGACCGGGGCGGTGCCGGAGAAGTCGTGCCCGTCGAAGATCATAACCGTCTGGTCATGGGAGAGCCTCGATCCCTCGATGCGGTTCGACGAGTATGCGAGGTCGCACTGGATGGCCTTGTAGACGGAGCCGTCCACGTGGTTGTCCCTTTGTTCGACGAGGATGTCTACCAAAGTGGTGACGTTCATCTATCCAGGTCCTTCCGTGAGCGACGCCCGAAGGCGTCCTTGTTGCCTACGTGTGATTATCCCCCATCCAGGGGACAACCACGGGTTCGTACCGCTCGGGAGAGGTGTAGGTGTCTTTCCAGTCCTCGTACTCCTCCTGGGTGATCTCGCCTGCTACCAGCCTGTCATGCTCGATTCCCCAGTCACACAGGACCTTGTGTAGGATTCTGCTTGTGTCGGGTTCGACCGTGACCCCCGGCTTGCCGTCGCCCTCGGGGACGAGCCCGAGCGGACGCTCTAGGTCGAAGAGCACGTGGATGGCGTCGTCCAGTGTGGCGAGGGAATGGCTTGCGAAGATTTCTGGGCGCACTTTGAGCGCCTGCGCGATTGCTTTGATGTAGTGTTTCTTGGGAAACCTGTCACCAAGCTCGTAGCTGCGCAGGGCAGACTCGCCGAGCCCGGCAGACTCAGCAAGCTCCTTCTGCGTAAGGCCTCTCCGCAGCCGGACGGTACGAATCCTATCTCCCAGCTTCTTGCGCTCCCAGCTCTCCATGCCATCCCTCCCTGCATGTGGACATATCCATCTTCACCAAGGTCGCGCCGCGCTCGCGACCGTCATCGAGTATCTTCTGATATGCCGTTTCGGATACCCACCAGCATTCGCATCCCCATGCGACGTTTCCGTCATCAAGCTCGATTTTCGGGTTCGTGAGTCCGCATTGGTCTATCTCGGCATTCGAGAATCCTGCGAACATCCCTCCTGCTCCGTATGGGGGGAAATCTCCGACGTATGTACCAATGCCCGCATATGCAATCCTGTTCTCATCAGCAGACAGAATCACACCGACGCGGCTTCCTATTTCCTTGCTCATTGTTCCTCCTTGAAGGGATGCCTGTTGTGAACGGGAACGTCCTTCGCTAGTTCTGTCCGATGGTTGCGATGGTTCCCGTGGGAACGACGATCTCCGTTCTGGTGGAGGTCCCTGACTCGGTCTGGATAGGACCCTTATCTGACAGGACGATACCGAAGAATGTCGTGCCCGTATACATCTCCGTCGTCGTTATCGTCTCGACGCAGGGGGTCTGCGAGTCATCCTCCACGAGACTGGTTTCCGTGGCGTCGTATGTCTGCATCAGCCACGAGCCGTCCTCCTGACGTACGAAGACCTCATATTGCTTGCCGTTCCTTGTCGTAGAAGAGGTCGAGACTCCGGCGTCGGCATAGTGGAAAAACACCCAACCGGTGACCCACCCGCTGACTGTCGACGTCGAAGACGTGTCGGTCGTGTCCGAGGCCGAGAACTGCCGTATGGGTGAGGAGCCCGTCACCTGGCTTTCTGATGTCGTCTCACCCGGACGAAGACCCAGGAGGAAGACGGCGGCGGCGACGCTTAGTACACAGCCGAAGACCCTCACAATCATTGCTGCTGCATCATGGCCATTTATGGTCGACAATACGACAAGGACAATACCGAGGCACAAAACAATGAACAGCATGATGGCTCCGCTGACAAACCCATCCATAGCTACTCCTCCACAGGCTCGTAGTGCGGACAATAAGATTCCCATAGGACGTCGCACATCAGGTCATGGAACTCTTTGGTGACGGAAACGGGACGGTTCGGCGCGGTAAACTCGCCGAGGTCCATGCCTTCCCACGTGACGAGTATCGCAAGCTCCTCCCGGCTCACGTGTTCCCGCCGGATGGACGTCCGATCCATCAGACACACGAACAGGTAGGGCATGAGACGAAGCTCGGTACGGGTGAGACCATGTCCGAGGATGGCTTTTCCGCGGCGTATCGCCGCGGAGGTCTCGCAACCTCGTGGTCCATTGATGACGGTGATGTTCATGGCTTGTCTCCTTCGGTCACGGGATGTATGCGTGGAAGCCCGTACGTGACACAATTATACAATAACACACACATAAGTAAGTCGTTGATTAGACGGGAAATAGGAGGAGATAAAGGCATGAGAGGACAACGGCAATGACTATGACACTGGCAAGAGATATAGCCAAGTCGTGATAAATAAGACCAAAGGGGTCGCTGCTTTCGTGCCTTTTTAGGTAGCGTGAGTACTCGAGGTATCCATACAGGGCAAAGAGGATGACTGCTGCGATGACAAGAATGACAACATGACCCACGTTCATACGAACTCCTCCTTAAGGAACAGAATCCAGTGCGTCTTGCTCTGGGCTGGTTTGTGGTTGCCGATCAAAGGCTTGTAGGGCAGAGCCAGCGGAAGCAGCTCCGAGAGATGGACCTGCGTGTCGTTCCACTTGAAGACGAGCACTCCATCGTTCTCGAGGACGCGGAAACACTCGGCGAAGCCTGCACGGAGCTCGGCTTTCCAGTCGCATGGCAACATGCCGTACTTCGCGACCTGCCATCCCCTGCCACGCTCGAGGTGCGGCGGGTCAAAGACGACGACCTTGAACAAGCCGTCGGGGAAGGGGAGGGCGGTAAAGTCCGCTACGACGTCAGGTGAGACCACGAAGGTTCTCTTGTCGCAGAGTTCGAGTTCGCGAGGATAGGCGTCACAAAAGGTGACTCGTGCGTCGCTGTGGTCGAAGTAGAACATCTTGCCGCCACAGGCGACGTCAAGGACGGGTGTGGTGGCCACCGAGTCAGTCATCGAAGACCTCCCACCTTGATATGTCAACGAGGTGTCCCTGTCTATTGGCGTCCCTGACGGGGGGTGCTGGTGGTTCGGCGCCGAGCAGTTGGCGGAGGACGACGTAATCCTCGACGGTGACAAGGTACTCGTCCCGTGACGTGCGGACGTAGCGTTGGTCGATGCTGGCTGCGAATCCCTGAATCGCCGTGACCCGCAAACAAACGTGTTCCGAGACCAGAAGTTCCGTCGCAAGGGTGTCGAACTCAATCCAGCCGTCGTGGATGGTGGGTGTCATCATCACTCACCCTCGGCCACGAACCACCGTCCGCGTGTTAAGTCGTCCATCTTGTCTCCTTCGGTCGTGGGGCGCCCATGTGGAAGGCCCCGTGTTGGATACAATTATACAATAATACGTAAATAAGTAAAGCAATGTTCTACCGCAATGTTCTACCCTTTCGTCGGGTCGGTCGCACCCGCCTCGTCCTTCGGCACGCACACGAGGATCGTCCTGTCGTAGCCGCCGACGTAACAGCACGTGCAGAGCGAGAGCACATGGTCGGTGGACGATATGATGGCCGCCGCGTCCGCACGGCTCGTCACGGCCCGATCCAGGAGGGCGTCGAGGTATGCGCGCAGCTCCATGTTCGAGGCGAACGACGTCCGTCTCGCATCCCCGTCATCCGTGTACGTGTTGTACGTAAGGAGGGGCTCGAGCTCGTAGGTGCCCGTCGCGGTCGTGTACCAGACGGTGTCCACGCTGTCGAACGTCTCCTGGTAGATCATATCCGCGACGGGCTTGAACATGGCACCGTTGGAGAGGTGGTGCCCGTAGATGACCGTCTGCCCATCGACCATGCCCGGGGCCGTGTTGTCGCAGTCCATGAAGACCTGGCCGCCGACGGACTCCGTTCCCCATGCCGTGTTGTGGAGGTAGTAGTCATTGTCAGATGCCTGGTACACGGGATAGTTCACGGTCGTTCCCGGAATCTGGAGCCACCCGACAAGGTCCGGGTTCACCTCCTCGAGCTGCGTCCACTCCACGTCGGGAGCGGTCGCGCCGTCGTCCGACACGATGGTGTACGTGGCGAGCTCCTCGTTCACCTCGTCCTGTGCCGCATAATCCCTCTGTATGCCGATCCACACCCAGGCGGCCGCTCCGATGCAGACGACACCGACGATGGCCACCGCCACCGCCCACGTGCGTCTCCTCGGTCTCTGCTCTCCCCAGCGCTGGTATGCGTTCCTCCTCATCGTTAGCGCCCCCCCCTACACCATCATCCATAGGGTGCCGAGCGCGATGTAGGAGAGGCCAATGGCGATCGCCGCCACGCATTCGTCCCTGCCCCACTCGGCGCACGCGAGGGCCCATATGTGACGTGAGAGCCATTCGAGCGAGAGCATCCGTCCGAGGCTGCGTCCCCTGCTGTCGAAGAGGTATACGTACATGTCTCTGTCTCCTTCGGTCGTGGGGGTACGCCTGTGGAAGCCCCCGTAATAGATACTATTATACAACAACACACTAATATGTAATAGGCTAGTTTTGTAGTTTATTCGATCTATCTCTCAGGGTTTTCGATGGCGTCGCGGTAGGGGGCTCCATAGCCCCCGGGAGCGGCGGTGTCGGAAACCCTTTAGGTAGAAGGGAATCTATGTAAATCGGGGAGTCTAGTCTATGCAAATCAGGTAGTCATGGTTTTCGCAAGTCGGTCGACCGCTTCACCACGAACCACCTTGTTCCCTGCCTCCACACCTCATGTGGCACCCGCGATCCCGCGAGCCTGACCTCGCGCACCGTGGGTGCTTGCGCCTCCAGACCGAGTCCTACGGTCTGCGGCGGTCCCGCCCACGTGACCTGCCAGCGATGCCCTCCGAGCGTGATCGTCCGCAATGCCTCATGTCCGGACTCGTCCACGTCGAGTACCACAGCGACGTAGGTGCGGGAGGGGAGAGGGGGAGTCATGCGGGGGGCTTCCATGGGTTGTCCTTCCGTGTACGGTCAGTCGTGTGTTATGCCAATGTAATTCTAGCAGGGCTGGGGTACACCAATAGGAACATACATCAACACATTGATAAGTAAATACTATGTGTTGTTCACAAACCAGGTTTTCGATGGCGTCGCGGTAGGGGGCTCCATGGCCCCCGGGAGCGGCGGTGTCGGAAACACTATCTCCTTCTTTGGTTAGCGCCGCGTCGTTGCGACCCTCTCTCCTGCTCCCTGCCCTGACGGAAGATTTCGATGCGTCTGGCCTCCGTCTCGGAGAGTCCACGGAGCATGGAAGCGAGACCACTCGTGTCCCAGCCGTCGACGAGCGCGATGTACTGCGCCTTGTCGTCGACGGATACGACCGCGGGTGCGATGCCGTCCCGCAGGAGGCCGCGGTTGACGAGGATCCTTCCGGTCCTCCCGTTGCCGTCGCCGAAGGGATGGACGTGCTCGAAGTGGATGTGGAAGTCGGCCTCTCGCTCGAACGGGTCACGCTCGTCGTGCTGGTACCGATATGCGAGCTGCATCATGAGCTGGGGAATCTTTCGGGCTTCCGGCGTCGGATCCCGGCTGTCGTGCTGGTACCGATATACGAGCTGCATCATGAGCTGGGGAATCTTTCGGGCTTCCGGCGGCACGTAGTCCATGCCGAGGATGACCACGCCGACGGTGCGGTACCCGTTGTAGTTGTTGATGTCCCTGTTGATGGCGCGGTTGACGTCCTTGATGAGCCTCTCCGAGAGCTGCGCCCCCAGGTCATCGCAGGC
>Ga0070399_1002437_pt1 | contig 17759 bp, 10 predicted proteins | sample BioMet4_FD_61217 | JGI IMG/M metagenome (GOLD analysis project Ga0070399, IMG submission 61217) | Microbial communities from bioreactor (seeded with sewage sludge) at LBNL, California, USA - Biofuel metagenome 4 (version 1) | ecosystem: Engineered > Bioreactor > Anaerobic > Unclassified ... | reverse complement strand
TGCGCCTTATCGCCGCCCGCAGACGCGCCGCACGCGCTCGGATACTGCACACCCACGCGTTCGATCCGGTTCGAGACGAATTCGAGTTTTTCGCCGTATACGCGCGCGCCTACGCCGCCGATGTCCGTGAACCGGCATGCCGCCACACGCGCGTCCGGCGCACGGTTCACCTGTAGCGCCGTTCCGCCCGTGAAGAAAAACGAGAGGTTCTCAAGCCGCAAGCCGTCGCTGGAACCGGAGAACTGCACGGCGCCCGGCAGATCGAGTCCCGCAAAACCGGCTCTCATCAAAGGCGGCGTTGTACCCGTAAAGGCGAGGCCGTCCAGCGTCAGGTTCTTCACGTCCTTTGCGGTGAGCAGCACTTCCAGCACGGGCACGGAAACGGACAGCTTCTTCATGTCCTCGCCCGGTTTCGGACGGTACACCACTTTGCCGCGCGTCCTGTCCAGATACCACTGCCCCGCCTCCTTCAGGCCCTCCCGCGTGTTGTAGACAATGTAGTCCCGGCGGTTCCAGATGCCGATCGGCGGAATATTCTTCTTGAGCCAGATCCGGTGCTCGGCGACCACGTTCGACGCGATTCCGACCAGAGATTCGCTCCACACGTGGAAGATCCGCACCTCCGCGTTCGAAATATCCAAGCCCTGCGGCAGGTCTTCCGGTTTGTAGCCGAACGACCGCGTTTCGCGATCTGTCGGCGGCCGGTTCCAGAAGCCCTCCATGGCACTGCGCATCTGAAGCGTGCATGCGTCCGTGAGCTGGAAACGTTTTCCTCCGCCGGGAAGTTCCGCACGCGGCGCAAACGCACCGTTCACAATGAGCGTGCGCGTGTCATGCCGCCCTTCTTTCACGCCCGGCACGTCCGCGGCGCAAAGTCCGTCGCCGTCTGACACCCATTGCGTCAGCTTCACGTCGCCCCGCAGACAGGCCGTTCCCGGCTTCTCGGCCCTGAGTGTCAGTTCCGAATCCGCCGTCTCAAGCACGAGCGGCGAATCGAGGAAATAGTCACCCGGTGCGAAAAGCACCACCTTTTCTTTCCGCGCACAAGCCGTCTTTACAGCCGCCGCGAGATCCGCACCCGGCGTCACACACACAGGTCCGCTCACCCACTTCTCCACGGTCTCCCGGTGCAGTGTCTCGAGCGCGCGCTGATATTCGGGCGCCTTCACGCGGTTTTCGCGGTAGTCGACGCGCGTCTTCCGGAGGCGTTCGCAGCGCGCCGCATCCTTGCAGCGCGAAAGCTCGCCGTCCACCCACTTCTCGACCGCCGCGGCCGCCGGAGCGATGTCTGCGAGATCCACCTGTGCGCCGAGTCCCTTCACAAAGCGGTCGCAGTAAACGAGCGCGCGGATGCGCGCCATTTCCTTCCGCACCGGAGCAAGCGCCGTCCACAGCTTTTCCGCACTCGATCCCTCCGGCGCCGCAAAGAGCTTTTCCGCGCCGGCCGGTGTCACATCCGCCGCAGGGATTTCGCCCGCCGCCGCAAGGATCGCCGCAGCCATAAACCGGTTGCCCGGCAGATTCGGATGGATGCGGTCCTCGCCGGAATAATGGAGTTCGGGATGCGCTTTCTCCACGGCCGTCATCGGCGCGTGGAGCTCCACCAGGCCGAGCTTTTTCCCGGCGGCGAGCTGACGCACAATTTCCGCGCACTGCGCGAGTCCCGGTTCATTGCAGAACGCGTTGTTTTCGCGCTTCAGGTCATTCGAATACTGGTCGTACGGCGAAGGCGTCATGAGGTCGACCTTCAAGCCCTTTGCGAGAAGCGTGTCGACGAGCGCGCACAGGCTCTTCCCGAAGTTCACCACTGCGCCCTCGCGGAATTTTATTTCATCCGGAGAAGGATTCGCGCTGCGCCAGCGGTCGTAGCCGATGTCGTTCATGCCGAGCATCACGATGACGCGGTCCGGATGCATCGTCATCAGATCGCAGTCGATCCGGTCCTGCGCCGGGCCGGCGGAGTCGCCCGCAGTGCCGCAGTTCATGAAATACGGCGCTTTCACGCCGCGCCGCAGGTCCATCGCGAACTGCACATCCGCCACATAGTGGTTGAACGCGGTAATCGAGTCCCCGAGGAACGCCACGCGCTCGCCGTCCCTGAACGGCGCGATGTCCGCGAAAAGAACGCCTGCCGAAAACACTGCGGATGCTAAAATGAAAACAAACCTTTTTTTCATGCCGGTCACTGTCTCTCTTTCATAAGCCCAGAAACGTCCGGGAAGCCTGCCACCAGATGCCGCTCGCCTTGCGCGTGTCGTCATTGCCGCCGGGAGCCTGCCAGAAAAAGACGCGCGCGCAGCCCTTCCGCACGTAGACGTCCGCATTCGTGTTGAAGGCCCCTCCGTGGGAAAGGCACCCCTGCGCTTCGTTCCAGAACATGCCGAAACCGTAAGCGGTCTTTTCACAGTCGGGCGTCTGTTTCGTACACCAGAGCTTGATCGCCTCGGGTTTGAGCACCACTTTGCCGGAAGGGGTCTTGCCGCCATTGAGGATCATCCTGAGGAACTTCATGTAATCGGGAGCCGACATGAACAAGCCGCCGCCCGCCTCGGCGTAGCGGTGATGCGACGAATATGGATGCTCCATATTGCGCGTCTTCACCGCCTTCATCAACGGCGCGTTCGTGCTCATCGCGTAAGCGGTGGCCAGTTTCGAGCCGGGTTCGTCGTCTTCCAGCGGCCAGAACGTGGCGCTCTTCATCTCAAGCGGATCAAGAATCCGTTCCTGGAGATCTTTCTCCCAAGGCTTGCCGGAGACGACCTCGACAATGGCCAGCGCGCAGTCGATGCCCCAGTTGGAATACGCGTACTTGGTGTCCGGCTCGTGCGTGAGCGGCATCGTGACCGCGAGATGCGCCATGAGCCGCATCGGCCGGTAGTCGATGGTGCCGCCCGGCAGGAACCGCAGGCCCGACGTATGCGAAATGAGATTCCGGACCGTCGGCTTCTTCGCAGGCGCGCGGAGAACGTCCTTGCCGCTGCCGTCCTTAGCCGCCACTTTGATGTCCTTCCATTCGGGCAGGTATTTTTCGACCGGCGCGTTGAGATCGATCTTCCCCTCCTGCACGTACGTGAGGAAGAGAGCCCCGGCGATCGCTTTTGTGTTGGACGCGATCCAGAAGAGCGTGTCATTCGTGATGGGGGTCTTCTTCTCAACATTCGCATAGCCGACGCAGTCGACGGTCTCGACGCCGTTCGAATCGCACACCACCGAGCAAATTCCCGGAACCTTTCCCGATTCACAGATCGGCTTGAGGGCATCCCCGATCGGCGAGGCATAAAGCTCTGTAAACGACAATGCGAGGGCAACTGCAATCAACACTTTCATCATTTTACTCCCTGATTAAAAATCGGTTCGCGGTTCTGTCATTTCGCCGCTTCGGAACGGACGCCCGGCGAAAGGCGTACGAGCATCGTCGCGTGGGCGGGAACCTCGGCGGAGAATTCGCCTTTGAAAACGCCAAGGTCCTTCTGCCGCCAGAGATCGCGCACCTTCCACGTCCCCGGAAGCGCCGCATCAACGCTCGCCGCGTCCGCGAAATGGAACGACACACGGCGCGTGTAGGGATAGCAATTCACCAGCGCCGCAGCGCGGTCGCCGTTGGCGAGGGGACGACACCACACGGTGGACCCGTCGTCGTGCGCGACGCGGCCGGCCTGGCGTCCGAGAGCGTCCTGATTGAGAGCGAGCACCTCGTCGTTGACCAGGAGGCTCTTCGTGAACGGGTCCAGCGCATCAAGATCGCATCCGAGCAGAAGCGGCGCATTGAGAATCGACCAGAGCGAGACGTGCGTGTACTGTTCGTTTGGCGTGAGGTACGAGGGATGAAGTCCCAGCCCGCAGTTGACGCGTCCGACGACCATCATGTCCGGATCGCACCAGAACCCCGGTTTCGTGGACTTCCACGCGTCCGCATACGATTCGATCGCATTGATGAGACAGGTCCAGGAGTCAAAAAGGTCGCCCCAACTGCGCCATACGTTCGCGCCCGCCTCCTCGCCCCACACCTGCACGTTTCCCATTCCGTACTGGCAGAAGGCATGCACGATGTCGCGGTTCTGCGCGCGCAGACATTTCGACATGAGCCGATACGGCTTCGCATAGTCCTCGGCCGTTGCCTTCCTGTCCTTGCCGCTCGTTTCGGCGTTGAAAACCTCAGAGTAGGTACACCAGTCGTACTTCACGTAGTCGAATCCCCAGTTCGCCCACGTCTTCGCGTCCTGCGCCTCGTACCCGAGTGAACCCGTGCAGCGGCCGCAGGTGAGACGGCCGGGCGAGGAGTAGAGCCCCGCCTTGAAACCATAGGCGTGGATATCGTCGGCGAGGGCCTTCATGTCCGGGAAGTTGCCGTTCGGATTGACCGTGCCGTCCGGGTTGCGCGGACGTCCCATGAGTTCGCTGCGGGTCTTCTCTTCGGGACGCATCTGCCAATAGTCGTCGATGTTCACATAGGACCAGCCGTGCTCGGCGAGTCCGGACGCATCCAGCGCGCGTGCCGCCGCCCGGATGCCGGCATCCGTCACCTTACCCCCCCAGACGTTCCAACTGTTCCAGCCCATCGGCGGCGTGAGACAGATGCGTTCGCCAACCCTCAGCGTCAGTGTGCGCGTCGCGCGGCCATGCGCGTTCTCGGCCGTGAAGACGATCAGATAGTCGCCCGGCTTTTCCGGTGCCCTGCCGCTGAGAACCCGTTTCCCCGCATCAAAAACGAGACCCGGCGGCAGTCCGGCACACGGCGTCTTGACGGGTTTCGCGCCTGACACCGGCAGACGGTAAACGACGGGATGTCCCGGCCGAACGCCCCACACGTCCACGCCGTTGATCCGCGGCACAGGGGATTCGGGGGGCGTCAGGATGCCGAGCTGGCCGACCACGGCCTCGTCCGTGCACGGTACGAGCGTGCCGCCTTCTTCAAGGCTGAACGCCGCGTCCGCCCAGTCGCCGAAGCAGTAACGGTAACCGATCCAATAACCGCCGGAAGAACATTCCAGCACCACAAGGCGCGCACCCGAAAGATCCGCATGAAGCGGCTTTCCGCCGTCCTGCACGCGCAGCTTCCCGCTGTCCGCCAGTTTTTTGCCGTCGGCATAGACGCGAAAAATGACGGAAACACTCTCAAGACGCTTCCGGGGATCCTGCTTGTAGGTCTCAAACATTCCCGCATCGAGTCCGACCACGGCGTCGAACGATCGGACCTTGCCGTTCGTCCGGAACACAATCAGACTTTCAGCGTGCGTCGCGACGCCCCGGGTGTAGACGTTGGCGCCGAGCTTGATCGGCGTGTTCCAGAGCGACCGGCCGACGACCGGCCTTTTTCCCAGTCCGCAGCTCATCGAATCGAGCGGCAGGTCTCCGAGCGGCATCCGGTCAGCCGCCGCCTGGATTTGAGCGGCGCCGGCCAGCACAATGACAGCAAAAAGGATCGTTCTCATGATCGTTTCTTCCTTAAAATAATCTCATTGGCCAGCATCGGGAAGCAGAGTCTTCTCGTCCGGCCGGCCGGATTCCGTGATGAGGCGAAACGCCTCGCGCGTCTTTATCCATCCGAAATCGACCGGTTCCTCCGGCGCGAAAAGCCTCGGCCAGAGAGACATGTCTTCCTGCACGAACGGCGTGAAGGTTTTCTTCCCGACGTTCACGCGTCCGAGATGATAGCGTTTGAAGAAGCTCGGCGTACCGAGCAGCTTCAGGCGTTTAGTTTCGTCGAAATTCGTCTCCTGCGCAAGCCCCGCCGGCTTCACCGATACGAGAACATCATATTCGCCGTTCGCCTTTGGCGGAAGCCGGAAGTCGAACGTTTCAGGCTGAATGTTCAAGACTGAATCGAACGTGCCGAGCAGATCGTCGGGCAGCGTGTTGTTGTTCTCCGTGTTCTTCGGACGAACCAGCCAGAGGGAGAGCGTATAAGGGATTCGAGAGGCATGAGAAACTTGAGGCGTGTACGGCTCGAAGGCGAGAGAAACGGACAGCTTCCCCCCGGCGGAGAACGAGACGTCCGCCTTCGGCGTATAGGGAAGAAGTTTGGCCGTGCCGAAAGAGCGCGGGTTGACGTAACGGACGAGCTTCTTCCCGTCTCGGTACGAGGAACACTCAGCGACCTGTCCGCCGAAACGCGCGATCATCGCCTCCGCGCCCGTTTTCCCGCTCCGCGCAAGAAATCCGTACTGCGGGAGGACGACGCCGTCTATGCGCCAATCCTCCCGGCCGCGGTTCACACAGATCCGCATACCGCCCTTCCAAACGATGATCTGCCGTTCGGGATTGCCGCCCGCGAACTCGACAGACGCAATGTCGTCCAGCGCGATCTCGCGCACAATGTGCTGCGCGAGCCAGTAGCTGCGGACCACCTGACGCATCACGCGGAGCGTGTTAAAATCGCGCACGGTCTGGGACGAAACGTCCTTGACGTCCCGCGAATACGCGTCCGTCATCAGCGCATGCCCCGTCATCAGTTCCACGCTGAAGTAGTCATCGGAGTCGATGCCGTGACAGTCCTCGCCGCGGCCGCCTTCAAAGCGGATCGAATACCCAGCCCCGTGCAGGGAGAAACGGCTGTGCCACACGGCATCGAACCACGGCACTTTCACGATCTTCTCCGCTTCGGCGATCCGCATCCAGCGATATTCGCCCGCTTTCTTGCCGAGCACCATGAACTGGCAGTCGCCGCCGTCGAGATGGCCGACCATGAAGTCCGCCGCGGCCTCGGAAGACGTGTACGCCTGCCGTCCGGAGGCCTTTGTCTGTTCATCACGAATGACGTCGAAGACCTCGCAAAGGTGTTTCACAGCCGCAGAGGACGGATGGCGTTTTCCGTCTTTATCCCAGTAAGGATGAGCCGGAAAGCTTCCGATCACGTCCACGAACATCGTATCCGGTTTGAACCCGTCGTCGTTCATCTCTTTCATTACGCTGCGCATTGAGACGGGCGCGTAATCCGGCAGCATCCGGTAACTCTGCGCCTTTATAAATGCGTTGTACCAAGCTTTCTGCGGTTTTCCGTTCGAGTTCCTGGCGACGTTGTCGAATGTGAACACCTCGGAGTCGTCATAGAAATCGCTGGTATTCAGATGGAGTCCGAACCCCCAACCGTGTTTTCCCGCCGTTGTCAGACAGCGGTACATGTCCGCCTTCGTTCCGAAACGCGGATTCGGCGGCCAGACATCGGGAAGTTTGTAATCGTACCCCCAGCGCTGCCAGTTGTGGGAATAGAAGAGCACATCATTCTTCAATCCATATTTTGTCGCCGCCTCTTCAATAAAGTCCGCATGCTGACCGTATTTGCCGTTCCACGCGTCAACGCAGAATCTCCCCGCCTTCGCCTTCACTCCGGCGGCGGCTTTTTCCGTGAGGTACTTGTCCCGGAATCGGATTGCGCACTCGAATGCGCCTTTCCCGCCAGCAACCACGGTGAATACCGTCGGTTCCACCGTCCGGATACCGAAACACCCCTCTTCCGGTTCCACGTAAAGTTCGTTGATCGGGAGCTTCGAAGCCATCACAAGCGATGACCCGTTTGTGCGGTCGAAACCGTCGAACCGCGTGCCGTTCCGATGCCCGTTACAGTCAACGGAGAAACGCCCCGGCTTTTTCACATACCATCCGTTCCCGAAATACAGCCCATCCGGCCGCTCCCCGCGCACTTCGCAGACGCAGTTCGTCGCATCCCCCTTTACCTCGGCAGTCCAACCGTCCGGAGTGGCCTTCACGGCTATCTCTGCATGGGGGCCATCTGCCAGAAAAGCAAGTTTCCCACCGCCCGGAAGTTGAACCGTTGTGCAGGCGACAATGGCTAACAGCACGCTCATCGTATATACACTCCGGTGCCTCGGCTGTTGACGTGAACAGTCCCCGACCCCGAATCGGATGCGAAAAGCGCCGGATACGTCGTTTTCGAGAAGTCGCCGGACTTGTACGTCTGGCCGCCGAACGTAAACTGGTCCACGGTAATTGAGACGCCGTCAGCAAGTGAGAGCGTGCCGTCGCCCGTCACTTCCAAAGCAACCTTTTTATCGAACGGCGAACCCGTCCGCGCCTCCACGACGAGTTCGCCCGTTCCGGCCACTCTCACTTCCGGCGCGTTCTTCCAACTGCCCGTATTGCCGAAAATCAATTTTCCCTCCGTCACTTCCACCAGGCCTGTGGAGGACATCGCCTTCGCGATCATCGTGTCCTGGGCACCGCTTTTCGAAAATCCGGCGCAGCCCGTGAAATCGCCGAGCATGCCGTAAGTAACGTAGCCCAAATACCCGTTCGCCAGGGACTGCACGGCATAGAGCGTGGCGGGCGCGTCCGAATGCACAACCGCCGTCGCGCTTTTCATCGAGAGCGACGTGACCCGTGAAGGGTGTCCGTTCAGAAGAAACGTGTCGCCGTCATTCAAGCACGTGAACCGGGTGTTGTCGGTGCCGTCATATCCCCAATCCGAGCGAATGTCATACAGCGAATAGTTGCCGTTCAAGTTGCCAAGCGAGTTGCTCGGACATTCGAAAATGACGGTGTCCCCGGTAAAGCCGAGATATTGGGAGATGACAGAGGCCTCTCCTTGGAGAATCAGCGTGGCATTATTCGGCGCGGAATTGAACGTGAAGTTAGCCCCCGGAGCGAGACCTTTCTTAAAGACGAAACACGTGCCGCTCTGAACCAATCCGCCGATGCGCTGGTAGTCGACAATCGGCCGTTCCTTGAAAACGTTGGTTGCCGCCACGGTAGAGCACCAATAGCCGTTGCCAGTCTGACCGCCACCGGAATTGAACTGAGCCCGTTTTGCGAAGGAGACACCGTTCAGATAGATCGTGACCAAGTTGAACGTTACACGGTCAGACAGATCGGCGGCCGCCGTGCCGAAAATGTTTGAGCCGTTAAGATACACTTTGAAGGCCGCCGAGGACCCGAACGAGATGTTGCCCTGGTAGTCGCCGCGTCCGTATCCCGTGGCGCGAAACGTATTCGTACCCGTGACCGTGACCGTCTGACCGCCGTCACCGAAGAGATCTCCCGTTAGCACGACAGTCGAAGCGTCGCACGTCCACGCCTGCGTCCCGTTCACCGCGATGTCCACGTCGTTCGAGTACACGCCGCTCCCGGTGATCGCCACGCCGCCCGCGCCGATACCGAGGCGCGCGTTCGCGTCCGCACGCTTGAAAGTAAAGCCGTTACCCGCCAACGTGACACCGTAGACAGCCTGCGTATCGGACACGACCGCCGCCCGTCCGGACGCCGTTTCCGGCACGGTCACCTGAACAAATCCGGAAGTGAGATTCGGCGCAAGATTGCCGGCCCAGTTGCCGGCCGTCGCGAAGTTTGCGTCGGCCCCCGCGCCCGTCCAGGTCGCCGATGTCACGATCCCAGCCTTCGCCACCAGACTTGTCCACACCACACCTTCGCAGAAGTGCCGCCCAGAAACGCCCAGTACGCGGTAACCGTATTTCTCGCCGGCGGTGATGTCCGTCGTGTTTGTCAACGTGAGCGTGGCCGCTGAAAGATCCGAGGCGATCGCGGAGAAGGCACCGTCATTCACACTGCGTTCCACCGTGAAAGACGCTGCGTCGAGATCCTGCGGATTCGTCCATGCAAGGATGAACCCCGTCTTCGCCGCGTTTTCCTGCACGGTCAGCACGGGACGCGCCGTCTCAGGCTGGTCCGCGTCCGCGAATTCAAGACCCAGCGCGTCGAGCCATTCGGCGGTGTCGCGTAAAATCCGGATGTTCTGCGTTTCAACCGGCGCATCGAAGACGATTTCATTCACCCCCGTCGACAGCGGCGTTCCGAATGTCCCAACCGTCGTCGGATTCGTGAACGCGGCGTCCGAGGCGACCTGCACTTTCACGCCGGTCAGCCTCTCGGGAAAGACGAAACGGGCCACGGCACGAACCGCCTTAATGCGTTTCGGGGTCGAGAACGACTGCCCGAACCAGCCTTTGCCCGCAGCGACACCCTCGCCCAGCCCGTTCAACCGGCCCTCAAAACACGCTGCTCCCGTATAGCTTGTGTTCATGTCGCCGTTAACGAAGGTGTTCGTAAGCGAATACGTCTTGTACATCGCGGATGTGTAGGTCCAGCCGGATGAGCCTTCCGCATTCACAGCACGGACACGTACGGTCGTCGCTCCTGAGAACCAAGTTTTCGGGATCGTAAAGCACTTGTAAGGCCGACTGTTCCAACCATAAATGAACGTGGCCCCCCCCGAATAAAGCGAAACGTAGTCGGCGTCCGCCGCAGTCTTGATCTGGAACTCCCAGCTCGTCACCGTGTCGGTCGAATTCGACAGGGCGAAGTCAAAATTGCTGTTGATGTATCCGGCGAACATGATTTCCGGAGCTCCAGGCGCGGCCGCGTACAGTCCGCCCGCCGCAAGTGTCGCCAGCGCAAAAACAACGATTTTCATGAGGATTTCCTTTTAATTCCACTTTTTAAAGAAGGAACGTAAGGAAAGTAGCACATTTCAAATAACAAAAAGCAACTTATTTCCAACAAAAAACATAGTCAATCCGGCAATGGATTGTGCTACACTTTTATCCGTTATGACTCCCGTTATCCTGTTTTTCTTCGACATTTCCAGAAGCACGCCGTGGCGGAACAAGCTCGCGGGGGTCTATCGTTATGCCCGCGAAGTGGGTTGGCAGGTGCAGAGTGTGGATGCCAAAACGCTGGACAGGCCGGTGAGACACCTGTTGGAACAATGGTGCCCCATCGGCTGTATCGTTGACCGCGCGGCCACGCCGGGACGCCCGCCGCGGAATCTTTTCGACGGAACGCCGGTTGTTTACATAGACCAGGATCCCGCAAACGGCGGGCACGACATCACCGGCGTCCTGCACGACTGTGCCGCGACGGCACAGCCAGCCATCGACGAACTCCTTTCCTCCGGGGTTGCCGATTTTGCCTACGTGCCGCATGAGAGTCATCACCACTGGTGCGACGAACGACGGAACGCGCTTGCCGCAGCCGTCCGGAACGCCGGCAGGAAGTTCCACCTGATCCGCCGGGAAGAGGAACTCGCCGCCCAGCTTGCGCTTCTTCCGAAACCCTGCGGCATCCTTGCCGCAAACGACGCCACAGCCCTGCGCGTGGAGCAGGCCTGTCACCGATGCGGACTGACCATTCCCGACGACATCCTGCTCGTGGGGATCGACAACGACGAATTCATCTGCGAGAACACCAATCCGCCCCTCTCCAGCGTCTTGCCCGATTTCGAGCATGCGGGCTACTGGGCCGCAGGGCTTCTTGACGAACGCATTCGAACGCCCGGCGCGCCACCCAAGCAACTCGTTTACGGCCCGGCGCTCTTTGTCCGGCGACGCTCAAGCCGACGTTTCGCCCAATCGGATCCGCGCGTTTCAAGAGCGCTTCTCTATCTGGCGGATAAAACGCGCGACCCGTCCTTTAAAGTGGACGATGTCGCCTCTGTAATGAATTGTTCGCGCCGACTGGCCGACCTTCGCTTCCGCGAAGTCACCGGACATTCCATTCTGGACGAAATCCATGAACTCCGGTTCGAGATGGCGTGCCGGCTCTTGAAAGGGACCGCCATCGCCATTGACGCCATCCCGTCCCAGTGCGGCTACACCTCGTCGCCGTTCCTGAAAAAGCTTTTCAAAAGGCGTACAGGTCTCACCATGCGCGCCTGGCGCAAGGCAAACACGACACGGTAAACGGCATTGTGTGAAGATTGGTGGGAGATAGTGGACTCTAACCACCGACCCCTTGCATGTAAAGCAAGGTGCCAAACCATAAAAATAAAATAAATTTAAGATATTTAATCCAGTAAACGAAGTGTTTGGGCGTTTGTTTGGGGATTTTGCTTGCCCGTTTCGCCCTTTTGCGCCACACTGTTTCACATCGTTAAAAACGATTGAAAAGTGAGGCGGCCATGGGGCTGGAACTGCGAAAGGGACGAGACGGGAAACTTCTGCCATACTGGTACGGGCGCTATACCGACGAGAACGGCAAGACGCATGTGGTCAGCTTGGGGGTGCCGCTCGCCGGTGTCCCGCCCCTCTCCTTGCGAGACGCGGGCGACACCCGCTTTGAGGCGTCGCGGGCAAAGGCGGAAGCCAAACTGACGGCGAGCCAGACCGAAAGCCGCGCCAAGGGACAGGCCGCCCACCTCACCGAACGGCTGATTGAGGCCAAAACAGGGCGCAAGGTGGAGTACGTGCGTCTTGCCGACCTTCCGGCGAAGTGGCGCGGGCTGGGGCGCGAGACACAACCAACCGAAACATGGCTGGCGTGGTGCGACACCGTTTTCAACCGTTTTGCCGAAGCCGTGCCGTGCGAGTACCTTCACGAGGTGACGCCCGAACAAGCCGCCGCCTACGTCGAAGGATTGCGGGAAGCGTTCACACGTCGGACGGCCAACGGTACGGCCTCTCTGCTGAAATCGGCTTTCGCCCGTCTGCTGCCGCTGGGCACACAAAACCCCTTTGACGGCGGTATCGCGCACAAGGGAAGCTTAGACGGCGACGGCACGATCCACCGCCGCCCGCTCACCGCCGGGGAACTGCAACGCCTCTTCGACACGGCGCGGCCCGATCCCCTGCTCTACCCGCTGGCCGTCTGCGCCGCATGTACGGGAATGCGCATCGGCGACGTGTGCCTGTTAAAGTGGACTTCCGTTGACCTGCGGGCCGGTGTGGTTGCGGTGCGAACCTCCAAAACCGGGGCGAACGTCGAAATCCCCATCTTCAAGCCCTTGCGGGAAGTTTTGGAAACGGCCCTTGCCGACAAAGGCGAAAACCCCTACGTCTGGCCCGACGCCGCCCGCATGTACAAAACGAACCGCTACGGAATCACCTACCGGGGCAAGGCCCTGTTCGCGCGAACGCTCGCCGCACCCCCGGAAAACGCGCCGGAAGGCCCCGCCCGCGCATCCGAACGCCCCAACCTTGCCGAGACGCTGCCCCAAGCGTCCGAAGCCGTCACCGGCGCGGGATTCAGCGACGCCAAGCGCGACAGGATACTGGACACGCTGGCGCGAGTCTCACGAGGCGACAGTTACCGGAAGGTCGAGGCCGAGACCGGGCGTTGCCGGGGCCAGACATCCGACGACCTGAAAGAGGCCGAGCGCGTTTCCGGCCTTCGCCTGCGGTGCGGGCTGACCGGCGCGAGAGGCACGGCCAAGGCAAGCGGGCGCGACATCAAGACGCTGATCGGAGCGACCCGCCAGAAGCGCTGGGAGGGCGACACGCGCCCGCAGAACGAAAAACGCCTGTCCGCTTCCGTGCTGGGCTGGCATACCCTGCGCGGCACATGGGCAACCCTCGCCCTGTCCGCCGGGATTCCCGTTGAAACGGTCAAGCTGGTCACTGGGCACGGCACGGCCAACACCGTCCTAAAGTTCTACTACAACCCCCAGCGCGAGCACCTGCGGGCCGTGCTGGGCGACAAGTGGCCCGACGTGCTGACCGGCGCGAAACACCAAGCGGGGGAGCGCGGCGGGAAGCCCGCCGCCCTGCCGGAAGCCCAAGACGCCGACCCCGTGGCGCGGGTCGCCGCGCAACTTCAAGCCCTGACCCGAGAGCAACGGGCGCGACTGACGGCCATACTGAAGCAACCGACCGCCTAGGCGCGGTAACACTTGACGGATATATCAGAAAAGGGATAACATGACTTCCATGAAACCGATCCGATGGTTGCACGGTGAGGTGAAGACCCCGCCCATGACATCGGCCGCCCGCAAGGAATTGGGCTTCCTGCTGCGGCTGTTGCAGGACGGCGAGCCGCTGGGGCTTCCGCACTCGCGCCCCATGCCCGCCATCGGCGCGGGGTGCCACGAGTTGCGGGTGACGGACGCGGGCGGCGAATGGCGGCTTGTTTACGCGGTCGCGCCCGAGGCGATTGTTGTTTTGGACGTGTTCAGGAAAACGACGCGGGCAACGCCGCAGACGGTTTTGACCCAATGCGCACGGCGGTTGCGCGACTATCACAGGAGGAATGCGAAATGAAAGAGATCGGAAACGGCTGGGTCGAGGGAAGCGCACAGGAACTTTTGGGGCTCACCGATGCGGAAGCGGCGTATGTCGAAGCCAAGGCCGCACTCACCCGCGCCGTCCGCGAACGTCGGCTTGCGCTGGGCCTTTCGCAGTCCCGAATGGCCAAGGCGCTGGGCACAAGCCAGAGCCGCTTTTCGTTCATCGAGAAGGGCGACCCCTCCGTCAGCATCGACCTGACCTTGCGGGCGCTTTTCGAGACGGGCATGGACGTGCGGGGTGTCGCCGCCGTCATGGCGGGCGGGGCGGCTCCGAAAGCGACGCCAGCGCCCCGGCGCACGGCGAAAAGACGCCTTTCCGTCCAATCCGTGTGAGGAGGGCGGCGCATGGCACTCACGAAAAGCTATCGCGAAACGGTTCTGAAACGCATACAGGGCGACCCCGCCTTTGCACGCGCCCTTTACGCCGAAGCCGTGACGGCGATCCTCAACGGCGAGACGGCCGTCGGACTCTCCCAGCTCCGGGACATCGTTCACGCGCTGGTGACGTTCCCCGAGCTGTCCCGCATAACGGGCGTCAGCGAGAAATCTTTACACCGGGCTTTATCGGCGCACGGCAACCCGACCACCGCCACGCTTGGGCGGATCACGTCGGGAATCCGCGAGGCGACCGGCCACGCGCCGCGCCTAGCGGTGTGAACGGCAGCCCTTCCCCGGCGCGATGCCGGGAGCGGCAAAAGGCGGGCAAGCAGCTCGGCGGCAAACAGCGCCCCGCCCTCGGTGCGGACAAGGCCGACCCGCTGTCAACGCTTGCGGCCCAGCTTCAAGCCCTGACCCGAGAACAGCGGGCGCAACTGGCCGCGATGCTGGCCGAGCGTAAGTAAACCAAACGCAAAAAGACAACTACTTCTTCCGTCTCATTCCGCGTCGCCTCCACATGGGGGCGACGCTTCTTTTTTGCCCGAAAGAGTATGGCTTGAATACCCCGTCGCACGCGTTGCATGGGCTTGGAAAAAACGAGAAGTGCTCAAAAAAGAAATCACAGATGTGCCTCCCTTCTCCCCCTTTCAGGCGCAGAACATCGCCACCGTGAAAAAGCTGAAAAATTCTGAAATGGAGATATAAGCGACTTGCTGTTTGCGCGCGCGCACGCGTAACCCCCAACACACGAAAGCCCCCCCATACGTCACTTTGGTGGGGCTGTCATTTTGCTTTGGGTCCTGTACTACGCCCCCCGCCCCTTGCGCCTTTCCGAATCGTGTCGGCCAGCCTAACGGACAGGCTTTTTACTGTGTTTCGCGAAGGTGTATACGCGATTGTGAATCGAACATGCTTGCTCCACATCCATTCGCAAGTCAGTCTCGGGTAAACAGAATTGTTCGGGCATGTCGATTGTTTGGGCGTTTGTTTGGGGATTTTCCCCCAAACAATCACCGTGTTTCAGACTGTAACAGGAAAAACGGACAAAACGCCTTAAAAGCAAAAAACCTCGAAAACATTGGCGTTTTCAAGGGTTTTTATCCGAAAAGATTGGTGGGAGATAGTGGACTCGAACCACCGACCCCTTGCATGTCAAGCAAGTGCTCTAACCAACTGAGCTAATCCCCCGCGCATTGCAAAACGGGGGTTACTTTAGTAAAAGCGACTATGAATGTCAACCGCGCTTTTCGCCTATTTGCGGCCGCCTATTTGCGGGCCTGTTTGACTGAACGGGGGGGGGGCTGTCCACCGCGCATGACATCGCGCGTTTCGTTGAACAGAAAACAAAAACGAAATGCGCCCCGTAAGATGCGGGCTTGTCGATTGAATCGCGGACGTGTACCATCTCTTTATGGTTGCGAATCGGCCAGCGCACAAAAAGACCGCCCGGCAAAAAATCCCGCAGGTGGCAATTCTTCTGGAGTCGTCCCACGAGGTTTCTCGCGGCATGCTTCGCGGCATTCTCGACTATGTCCGGCTTTACGGTCCCTGGGCGCTGCATCTGGATTCCGGCGGCGCGAACGACCAGAAGATGCCGAACCTCAAAGCCTGGCGCGGCAACGGCATTATCGCCCGCATTCCCAACGCGCACGTGGCCGCCGACATCGTCGCCGCCGATCTTCCGACCGTGCTGGTCGACCCGGTCGACGCCTATCTGGACCCCGGGCACCCCCTCTCGCGCTGCTGCCGCGTATCGTGCGATTCCGCCGCCGTGGCGCGCCGCGCCGCCGACTATTACCTCGCGAACGGCTTCTCGCACTTCGCCTTTGTGGGCGAACCCTCCGGAATGAACTGGTCCGTCTGGCGTCAAAACGCTTTCGTGGCGCGGCTCGCCGAAGCGGGCTGCGAGTGCGCGGTCTATCCGTCGCCTTCGCCCGAAGAACAGAAGGAATGGGAAATCGAGCGCAGGCGGATGAGCCGCTGGCTGACGAAACTGCCGAAGCCGCTGGCGGTGTTCGCGGCCAACGACGCGCGCGGCCGCCAAGTGCTCAACGCGTGTCTCGCCGCAGACCTGCCCGTGCCATACGAGGTCGCCGTGCTCGCAGTCAACAACGACGTGATGATCTGCGAGACCAGCCTTCCGCCGCTTTCCAGCATTGCCGTCGACATGGAGCGCGCGGGTTATTCCGCCGCGGAGCTGTTGGACCAGCTCATGCGCAAAACGCTGAAGCGGCAGACGTGCGTCACCTTCGACCCGCAGGACGTGGTGGCGCGGGCCTCGACCCAACGTCTGCAGGTCAACGACCGGCTCGTCATCCGCGCTCTGGAGTTCATCCGCATCAATGCCGGCCTGAACATCCGGGCCTCGGACGTGGCGGACCATCTGGGCGTCACGCAGCGCTGGGTCGAAAAACGCTTTGCGGGCGCGCTTCAGCGCTCCGTGATGGAAGAGATCCAGCGCGTCCGATTGGACACGGTCAAATCGCTCGTGGCCAAAACGGACATTCCGTTCACGGCCATCGCCAAGCGTTGCGGCTTCACCAGCGCGAACCACTTGGGCGTTCTCTTCCGCCAATCGTTCGGCAGCACAATGAGCGAATTTCGCGGGCAAGACACCCGCACGCGCAAGTGACGCTAACGGCCGACCGGATACAGACGGACTAGCCGCACGCCGTGGCCGAGAAGCTCGGTGGAGAAACTCGTTCCGCATGTCGGGCAGAAGATTCCCTGGTCCTCTTGGCGCCACACGTCCCGAATTCTGAACTTGCCTTCGACCTGCAGCCAGCCGAAGTCGAGCGTTACGGTTTCGGGAACAAGCCCGCGGTTAAACAGGCCGACCGCGATGCTGCCGTCCTCCAGATCCTTTGACCAGACCTCCACGGCACCGCTCTTCCAGACACGCGATGCCTGACGCCCCAGCGGGTCCTGATGAATCTCGATCACCTCGTCGTTGGTCAGAAGGCGCCGCGTGAATTCGTCAAGCTTGGCCAAATCGCAACCGAGCAGCATGGGCGCGCACAGCAGCGTCCAATACGAGATGTGCGAATACTGCTCGTTCGGCGTGAGGTAGGAGGGACAGGCGCAACTGCCGAACCCCACCTGGCCTACGAGCATCATGTCCAAGTCGTTCCAGTGGCCGGGCCCCGCATATTTCTCCAACCTGACCTCTTTGTCGACCGCGTTGGCCACCGTGCACCAGAAGGGGCGGATGTCGGTTTCGGTCCGCCAGCAGTTCACGCCCAGCGCGTCCGCCCATTGCGGGCTCGCGCCGTTGGCGCTGAAAAAAATGTCGCGCCGCTGTCCGCGCAGGGCTCGGCCCATGAGCGCGAACGGGCGCATCGCGCGGTCTTGCGCGTTGGTGCCCTCGGCGACAGACGAGTATGAGCACCAGTCGTACTTCAGATAGTCGAAG
>Ga0070399_1002427_pt1 | contig 17815 bp, 10 predicted proteins | sample BioMet4_FD_61217 | JGI IMG/M metagenome (GOLD analysis project Ga0070399, IMG submission 61217) | Microbial communities from bioreactor (seeded with sewage sludge) at LBNL, California, USA - Biofuel metagenome 4 (version 1) | ecosystem: Engineered > Bioreactor > Anaerobic > Unclassified ... | reverse complement strand
TGGATCAAAACCCGGCAGCGTTCGATGTGGCGGAGGAATTGAATGCCTAATCCGCGGCCTTCGTGGGCGCCCTGAATCAAGCCTGGCATATCGGCCAAGACGAAGGAGCGGCCGTCCTTGAGGTAGCAAACTCCGAGGTTCGGCACCAAGGTGGTGAAGGGATAATCCGCGGTCGGGACATTGGCTTTGCTGACGACGTTGAGGAAGGTCGATTTGCCGACCGAGGGGAAGCCGATGATGCCAGCGTCCGCCAGCATCTTGAGTTCGAGAACCAAGCGTTTTCTTTCGCCGGGATGGCCATTTTCAGCAATTTTCGGAATCCGGTGGCGCGCGCTTTTGAAGCAGGCGTTGCCCTTGCCGCCTCTACCGCCGGGAGCGACCAAAACCTTGTCGCCTTCCTTTTTGAGGTCGGCTAAAACTTCGCCGGTGCTCTCAAGCGAAACGACGGTGCCAACCGGCACTTCGACGATGACGTCAGGCGCGGCATGGCCCGCCATGTTTTGATGCCGGCCATTCTCGCCGTCCATCGCCATGATGACGCGACTATGGCGGAAGTTATAAAGGGTGTTGAGATTGGCTCTCGCCACGAGGTAAATCGAGCCACCATGGCCGCCATTGCCCCCATCGGGTCCGCCCCATTCGGTATTTTTATCGCGCAAGAAAGAGATGGCGCCATCGCCGCCTTTGCCGCTTCTCACTTCAATCACGCATCGATCAATCAACATGGCCATTCTCCTCCGCTTTCGTTATGCGGTTGGGGCTAAGGGATTTCTTCTCTTCCTCGGAGAAAAGATATTGCCCCTTCCGTTTCTTAATCGCTTTCATTTCGCGGTAGAAATGGAACGAAGTCCTGAAAGGACGAGCGATCGAACTATCGGGATCGTCAGTCCAGTCGCAGGCCACTTCTTTCACCTTGAGCCCATTGAGCTGCAGGATATAAAGGTATTCAACGTCAAAGGCGAAGCCATCGTCTTTTTGTTTCTTCGCCAGGAGTTTGGCAACGGGCGCTTTGAAGAGCTTGTAGCCGCACTGGCTATCGTTGATCCCCGCAAAGCGAAACTTCTGTTTGATCAGTTTTCGCGACATCGCCGAGATGAAACGCCTCATCAGGGTTTGTTTCGATAAAATGTGGGCCCCTTCGCAATGCCGCGACGCGATAAAACCCGCGTATTGGTCGATGATGGGCAAGATCCGATCAAGGGTATGGAGATCGGTCGCCATATCGGAATCCATGAACATGATGTAATCGCCGCTCGCGGCTAAAAAGCCACGCTGGACATTGTGGCCTTTGCCTTGGCGGTTCTCGTAAGGGATCAGTTTGACTTGTTTAGGCAAAGACTGCATCGCCAAGATCATCGCGTTTTGGTTCGGCTCATCCGAACCATCGCTCACAATCAAAATCTCGTAGTCAATTCCCAAGCTATCGTAATATGGAATCACTTTGCTTTTTAGATTGGCCACTAATTTGGCTGTTTGATTTTTGACGGGGAAGACAATCGATAATTTCATAAATGGCCTTGTTCATTATAGGGGTAAGAGAAGAAAAAGTCGCGCAACTTCTTGGCGATCGCTCCAAAAGCTTCCATAAGGAAGTGAAGGTATTTTACGCTTCTTTTGCCCATTCGCCAAATCGGAAAGAAAAGGAGGTGGCGCCGCCTCCTCACAATAGCGGAATTAGTATCGATGCAAGGCTGACTTCTTCTTACCGACAAAGAAATAGACGCCCGAAGCGGGAGCTGCCACCGCCGCAATGTTCCCTAAAATCAGAGTCGAAGAAGAACCGGCTGCTGGCTTGGCGTTCGCCACAGCGACGGGTCCTGTTCCGACAGTCAGAACGCTCATGCCCAGCGAGGCTTCGCTAGGTGATTTCTTTGTCATTTTAGTCTGCCCTAAAACAGAAAAGAAGGCGTTATCCTCAAGGCAAAAAGGCTATGTAACAATCAAAAAGATCGATTAGTTCGTAAATTCCTGAAAATCGAATCAAGATTTGTCAGGAGAAAAAACAAGGTCAATTTTTTATTCTTTCATCAGGATCGCCGAGTGGGCGGGGATATCTCCGGTCATGTTATCGGCCCCGTTGAACGCGGCGATCTTCGTATAGCTATTGAAACCAGCGCCCGAGTTGACGGCGCTATTCGAGAGATTGGCCACGATCTTATAGGTCACCCCATTGAGCGAGCGATCAATATTGAAGATATTGTCGTTGCCATCCCAGCCATAGGCGGTGTAAGAGCCACGAATCAAGGCCGGGATCGTGCTCTTGGCCTTGGCGAAATCGCGGATCGCTTTATAGTGGACGTCGCTACTGGCACTTTCGGCACTCGGAACCGCGTTTGAGGCATTGACGTCATCCCACTTCACCGAGGTGCCACTCCCGGTGATCGAATAGCCAGTTGTGAAAGAGCCATCCCCCACGACGCCATCCTGTTTCCATTTCATCGGCTGGCGATAAGAAAGATCGGCGTAGGAATCGTTGCCCGAAGTCGTTCCATTTTGGAAGTTGCCCGTCATGCCGAGCTCATCGCCATAGTAAATCCAAGTGCAGCCCGGCAGCATCATCTCAGTGATCATCGCCACCGTCGCGCCGGGCCGGTAGGTTTGATAATTGCTGCTGGTTAATGTCCCTTGGGAAGAAATCCCATCAGCGGATCCGCTCCCGGCGATCCGATTGATCACCCGGGCGATGTCGTGGTTCGAGGTGAAACTGCCCCCGATGAAATCGTAGCCGCCATTTGAACTCACGCCGCCTTGGCGGTAGCTCTCGTTGGCCTGATAGATCCCCTTGAGGGTCCATTGTCCGCCATATTTGACCGCTGAAGTCGAATTACTTAAGCCTTTGTCACTTGAGGTATCGCCCGAGGCACTATAGACATCGCTCGGCTTATCAAGAGCGCCATCCCACTGTTGGATTCCCTTGCCAATCGAGGAGGAATAGGAATTGGCGACCGAAGAGGTCACGTTGAAGTAGGAATAGAAATCAAAGAGCGAGTCGAAGCCCTCGTAGAACGGAGCGACGTGATAGGCGTGCCCATCGAAGTTCTCGCCAACGAAGAAGGCATTCGGATAGCTGGCTTTGACCCCGGCGTTAATCTCGCGCCAGAAATTGAGGTTCTTCGAGAGGTTCGACGAATAATTGAGGGTTTTGCCCCCGCTGGTCGAGACGTCCTTGATGATGGTATCGCCACTCGCGGTCGCCACCTCGTCTTCGAGGAAGATGTGCTTGACCGCGTCCATCCGGAAGCCATTCACCCCGAGACCACACCAATACTTGGCCATCGCGATCACGGCGCCCCGGGTCGCTTGATAAGAATAATTGAGCTCCGGCATCCCCGAACCGAATTTGGCGAAATACGAGTAGGCATGATCCCCATAAGGATACCAATAGTTGGCTTCTTTGATCGTCTCTTGGGTATTGTGGTTACCCCATTGATAATAGCCACGGTAGTCCGGATCGAGCTGAGCGCTCCTGATGAACCAGTCATTGCCATTCGAAGTGTGATTGAGGACGAGATCCATGATGATCGCCATCCCCTTCGCGTTGGCATCGGCGATGAGCTCTTTATAGTCCGCTAAGGCGGTGTCGCTATCAATCATCCCTTCTTTCGCGGTGCTGGCTGGCGAGACTTTGCTCCCGAACTTCGGATCCACTTTCATGTAGTCGGTGATATCGTAGCCGTGGTAAGAATCGGAGAGCTGAATCGGGGTGAGCCAGAGGACGTTAACCCCTAAATCCTTCAGGTAGTCAAGCTTTTGGTCGATGCCATAGATATCGCCAAAGCCATCGCCATCGCTATCGGCAAAACTGGCGACCATGATTTGGTAGCCGATGCCCGCCCCATTCGTCAGATAAGTCTTGCCGCTATCCCCCTTGAGAAACAGAGGCGAGGTGTTCGCCAACGCTTTATTGGTCCAATCGGCGGTCGAATAGGCCGAGTCGCCATAGGTCACATTCTTGCCATCGTCATTGGCAAAAGGATCGGTGATGGTGACAGAAGGCTGTTTTAACGGGGATTGGATCTTATCCTGAACCACGAAGACGTGGTAAGAGGTCGTCCCGTCCTGATTCGTCAAGGCATAATCCGCTAACGTGATCGTCAAATCGCCGCCGTCGTTGACCCAGAAAGAAGAACTGGTCGAGTTGCGGGTAGCGCTTTTGACGATTTGGAAGCCCGCCATTGAGACTAAAGATCCATCCTTTTTGGTGTAGCTCATCGCAGTGCCACCCATCTTTTTATTGGTGGCATCCCATCCCCCGTCATAGGCTTGGGCTAAGTTGATATCGATATAGGCCCCGCCAAAATCATCGACCACCGCATCGCCTGTCGCCGAAAGACGGTCGCTCGAGGCTGTCCGACCCGCCCAGTCAAAACGATAGCCTTCTTGGGTAAACGGCCAAGCCCAGACATCCCAATCGGCATAGGAGGCCGCCGTATTGGTATAACGAAGATAATGGTAATAAAGGTGATTGGAGACGGAAGTCTTTTTAAGCCCATTCATGTAGGCCGTGACTTCGTTTTCGGTGTGACCTGGCAAAGACGCTGGCGTGCTGGAACTCGCGGCTGTGCCAGAAGAACCCGCGCCGGAGGAGTTCAAAACTGAAGAAACGCTTCGGCCATTGCATGAGACCAAAGTCAAAGTGGAAAAGGCCAAAACAAAAGGGACATAACGACGGAGAGATAAATGCTTCATGGGATTACCTCCAAAAATCGATACGGAGTAAGGATAATTTATTATAAAGGATTTTAAAGAGAGGATAAAGAAAAAGGCCAGCGAATCCGCTGGCCTAAACATTATCGAAAAATCAGATCAGATGGTTTTCTTTTTGCGAACGAAGAAGTAGCCGCCAGCAGCAAGAACAGCAACACCGGCGATTCCACCGAGAACGAGAGTTGAACTCGAATCGTTGGTTGCAGGCGAAACGACAGCCTTCGCGCCAACCCAATTGCCACTATTAGTAGCCATAATTGAGAGCCCTTCCCATTTTCTGGCAACAGAAACAGATTCGGTTTTGGTTCCTGAATACGTTCCGCCATTAGATGAAGACTTGGCATAGTCAGTGATTGTTACGCTGCTGAGCGTACCGTTAACATCGCCGGCATAATTATTATACCAAGTAGAAGTTAAACTTGAGGCTCCAGTAACAGCACCATAGCCATTGTCAGTTGAACTATTGCAAGTTAGGTAGGCGCTCAAAACGGCACCCATCAAATACGCATCTGGTTTGCTTGCAGAAGCATTGCCAGTCGAAGGAACCGAGCTATAACTTTCCGTGTTAACAAAATAAATAACCGAAGGAACGATTGACGTAACTTCGCCAATTTCGCCCCAGCAAGTTGCATAGTCCGAGCTGCAACGAAGCAGTTTAAACTTTGTCGTGGCTAAGGGGACATCGAAGAAATAATAAACTTGACCGTCATGATTCGTGTGCGTACCGGGCTTAATGACAGTCCAGGTAACACCACCGCTCAAGCCGATGGCCATCTTGGCACTATCGCTATAAAAACTGTTGTTATTATTGATAACCCAAATTCTTTTGGTCAAATAACTTGCTCCGGGATTATCAATAGCAGTAACGGCATAATCGGCCTTAACCATTGCAGTCCCAGTTTTTCCGTTCACTACGCCGATGGTTAATCCCGCACTGACGGCTGAGATTCCGGCTAAGCCCAAGAATAACTTTGTGATCTTTTTCACAGGTTCATACCCCAAAGACGCGAAAAACGTCTTTCACATGCCAATATTTTACACTTTGACCGCCTTGGTGCAAGCGCTTTCAGATAGGGGGAAAGCCCATTTTACCACCTTTTGATAGCAAAGCGAAAGGCAAACAAGCGGCCACCGCGTTTCTTTATAAGAAATGCAAAGATTACCTTTACAAAGTACAAAAACACAATGGAAGGGATATCTTTTCTCATCAAGGCCAAATATCAGGATCAAAAGAAGAGACGCTGCTTCATCAAAGATCGGGTTCCCACCGCGTAAGCAAACCCCGGTTGAAGCAAGGCCCTTTTCGGTCATGCGCACAAAAAGGAGCCGCCCCAAAGAGCGGCTCCCCGAAACCGAAGTTTTAGCGGCTCGAATCAACTCAGTCAGTCACCGGAGTGATGCCAGTCGTGGTCGTCGCGGTGAAGGCGAAAGTCGCAGCAGCAGAAACGATGATCTTCACGTTTTTATTCGTGTCAGCGGCATCATGAAGGAAGATACCGTCAGCTGAGCCATCAACGAGAACAAAACCGAACTCAAACTCACCAGTCGGCATCGCGATAGTCTTGGTGAAAAGGCCAGCCGTCGTCGCGTCGGCATCCATCGCGGTGACCGCGGCCCAGCCATCCCAAGCGCCTTTGGTTGAGACGCCGGTGATTGCCGCGGCTCTGCTTGCCCAATCCGTGAGGGTAACTTGGAGAGTAACATTGAACTTCTGATCCGGATCGCTCGGCCAAGCGGCCCAAGTATAGGCCGCAGCGCGGGTGACAATCGGATCAGTCGCGTCGCCGGCTGCCGGAGTGTAAGCGAGGTTGTCCCCCTGAAGCTTATTGGTCCAGAAGCTGGTGGTCACGATCTCGTTCGCCGCGTTCTTGACGGTGCAGACGACCATGAATTCAATCTTGACGCCAGCATAACTGTCGCCGAAAGTGATGGTGTAATAGCCGTCATCGCCCAAGACAAGTTTGTGAGCATCATCGAGGGCGCCATCCCAACTATCGTAGCCGCCACAGGCGTAGAAATCCGCGACCCAAGCCGGCTTGGCGAGGGCGTTCTTATCGGCATCATTGATCTTGAACTTATACTTCAAACCATTGACTTTGACAAGGGCCGGTTTCTGCTCAGCGAAGGTCTGATAGTGAACGACCGAGGCCGCATCGGCGATGGATTTTTCATCGTCTTCATGGCCAGCGCGCTGGCCGCTCTCGGCCGGATTCGGATCGGCGGTGATGGCGGTTGCGCCATAGAGTTCGATCAAATCGCCCGAAGTCGGATAGTCAAGCCGCGGGCACTGAGTGCCGGTGTAGAGCTTGTTGTAGTCGGCTTTGTAGTTCCAATCGATACCCGCTTGGGCTTCGGAACCGCAACTCTTGTTCCAGCCAATCGTCAGCTGGTAGCCGCGTTTGGTCTTATCAAGCGCGCCTGAGGTCTGGAATTCGGTCTTGTCGATTTGGACATAATAGACCTTGGTGCCGGTCAAATTTTTGAATTCGGCCGCCACTTCCGTCGGCTTCGTCGAATCGACGACAATGCCAGTCGCCCAGTTGCAGAATGTGCCCGTTAAGAAGAACGAGTTGTAACTCTGCAAAGACGAAATCGTACTCGAATCGCCTAAGGTGAAGTAGATCGAATACTTACCTTCCGCGACCGGAACCGCCGGGGTTTCCACCGAAGTGGTCACACTGGCCGGGACCGATTTGCTGTCGCCAGTACTGCTCGAAGTCTTGGTGCCGCCGCAAGCAGCTAAGGCCACCGTGGCCAAGCTGAGGGCTAAGACACCAGCAAACTTTTTGTTAATCATCAATTACGCTCCTTTCCAAAATTAATTCGGGCGTCAGGGCGCGCTTCAATAAGTCGTTTCCTAAAAACGCCTTCGTAATTTTTGATCAACTGGTATTATTCTACTCACTTTTCGCCAAGGTGTAAACAATGAAAGAAAGCCCTTACAAAGACAAAAAAGCGACCTTGTTTCCTCGTAAAATGAAAGGGCTTTCTTGTTCCCCAAGCCCAAATCGTAGAAAAGTCAATATTTGGTTTTCGCGTTTTCGCCGTTTTTTCGAAGAAAAAAAGAAGAGGTAAACTGCGGCTTCCCTAAAAAAGAAAAGGGCCGAGCGATCACGCTCGGCCGCTTCTAAATTCCTTCAGCTGATCCGTTTGACGAGAAGCAATTCGTACTTGCCTGCCCCGATTGAGCTATTGGTGATCGTCATCATCTGGCCCACCGTGTGGGCGCCGCTTGAGGAGAAACGGGCTTCGAGACTGCCATTGCCAATCCCAATCCCGCTCCAGTCGGCATCCATCCGTCCGCCTAAAAGGACGTAGTAAGCGGCGCTCGCGCCCTTGGTGTAAGCGGCCGTCACATCGACGCTTTGCTTCAAATCGCCCCAAGTCGTGGCGTCGCCCGAAGTGATTTCGTCATACGTCTTGCCCAAAGTGTCGCCCATCATCAGATTGCGAAGCGCCACCGCCTCTTTGATCTTGAGATAGTACGGATTGAGGGTGCTGTTCGCCTTCCGCGCCCACTTGAAGCTATTGACGTCATCGCCATAGGCATAGGAGTTCCGCATCAGGCGAGTCCCGTTCGAAAGTGGGACGTAATCGCTCGTTTGGGCAGTCAGAAAGGCGCTATTCGCGCTCGTCATGATCTTCTGGCGGAAGATCTCGTCGCCGCCGTTGATGAAGGCGATGCCCTCAGAATAAAGGATGGCGCTTTGGGCGCCGACGGTCGCTTGGAGAGCCTCGACGTTATCGTCGCTATTGGCCATGCCGCTACCCACCGTATAGTTCAGGTGATCATAGAGGGTGTAATTGTCGTGGCAAGCCACATAGTTGACGGTCTGGGCGGGATTGCCGCCATCGCCTGAATTCGCGCCGATGAACATATCGCTCACCCGCTTCATGTCATCGAGGGTGACATCGTTCGGCCCTCGGTTGATGAAGCCATAGCCCGGATAGTTGTTCTGGGTGTTGGCCCCGGTGTTGCCGACAAGCCCGCCATAGGCGTCATCGTTGAAGCAGCCCACCACGTCGCCATGCCCGCAATCGTAGAGCTTGCTGTAGACATTGGCGGTCGTCGCTTGTGCGTATTTGGTCGTATCGAGCGCGCTCGACAGGGTCCAAGGCTCGCCATAGACGACGATCTCGGGATCGACGCTGTAGCAGGCGGCTTTGACCGCTTTCATCGTGTCGGTGTCGAGCGAACCCATCAAGTCGAAGCGGAAACCTTTGACGCCATACTCCTCGGCCCAGAATTTGACCGAGTTCACGATGAAGGCCCGGGCCATCGTCCGCTCGGAGGCGATCTCATTTCCACACCCGGTCCCGCTCGCATAGGAGCCATCGGCGTTGAGGCGGAAATAGTATTTCGGCATGATTTTGTTAAAGGCGCAGGAGGAGACGCTCGAGACGTGGTTATAGACGACGTCCATGATGACGCGGATGCCGTTATCGGCACAGCTCTTGATGAGATCCTTATATTCGGTGATCTTGGTTTTGCTGGAGAAAGGATCGGAGGAATAGGCCCCTTCGACCACGTTGTAGTTGAGCGGGTTGTAGCCCCAGTTGTAACCGGGTTTCTTAAAGGTGGTCACGCCATTGATCGTGACGGGAAGCGTCCGTTCATCGTTGTCCTGGTCGAAGACCGGGAGAAGCTGGAGGGCGTTGACCCCAAGCTCTTTGAGGTGGTCGAAGCCCGTCGTGACGCTGTTGGTGCCATCGCCATAGCTCGTCCCGCTTTCGGCGAAGGCTTCGTAGGTGCCATTGGCATTGTTCTTATTGCTGATCCAGCTCGAATCCGCGGTGAAATCGCGGACGTGGGCCTCATAGACCGTCAGGGCATTTGGGGCACTCAAAGGATGGGAAGCCCTCAAGGAAGCGATCGAGTCGGCAAAACCTTCGGGCGTCGCCTTAGCCCATTCGGCGGGCGAGAGGATAGCGCTCCGGATCCCGTTAATGCCGCTGCTTTTGGCGTAAGGGTCGGCCACTTCGTTGCTCGAGCCTTCATTGGTGACGACGAAGGTGTAGAAATTATAGTAGCGGGCGTCGGGGTCGGTGTAGCTCCAAATGCCTTTATCGCCTAAGGTCAGATCGTTGGCGCCGAAGACATCGAAGGTTGGGTGGTCTTTACCATCGATCGCCAAGGCTTTCGGCGTGCCGAAATAGTAACGGCGCACCTCGATTCTCGAAGCCGTTGGGGACCAGATTTTGTAGGTTTCATGGCCATCCGCGGTCCAACTTAAGCCGAGATCGTCCGCCGAAGAATCAGTGTAATTCGCGATGAAATCGGCGGTGTCATACAGCGCGACTTTGGTCGCGAATTTTTGCTTGATCTTGCTGGGGTCGCTCACGAATCTCGCTTCGAGATAGTAGGCGGTTGACGGATTGGCTTTCCCCGCGAGGGCGATCGTGAAATCGTTGCTATCCGGCGTTCCTTCTTTCAGGAGATAATTCGGCTTGTTCTTCGCCTTCTTGATTTCGTTCAGCCGATAATAATCCGGGGTGAAGCCATAGAGGGCGTACGAAGCGATCTTGCCAACGTCGGCCGTTGCACGGCCATCGCTTTTGCCCGTCCCCTTCACTTGGAGCGAGGTCCAATCGCTTAAAAGGGCAAATGAGCCGAGCCGGTCGCCTTCGGCATCGCTCCGCTTGCTGTAGGTATCGATGGTCCCATTCCCGTTATCCGAGGAATAAATCGTGATCATCTCTTTGCCATTCGCGTCTTTTTCGAGGGTCGACGAGAAGTTATTGAGAGTGCAGACGGTGTCGGTCGATTGCCCATCCCAGCCGCTTTGGGGTTTGACGATGAAAGAGATCGAAGTGAGCTTGATGCCGACAAACGGCGCCGATGAAAGATCGAGGATATGGTAGACGCCATAATCATCGGGTGCTGCCACGTTATCGAAGGCATATTGGGCCCCATCGACCCCGCTCGCCCAGATCCAGAGGGCTTTCGAGCCATAGTCGGAGGCGTCGTTGCGGTAATAGAGTTTGATGAGTCCGGCCCAACCATCGGGCAAGGGATCGGCGACGGGCTCGGCGCTGAGGTCTTCGCCACTGCCCGAGGCGACGCCTGAAACATTTCCGCTCGTCGAGGTCTGAGGCTTGCCCCCGCCGCAGCTCGTTAAAGAAAGGGCGAGGCCGAAGCAGACGATGAGATAAGGGAAATGGCGCATAAAGAGTCCTCCTTAAGGAATTAGTTGGCTGCTAACAAGACCGAGGCGTAGGGCGCGAGGGAGACGTTACTTCCGCTCACCCCGCTCCGCCCTCCGATTTTGCTGTCTTCGAGGAGCGACACGTTTTCGCTCAGCTGAGCCGTTTGGCCCGCTGGCGATTTGTTGTGAAGCAGATAATAGCGCTTGTTGTCGTAAGTGATTTTGAAACCAATCACGAGATTCTTCAAGGCCTCGTTGCCGCTCATCTGATAAAGGACGAGATCGCTGAACACCCCGTGTTGGAAGAGATTGTTATGGCGGTTCCGCATCCGGATCAGGCGCCGCTCGTGGTTCAGGAAGCTCGTCGGATCGTCGATCGCTTCGAGAGCGCCGACGGTTTCTTCGTTGGCGGTGTCGGTGAGCCCTTCCGAGGTTTTGCAGCGGCTTTCGCCTTTGCCCCAGACCATGCCCGTCCGGCGCAAAGCATCGCTCGAGGTGGCGCCACGGTTGCCTTTCATCATCACTTCTTCGCCATAATACATCCAGGGGGTGCCAGGCGTCCAAAGATAGAGCGAGGCACAGAATTTGCGGTAGGCCAAGGGATCGTCCTTGACGCTGAAGTAATTGCCCCAGCGGTCCATGTCGTGATTGCTGACGAAATAGGCCATCTCGGCGGAGGAATTCTTGCTTAATGCGCCCGCTTGGGCCTTGCCAAGCCCCGAAGCGAAATAGTTGAGGCCCGACACCATCTGAACCGCATCGCCCATTCCGCCGCTGCGGGTCTCGGCGGTCGGGAAGTTGAAGAAATGCATCCCGCTCGCGAAATAGGAATTGAGGACATCCTGGTCGTTGAGCCAGACCTCTCCGATGGTATAGATGTCGCTTTTGAGACTCTTCAGGTAGGATTGCAAGGTGGTCAAAAAGGCGATGTTCTTCGGGTGATAGCCCTCTTTGCTCTCGCCATTGAAGTAATAATAAACCACCGCATCGAGGCGAAAGCCATCGACGTCATGGGTCGTAATCCAGAACTTCGAAATCGTGTGGATTTCATCGACCACCGCCGGATTGTCGAGATTGAACTCCGGCATCGAGGAAGTGAAGTTGGCCTCGTAATAGGCCCCGGCGGTCGACGAGTAACTATAGCCCGCCTTGCTCGTCGCGCTCCAGACGTACCAGTCTTTCTTCGAGGTAGCGCTTTCGTTGTCGTTCGCGTAATCGACCGCGCTTTGGCTGAACCAGGCGTTGCGGTCGGAAGAATGGTTGAACATCATGTCAAGGATCACCTTGAAGCCGAGGGCGTGGGCTTTGCTCACGAGCGAATCGAAGTCGGCCAAACTCCCGAAGGAGGAATCGACGGCGAAATAGTCCTCAACATCGTATTTGTGATAGCTTCTCGATGGCATAATCGGTGAGAGCCAAAGGGTGTGAACCCCGAGTTTTTGAAGATAATCCAGCTTTGAGGCGATTCCATTGAAATCGCCGACGCCATCGCCATCGCTGTCGCAAAAGGAACCGACGAAAATTTCATAGCCAACGCTGCCGAGATCATTGTGCGAGAGCATGTCATCGCCCTCGTCGATCGCTTTTTGGCAAGAAGACAGCGAAGAGGCCCCCAACAAAGGCAGGAGGGCCAAGATGAACCGAGCGGGCCTTTTCGCCATAAGGCTAGCCCTTGACCGCGCCGCCGGTGACGCCGGAGACGTAGTACTTTTGCATCATCATGAAAAGGACGGAAGTCGGAATGGCGACGAGAACGGCGCCGGCGCAGAATTCGCGCCAGTAGTTACCGCGGGTGCCATCGGCGATTCTTAACATATCGTTGAGGAGAATCGCAACGGTCCAGTTGGTTTTCTCGGTGTTCGAAGCGCCCAAGAGGTAACTGGCCGTGATGTATTCGGCCCACGGGCCCATGAATGAGGTGAGGGCGGTATAGACGACGATCGGCTTCGATAAGGGAAGGGTGATCTTATAGAAAATCTGCCATCGGGAGGCCCCATCGACCATCGCCGCCTCATCGATTTGCTTGCTGATCGTATCGAAGAAGCCTTTCGAGATGTAGTAACCCATGCCCGCGCCACCCGAATAGACGATGACGAGCTCCCAGAGATTCTGGGCCATCCCCATCTGCTTGAAGATCCAGTAAATGACGATCATGCCAAGGAAACCCGGGAACATGCCCAAGAGCAAGATCGTTTTCATCATCGGCTGGCGCGCTTTGAAGCGGAGCCGGCTGAAGGCGTAGGAAGTCGCGAGGGTGAAGAAGGTCGAGAGAATCATGGTCGCGAGGGCCACCCATAAGGTATTGAGGAAGGCGCCGGGATAGAAACGGCCGCCGCTCACGTAGCCAAAGAAGTTGTAGGCGCTCGCAATCAAATTGCCATTGCTGTCTTCGTAGACGTTATTGAAGAGGTTGACGTAGTTCGAGAAACTCCAAGTCTTGGGGACAAAAAGCTGCGAACCTCCGCGGCTGCCATTGAACGACTGGAGCAAAATCCAGACAATCGGGGCCAGCCAGATGACCGACATAGCGATCAAGATCAAATAGATGACGATGTCGCCGATCGTCCGGCCCACCCGTTGGTTGAAATGGTGTTTCTTGCTCGGCGCCACCGAGGTGACGTTCTTCGGCAAAGTTGTCGTGCTCATTGGAATTCCTCCTCGTTTTTGACCGAACCGAGACGCTTATAAATGATGAGAGAGAAGAAGGCGCAAACCACGAAGACCAAGATGCCGATCACCGAGCCGATCGCGTAGTCCTTGTAGTTGACGGTCATCTTGTAGAGCCAAGTGATCAGAAGGTCGGTTTCGCCCGCCCCCGTTACCATCCGGGCGTTGATGGCGCTCGGTTCGCCGCCGGTCAAGAAGAAAATGACATTGAAATTGTTGATGTTGCCGACGAATTGAGTCAAGAGGGCTGGCCCGGTCACAAAGAAGACATAAGGCATCGTGATCGAGAAGAGCTGCCGGGCGGGGCCCGCTCCATCGATGCGCGAGGATTCGTAGAGATCATCGGGGATGTTCATCAAAATGCCCGAGGTCGAAAGCATCGTGTAAGGAATACCGACCCACATATTGACTATGATGACAGTCAACTTCGGGATGAAGGAATCGGAGGCGCCGGCGTTTTTGCCCCCTAAAAAAGGCAAGGCGCTTGGAATCCAAGCCCCGGTCGTCGAGGAATAGGAGCCCCAGCCAAAGGCTTTGCTCATTCCCTCGGTGTACCAGCCCTGAGTCAAAAGCCAAGTATTGACCGCCCCATCGCTCGAGAGCAAGAGGTTCATCGCCAACAGGGAAATGAATTGCGGAATCGCGATGGTGACAACGAAGATCGTCCGCCACATCTTCTTGAGCTTGATCGACTTGCGGTTGATCATAAGGGCAAGGATAATGCCGAAGAAATAGTTGGTGAAGGTCGCGAAGATGGCCCAAATAATCGTCCATTTGAGCAAATGGAAGAAGGTGTAGCCATAGGAGGCCTTGCCCGAATCGCCGCCGAAGAGGTTCATCACCTGATCGAATGAGGTGAGCGACCAAACGAATTTATTATTAGTGTGATACTGATCCCAGTTGGTGAAGGCGACGAAGACCGAGCACATGAGTGGAACGATAACGGTGATGATGGCGGCTAAGACGGGGAGGGAAAGGACGGTGACAGCGAATTTCTCATCGCCGAACTCTCGCATCCGCTTCTTGAAGCCGGTCGGCTGTCCATGGAAGGGAAAGGCATGGACGAGAGAAACATAGCCTTCTTCGAGGACGAGAGCCCGCCGTTCGAGAATCTCGCGAATCGCTGGCGGATCGTCTTTGCTCTTTTTGATCGCGCTTGCATAATCATCGTAAAGGGCGTTGGCGTTCTTTTCATTGACGCCATGGCTTTCGACGAGCATCGAGGTGAAGGCTTTGACGCCCTGATCGAAATAGGGGCGCATTTCGCCATAGTTCCGATAGGCGTAGAGCCGACCATCGGCATCGCGGAGAACGTCGGTTCGCGCTTCTTTTTCAAAGGCATTCTGAATATTTTTCTCAATATCGCCTTCCGTTTTGAGCTCTTGGACCGCCGCCGCTTCGATCTGGAGGGGATCGCTGACGGTCTTTTTGGCGGAATCAATCGCTTTGAGGGCGCGCTTGGTCGCCTCACGGGCGAGATCAAGCGGCAAGCCAAAGTAGCCGACCACGCCCGAGACGCAGAGCCGGACGCTCAATTTGCCTTGGAGGGCGAAAGGCTTGATGCCATTGCGCTCGCTGACGGGGTCCTTGGCCAAGACCGCGTTATAGAGTTCTTGAGCGTGGCTTAAGACATTGCTGAGGGCTTTCTCGTCGCGCCCTTTGGAGAAGTAATCGTTGTATTTATCGAAAGTATGGCGAAACTGGAGCAGCCCATCCTGTTCTTTCGTGAGAACTTTCTCGAAACCATAGGCGTTATGAACTGGCTTCTCTTTAAGGCCGAGGAAGCGCTCGAGGGGAGAGAAATAATCGAGATGGCGGACGCATTTATTCCGGAGCGCGTCGTAGCCCCGATAGAAGAAATGGGCAATGGAATGGAGAAAGACGAAGAACGGGAGCGGATCCCGGTCGATCGCGTGATGGAAATCGAGGTGGGCGATGTAACGGGAGGTCAGTTCGTCATAGCCATATTTATCCCGCATCAAGCGTTTGATTCTAAATTTATTGAGCTTGTTGAGATTCTCCGGGTAATCGCTTTGATGCTGTAAAACGACAATCGCGCTTTCCTTAGCGGCGCGGAATTCCATGTAATGGACGATCTGGTAATTGTCGTACATCGCCTTGATGGCCTGAACGTAGACGACGAAGAAAGCGACGATCACGAGGATGGTGAACATGCCATTGATGAAGGAGAGGCGGGCATCGCTCGCGCCAGTGAGGAAGATTTGGCCGTATTTATCAGTCCACTTGGCCCCATCGTTAATATGAAAGAAATTGTAGAGGTTGCTATAGCCCATCATCACCCCGTTGATCGGAAGGAACATGAAGATGTTGAAGACGAGCTGGACCCCGAGGAAGACGAAACCATCGAGCCATTGTTTCCGGGCCAAATTGCCTAAGCCATTGATGAGGAAGGTAAGTTTGCCCCAAATGTCGACGTCATGGAAGATCCGATGGACTTTGATAGCAATTTTGCCAATGCCCACCACGCCTTTATAGAGAAAAACGAAAATGCCTTTGACAAGGGCATAGATGCCGAGAACGATATCGATGAGGACGCCAAGGATGAAGGCGAGCAATTTGACCAACAGATGAGTCAAACCATCACCAAAGCGGAACCAAAATGGATCCGGTTTCATGCTGGAGGAAGCCAAATCACCCGCCGCTTCTAGCGACAGGCCCTGACTTTCCCCCTTCTCGACAGGCTGATCGGCTTGCTGAACTTGTTCCTGATCACTCATTTGCGTTTTTCTCCCTAAAAGAAGAGGCGAGGAAGGCAGAACCTTCCGCGCCTCAGTGTCAAGCTAGCGAACGCGGATTAGGCCGCGGCCTTCCAGCCATCGGATTTAACGAGCGCTTGGAGAGCTCCAAGGCAACCATCGACGCCATCGCCATAATCGCCCCAGTTCGGTGCGTTGCTGACGATGAGTTTGCCAAAGTTCTCGACCGGGGTCCAATATTTGCCCGTGGTCTGCCCGGCTTGCGAGACGGTCGCATTAGCGGCGGCTTGTTGGCCGATCGCTTGAATGAACGGCAAAGCCGCGACATCCGCCGAAGAACCTAAGGCCAAGTTGCTCGGGCCATAGCCGAGAGCAATCCGGGCCTTCTGCGAATCGGAATTGGTGTAATACGCGGCAAAGGCTTTCGCCAGAGAGAGCTTATCGCCCGTCATGCTCTTCTTGTTGGCGAGCACGACTTCCTTCGTGCCAACGAAGGCTTTCATCTGCTTGGCCGTGCCGCCGATCGAAAGAGTCGGAAGCTTGGTGACTTTGACGTTGGCGTTGGCGGCGTGGAAATCGTTATAGGCGTTCCAGAGAACCGCGGCGCCATACTTGGTCGTCGCTCCAGCGGTGAAGCCCGCCAGAATCGTATCTTTGCTATCGGTCGAAACCCAGACGGTGTCGTGGTTAGCGGCATAGAGATCAGCCCAGGCTTGGCCACCGGCTGCCACCGCAGCGGTCGCAAAGTTGCTTTCGATGATGCCGTCGCTATTGACGGTTTCGGTGCCGCCAGCCGCCCAAAGCGGAGAAGCGCCATACCACGAGTTGGAAATCGCAAAGGCGAATTTGGCCGAGGCGGTCTTGCAGGCGGCGAGGACGCCTTCGATGGTCTTGGCTTGCTCATCGCTCACGATGGTTGAATCGTAGAAAAGCATATAGGAGTTGTCGGCGCGATACGGATAGCCATAGCAGGTGCCATCGATCGAAGCCGAAGCAACGTTGGCGGCGCCTTCCGTGGCGGTCAAAGCGGTTTTGGTCGCCGCGTCAAGGCCAACGACGAGCTCGCCATCGACCGCTGAACGGATGTTATCATCCGCCATGCAGACGACGTCGGCCGAAGCCTCGATGTCCTTGCTCATCATGCCATAGACATCGCCTTCACCGGCGTTGGCGATGACCTTGATGGTCTTCGAAGCATAGTCAGCGTTCGCCTTTTTGAAAGCATCGATGATGGTCGCCGTCACATCGGTATCGGTGGATGGGCACCAAATCGAGAGATCGGCGCTGGCCGTTTGGGAGCCACCGCAGGATGCCAAAGCCATGCTGGCAAAAGCACAAAGTCCCAAAACCAGGACTTTTCTATTGTTAATCATTAATTACGCTCCTTTCCAAATTGTGCGGGAAGCCAACTCAAAATGAGGTTGGATTTCCCACGTAATTTAATAGGTTAACATGGCTATATTTTAGCCTTCCAAAAAAGTTGTGCAATAACCAAATGTAAGCCCTACCATCGACCCCTTTTACGAAAACCTTTTCAATGTTACGAAAGAATAGGAAATAACTACTTTTAGAGGATTA
>Ga0070399_1002413_pt1 | contig 17935 bp, 14 predicted proteins | sample BioMet4_FD_61217 | JGI IMG/M metagenome (GOLD analysis project Ga0070399, IMG submission 61217) | Microbial communities from bioreactor (seeded with sewage sludge) at LBNL, California, USA - Biofuel metagenome 4 (version 1) | ecosystem: Engineered > Bioreactor > Anaerobic > Unclassified ... | reverse complement strand
TCTTTTGCCAATACAGCTTTCACACAATTTGCTTCTATAACTATCCGGCAGCGGCTTGCCGCACTTTTTACACGTTTTCATGTTCCTCTCCTATCAAGGCTGCATCTGCCACACAGGGTAGCGCCATTATTTTTTCTTCGATTTCAGGGATTGCTTTTGACCAGTAGTTCTCCGGCGACTCGTCAAGCAGGTCAAGCCTCTCTACAAATCCGGGCTTGTCAAGATATACGTTGCGGATGAAGCCGGCATAGTATTGGAGACTTTGCCTTGCGGCATCCGTTTCTCCCAGTTCCTGAAAAGCCATGGCAGCAGCAAGAGAAACCACGTTCACGGCGCAGAGGCTCTCCCGGATTTCGTCCATTCGAGCGCTGATTTTTTCAGGCTTGGAGCCGGATACCAGCTTTCCCCAGAAGGTTTCCGGCTGCTCTTTGATGAAAGCGACATTGGCGTTTTGGCTTTGCATCAGCAGATTTCTGCTGTCTTCCGCATCAAAGACAAGCATGAGTAGTGCCTGTGAGCGAATCTGGGGGTTGTGGATCTGCATCGCCTGTAATAGTTTCTGCTGACAGCTGTATGCCGTAGCAAGGCGGTCGTATTCCTGCCCCTGCCGCACTTCCTCAACAGCCGCCTGCACAAGCTGAATCTGCTCTGCGATTTGCGCCATTTGCATCTGGGCTGCGTAACTTGTCATGGCCTGTGCGAGTTCCGGCGATAAATTGACTTTCTCCAGCGAAATAGTTGATACAACTTTCTTTGTTTTGGGATGGATAATATTTGCCGTCAAGGTGCCGTTTTTCTTGGTCATGAGCTTCAGTGCTCCGCTGGCGAGCTGCGATTTCTGCTCGCCCGTCAGAATGGCCTGAAGCGCCACATCTGGCACGCTTGCTTTTACCGCACTGATAAAGGCAGGAGCCGAATAGAGCATTTGCTCAATTTTTGAAAAACCCGCCTTTGCCATCTTCATTAACGGTTTGGCGATATCCGGAATATCAACAAAGTAAGTTCCAATATCACAGGAATATTCCTCGCCCATAACCTCATAATCCTTTGGCTCAATGATAATTGGATTATCCATGAGTGCTCACCTCCATATAAAAGCATTGTAAATTGTGCGAACTAAGGATTGGTGGATAATGAAATGGCGCTTCTGACTATTGTTCCGTTTTCTTCATCCACCAGCCATGTCCGTCACGGTAGCCGTTGCGCTCCATAAACGGAGTAACCAGCTCTATGTATGGCGGTCTGAACTCGCATTGCAGCAGCTCCGCGACCTTTTTTACAAGCTCCTCCTGCAATGCCCACCACGCTTCAAAGCGGGCTTTCATTTCGGGAGAGCTGTCATCATCTTCACACTCGTGCATGATCCAGCCAGCCTTATTCCACGCGCCTGCAAGTGCCGCAGCCAAAGCAGATTCGGTATAGTCATCTCCAAGCATATCCCGATATTCTTCGATGGATATACCGGGAAGCGGCTCACAAGTCATCACGACAGCATCCCCTGGGATCTCACACGAGCTTTCCTCGTCATCTGCATCGTCATCATCGGCGACATATTCTCTGATAATTTTCTTGACTTTCTCCAGCGGATATGGCGCATTTTCCACACTGTGATACTCAATGCTCTCGATTCTGGCAATCGCTTCATGATTATCTGTTCCTGCGGGGACAACCACACGATCTCCCTCGCAGAGCTCGTCATTGTCGGTCAGATAGCAATAGGTTTTTCCGTATTCCTCAAACTGCACATTACAGAATATTAAATCCGACTGTCTGCGTCGCGGCTTATTGTATAGCCGTGTGTCGAACAGTTCGCCAACTCCATAAAAGGAAATGAACTCGTAGATGTCATTGATAAAATCTGCCCAATCACCGGGAAGGCCGTCTCTGTCAAATGTGCCGGTAACTACTCTGTGATTTCCGAGCTTTGTATGGATTTCAATTTCGTAGTCCCGCGTCTCCATCGGATTTACGATCACATCGGGAGGATTACCCTTTATGCACGAAAGGGCGGAAACGCTAATAGCGTTCAGAAATCCAGAGACACCTTCCTCCACATAGTATTGGTTGGTAATGACGCAGCCGGAACCGACGCACATGATATGCTCCAGCGTTTCCGTCTTGCGGTCGATGCTGAGCTGCTCGGTGTAATCCCAAGTCGCATATTCCCATGTAACATCGGGTGGGATGACGCCGGGCTTGATTTTTGTGATTCGGTGATACCTTACGACGATGCTGTCCAGCCTGTCCGGGTTGCCGTCAAAGAGCCACAGCTCCTGATTATCCAGGTTGTCCCGTATCAGGTCGGAAAGTGACTCGTCCTCGGTGGCGTCTTCAATCAGAGCGCCGCTATAGCAGAAGCTTTCGCCATCCGTGTTGGTGATGGTAAGTTCCCACGATCCGGCATCACACACGATAGTTTCTTCCTCCCTGTCGCGGTAGCATTGAACCGTTCTTTCAAGGAGCCACTGGGCGGTTTTCGCGTCTATTTTGGCGACGCTTCTTTTTTGTGATTGTCTTAGCATATCGGCATCATCGAAAAAGAAACGGGAAACAAATACCCTGCCGTCGGCGTGGATGGAAACGCTCTGCCTTGCTTCCTCGCCCGCATCTGCTGGGCGGCTAAAAAAGCATTCCTCACAGCGGAGCAGCATTTTTGACGGTGTTCCAGCGAACCGGGGAACCATGGGATTCTCTTGCGTGGACATATATGCTGCTCCTTTCCTGCGTTTTCGCTTGCGGGCACTGGCCTGATTGCCATCACTTGTTCAGGTATTGCCTTGTTAGCAAATCCATCGACTGTTTTGTCGGTTCAAGTCCATGTTCAAATGCATCCGCATAGATGCGCGGAACTTTCTTCAGGCGGAAGTTTATATCATCAAGGTTGAACGCATCCAAATCCATGTCGTCGACCCCAAGCCACTGCCGGTAATGCTCGTATTTCTTCCCGGCCCTCTTTTTGAAAGCGCGGGTAAGCTCCTCTAACCCTCTGGTTCCGCCGCAATCTTCAATGATCCCATAACCCTCGCCGTCAAGAACGCGAGGTAATTCTTTTCCGGGCAGCTCCTTGTCCTCAATGATCTGTTCAAGAACGAGCTTAACTACCCAGCCGTCGCCGTAATCGTATTGGAGCGTCAGCTCATCGCCGACCCATGCGATAATGTGCGGCAACTTCTCGGTCGCGGCGTTCAGCGCATCTTCATTCTCAAACGCTGCCGTCATTTCATTCTGGACTTCAAAACGCTTCACTTCATTCTTGTTCCTGAAGAAAATGAGATCATTCAGCTCGGACTCTGAAAGTTGGTCTTTCATATGCCGGTAATAGTTCTGACCCAACGGCACCTCAAAGCAAAACAGATGGCTTGCCTGCATCTCAAACATCGTCATAACGATATAGCCAAGGCGCGCCATCGAAATATTGTTCATCACCTGAAAGCGCCGCCAAATCTTTGGGGAATAGTCATCAAGCTCTGCATAAAACTGATAAATCGGCTGTGACGCCATGTTGAGGACTCCTCTCGACAGTTTCTTTTGGTTAATTCGGAGAAATGTTCCCTACGCTTTACTCTCGCGGCACTGGGACAACCTCTCACACTCTCCGACAAGCCATGTAAAGTTTGTTCGCCATGACGCCTTGAAGTCCGTCCCTTTGTTTTTCCAGATCGCTTCCGGGCCTGACATGCGCGTGAGGTCTAACCCAAACATCTCGTCAATTGGTTTTAGTATCTGAGCTATCTTATTCAATCCGGTTTAATAGCAGTTGTTCTCGTTATCGGATTCAAGAAGGACAGCGCAGAAATTCTCCATAGCACAAACCTTCAAAATAAGGGAGAGCTTGTTTTGAAACACTTCCGGTGTCAGGCTATACTGTCCCAGCAGAAATTCAAGCACATAAACAGGGACGTTGGTGCCCTCCTTAATGGACTTTGTCAGGTTTTTCCGGACAATGCGCCCATCAAAACACTGGCGGAGTTTATCCTTGATTACCTCACGGGTGCTGCTTGCAGAATTAAACTCGTCCATGGTTCTGCCTCCATCCCTTAAAAACCAAAATCAAAATCGTCCACGGCAAAGGCAATGTCGATCTGGAACTCCTCTTTGATCGGCATCTGCGAACCGCTTTCGTCCGCGATAGTAAGATAGTAGCTGTCCTGATTGGAGTATTTCAGCGGTTTAAGCGTGAAGCTGCAGCGGAATGCGCGCTCCTGAGCGTTATCGCTGACCTTATCCGCAATGATCTTTGAAGTGTCACTAATCTGCTTTCCGCTGGCATCCACAAAGTACATTAGATAGGTCGCCGCCTCACGGTTGTCACCCACGGCCTCTCTCTGGTAGAAATTCAGAGAGAAAATCATATTTACAATCTTCCGATTGGCAGAGAGCAGGCTCACCGTCACCGGCTTGGTATCATACTTTGCTTTATTTTTTTGGTATGTCTTATAGTCATTACGCAGGAAGTGATAATCAATAACCGGGACCACCAACTCCTGTAGGCTCGTTCCTCCATGCACATAGTTGAGCCCGCCGCCATTCATCTTGATACGGATGTTTTCACAGGGTGCGAACCCATCAAACTCTGTCGTGCCGTCAAGGAACTTCACCGGCATCAGGTAATCCGGGGTAGTACCGTGCTGCAAAATAGCATAGCGTCTGCCGTACTCTGCATCTTGCCCCTTGAAGCTGGTCTTGTCCACTTTGCTGTCCTCTTGGAGTGGGCTGTATGTATAGAGAAAACCATGATCGGCAGTTATGAAAATGTGAGTGCCACCGAAGTCGTTGACAATGATTCGTACGAGGTTCTTAATATCTGAAATGGCATCCTCGCAGGCGGGGAACACGCTGGTGTCAGAGGTATGTGCAGCCTCGTCTATCTTATCGTGATAGATGTAGACGACCTCCATGCCCTTGACTAAGGCGCTACGCTCGGCTCGTTTCATTCCGATGATATCTTTGAACTTCAGCGCCACGCTGTTGGGATTCGCGCCCTTGAGCAGTTTGTCACGATAACCGGCGTCGGTGGGCTGCCCATCCGCGAGAATAGCAACATTACCGTTGTCCTTTACTGTGATGCTGAGCTGATCATGCGGCAGCAGCGCCGCCATACCGAACTTGGTGATGGAAGGGAAAATGGAGCAGACGCTGGTGAGCTCGGCCTTGCATTGCGTCTCGCGACGCAGCTCGGTGGTCAGCGCCGCGCCCACCTCATAGCGAAGCGCATCCGAAATAATGACAAATACACGGTTATCATCCGGCTTTACCTTAGAGCGGTAGAAGTCCTCCTGTTTTGGAACCTCCAAAACAAAACCGAATTTCTCAAGGTTCTCTGCCGCGGCATTCGTCCAGTTTGTACCGAGATTCCCAAGGAACCATGTGTTATACAGCCCCTCCACCTTGTCCGCGACCTGTTTGATGAGGTCGTCCAGCCGGGTATCGGCGACGGACAGGCATTCGAGGAAGCTGGTGTGGAACAGCCGATACCATGTATCCATGCGGTAATAGTCCTTGCCATATTCCTCCCAGACTTTTTTTGCCTCGACAGTATGGAAGCCCGCGGCATGATCGAGGAAGAAGCCCTGCATACGGGCCACTTGAAGAATACAATCAAAGTAGCACGCTGTCTTATCATACCAGACCATCGTGCGGCGCTTTTCCACAGAGGCGGTGATCACATCCACCTTAATGATATGGTCGCTGATTTCGGTCATGAGTTGAGAGAGGATGCACTTGCTGATACATGGGAAGCATTCCGTGTCGATCAGGTCTTCCGAGGACAGTTTGGAAAAGCGCTGATACAGGCGTGTTTCATCCTCAACATGACGGGAGATGCGGTACAGATCGCTGTTATCCTCACTGTGCAGCCATTCGGAAATAAAGTCATAGCAATAGCTCTGGTGTGGTATGGAGATATAACTGTCCAACCCGGCCAGATAATCCGCTTTGATCGTCCGTGTCGCCGCCGTCAGCAGGAGATGGCTGGCAAGTCTGCTCAGGTTTACATCGTCGCCCTCGTTATAGCCGGTGGCCTGTGCCACCATGGCCCAGAAGGGGTTCTGTGCGCCATAGGTCACGAAACTTTGATAGACCGTGTTTTCATTCTTGTTAAGTCCTGCTGCAATAACGGCGCGGATGATGCTGTTTGGCCTTAAATCCTTTGTCCCGCAGAGAATGGCCATGACCGCAAGCGAGAGCTGTCCGGCAGAGTTAATGTTTCCGGCCAGTGCCGCCACCTTTGCGCGGCGATCCTTTGCGCCCATGAACTTGCGATAAATCTTGACCTGTTTGCGGAGCGCCTGGGTCGCGGGCAGTCCCATTTCATCCATCCAGATGGAGTTGAGGTCGGCGCGGAACTCCTCTGCATACAGCTCGATGTTCAGGAGCCAGTTATCGTCCTGCCTGTCATAACTGATAGGATCATACACGAGATAGTTGCTGACTATGTCATCCATGGCAAGCAGCTTTTTTGCGTCAAAATTGTTCTTGCCGGTGAGAACCAGAAGTTTGGCATTGTTGAGCTCGATCTCATCCAGCTTATCCTCAAACTCCCGATCCTCATCATGCCAGAAGATAATGCGGCGGCTATAGAACTCCGGCAGCGGAGCCGCGAAGCGCCGGGTTAAGTCCTGTATAATTGTATCTAAATCCATACTTGGCATTTCGCAGCCTCCTTATCCAATCGGAAGAGTTCCTAAATATGCGAGAATCCCTGATGCTATTAAGCTTCCTGCCGCGCCCACGGCAAGGTCACGAAGCACACGGAGGGATTTTTTTATGAACCCTTCATCTTCTCTGTTTTCTACAGCCGCAATTGTCGCTTCAACTACCGCTTTGACATTTTCGGAATTATCTCCAAATGTCTTCTCAAACTGCGGAAAATCAAAATATTCTTTGATTTCATTCAGTATGAATCCAACTTGTTCATAGTCCAAGTGTTCGGAAACGGTCATTGTTTGTGTCGCTCCGGCTGAGTTGTTCAGGATCTGAACGCCCTTGGCGTTATCTCCCACAACAATTGTTGCGCCTTTTTCACCGGCTTCCTTAAGCGCAGCAAGCAATTCATTATGTCGGCGCAGTTCTTCTGCCTCACGTTCTTCTCGTGATTCTTCAATGGAACGCGCAATCTCAGCGTTTCTGCATTCCATATCGTCAAATGCGGACTGTGCTAATCTGAACGATGTGTCAAGTTTTAGCCCTTGGAGCTTTGACATATCAAAATCTTCCATAATGCTACCTCACTTTATCGGCGCCAGAACATCCTTGAAGATCTCGTAATTGTGCTTTACGCCGTCATCGAGGTCGATGGGGATCATCTGGTCGGCGAGGTGGTGGATCTTTTCCTCGTAAGCGCGGATCTCGGCGTCCTGCGCCTGGAGCTTCTGGAGCTGCTTGGTCAGCTTCACCCGCTCTGATGTGGCGGCATTCGCCATGCGCTGCTCCAGATCGGCGATGGCCGTGCGGTAACGGGCCTGCTGCTCAAACACATAGTCCGTGCGGATACGGGCAATGGTGTCCGGCTGATAGCGGTGCATATAGATGAGCGCCTTGAAGCCGCCCTTTTTGCCACTATCGAACAGCCAGTAGATGGGACGCTTCTGATAAATCCTCAGGTGGTCGGCGTAGAAGTCGTTCAGGAAGTAATTGCGAATGACATCCTTCGGCTGGCCGCTGCCGCCGAGGGCGTCGGCGATAAAACGCAGGTTCTCGTCCAGCGTTTCCTTGCCGTAGACCACCTCGATGAAGCGCACGAACCGGGCGACGATATCGTCGTCAAAGTATTCGTCGTCGCAGATGGGGATGACATTGTCTCTATCAGGCAGGTACAGCGCGCTGGGATTCCACGGATGAATGCCTGCCGCTTGTGCGCAGTCGCTCAGTAAATCAACCTTTGAGCCATAATCCCAAGGTCCACCCGCATAAAACAACCCTTCTTTATACAGCGAGTACCGCCCGAACATACAGCCCACGGCGTAAGAGATGAGGGAGCGGATGTCGCGCTTCTTGTCGGCGAGGCGGACGGTCACATCCTTGTCCTCCACCTCGGGCGTCAGCTCGTCCTGCAAACCGTAGATATTGATGAAGATGCGGTTGAGTTCCTCCTCGTTGGCCTTGAGCGTGTCGAAGTGGAGCTTGCACTGGTATTCCCATGCCTCATAAGCGTTTTTCAGGTAATAGGATTGATTGCTCCAGTCATGATCGATCTCCGCTTTTGCCACACTTTTACTATACTCCACAAGCGGATGCCGCTGGAAGTCCCATGAGGTTTCAAAGCTGTTCCATTCCTCTTTTTCACAATCAATATTAACTTTTACAATTCTCTCAATGTTCTCCTCATTAACGTTTATGTATGGCAGGTTCTGAATATCTATCACTTGATATGTCAATGTTGGATTAAGCATAAGTAAAAAGTTTAGTGCAATTTTGGAGTTTAAATAACCAAGGGCACACAACAAGGAACAATCTTTGGCAAACATACAAGGACTGTTCTCACCAAAATTGACAAGCTCCGTTTTGAGTCGAAAGCCTACCACACTTGCAGAAATTCTGTTCCAAGTAGCACCAATTTTGTTGTAGAACTCAGGCGTTCGAAGACGATAATTATTACCGCTATTTTTGATTTGGTACGCATCATTTTCTAAGTTTAGAACATTATCCATGTTTCCATACCACTTGCGATAGTCACCACCGCGAATTATCGGAAACCACTTGTACCTCGAGTTGGAAGGTGTGCTTTTCGGATCAAAACAGATTTTTTGATAGGCGCATTCATACCAAAATCTATAGAACATATCATTATCGCCTGTGCTTATTCCAGAGCGCGCATCAAGGTAATGCGAGAGACTTTGGTTTCGTGCAAAGTTTTGATACACTGCATTTCCAACCCAATAGGCGATGGGCTTTCCTGGTATCTTTTCAAAATTGGCTTGATCTGCAAAATGGATACCTTTACAAGCCAAAAACTGGCTTTGTCGTACTTCTACCGATTCTACCTCACCTTGTCTATCAAACAACCGGCGATAATGTGCTTTATAGCCGTATATACGACCGTTACAGATAACAAATGCTGTTGTCCCGAAGTCAGACCCGAAAACCCCTCGCCCCGGATGAACCATATTCACAATTGAACAATTATTTAGCAGTATACTGCGGAGTTTTTCATAGGTTGACAAGAACATCCATACAGGGATGTTTATCATAGCCATATAACCTGCAGGTTTGCACATACCAATTGTCCGTTCCATGCAAACCGTACTCATATCCGACTTCGTGTCCGGGTAGTTCCTTTTAACATAGTCTGACAATTCCGAACTCATACCGCCAGAACCCATATACGGTGGGTTTGTCACCACTACATCATACTTCTGTGAAAGCATAATTGCCTGCTGAATTAGTTGCGGCATGATGTTCTCAACGGCAGAATACCAAAGCGTCATATTGACATTCTCCGCAGTCTGGGACGCGGTATATTGCCACGCCTCTGCCAGACCCGCGTAGTCACGATCTTCAAGCTGCATGATGGAACCGTATTCCTTGGCGTCGCGGAACATCTCCAGTAAGTAGTTCAGCGTCTCCTGATGCTCCTTGGAGAGAAGGAAATTCCCCATATCGTGCTGATACGCGCCGCCTGTCCATTCACTGTCGATAATCGCATGCACATGGGGCTGGATTCCTCGGGTAAAGAAGCGCCGGTCATACTGCCGCGCTTTCATCATCACCGCAAAATAGGCAAGCTGCGCCGCGCGGTCGTCAATATCGAGACCGTAGAGGTTGTTTTCAATAATGGACTTGACGGCGTCCCGTGCGTTATAGCCATAGCTCTCATAAATCTGCATCAGCACATCGAACATATACGCAAGGATATGTCCGCTTCCCATACAAGGGTCGATGCAGCGGATATCTTCTGGCTTCATATTACGGTATCCTTTTCGGAGTTCCTTGAGCTGTGCTTCGACTTCTGGTTCCTGTTTGGTTTCTGGAAGATAGTACTTCCAACCGAAAGCCTTTGCCATATCATTCTCAGCCACCGGCCCCAAACGACGTTTGCTCAAATCGTTGAAGGTTATTCCCTGTAATTCGCCGATAGTTGTATTACTAAGTTGCGACGCGCTTTCTCGCTCCAGCCACAGTCGACCGAGAGAGTTCTCCACCATGTACCGCACGATCCAGTCCGGAGTAAAAAGCTGAGTGGCGGCGGGGATGTTCTCCTTGCTGATCTTGATGTTCTTTTTGAGATCCGCGAAGACCTTGTCCTTGGGCTCAGTGTTGTAATACTGATAGAGCCAGCCGATGATCTGCACCTGCCCCTGCGGCTGTCCCCGCTCATCAAGCGTATTTACATCCCAGTCCGCCTGCGGAATCAGCGCGATCATCTGCTCAATCACGCTGCCCTCGCGTAGAATATTGTCTGGGAACAGCAGCTCAGTATAGTCATCGATGCGGGTGAACATACCGGGCAGAATGTTGATGAGGGCGTTGCACTGGGTAATGATAAGATACTTGAACAGCTCGTCGGTCTGATTCTTGTCTTTGTAGGCATAGACCTTCTCCATGGCCAGTCCGGGCATGGTTTCCGGGTCAAGATGGATCGCCTCCGTCAGTATCTGGGGCTTGAAGCTGTTTTCCTCATCCGTAAAAACGCGGATATGGGTGGGGAGGTAGCCGTTGACCTCCATAAGGCGCAGGGCGATGAAGCGGTTGAACCATGTATAGGCCGCCTCCTCCATCGTCTGCTCATAGCCCATCCTCTTGACGCGGGCGACGAGCGCCTTGCGCTGCCGCTTCTCCGCATCGGACAACAGATACCCGTGAACGCTCTCCGCATCGGCATCGATGCTTTCTTTTTCGGATACGCCGTATTGCAGCGCCCTCTGGCTCACACGGGAGATCAGCTCCCGCCGCGCCCAGACCGCATATTTTTTGATCGCGTTTTTATCCATGATTGCCCTCCACGTCGCTGTAAAACACTTCTATATCCGTGCTTGCACGCAGGGAAATCAGTGGAACCACCAACTGTCCCTTAGTGCATTTACCGCTCAAGTTATAAGCTTTTACTTTGCATTTCTCAAAATGCGACTTTTTGCAGTGATAAAGCAGTGAATCTGCCTCCTGCTCCATAAGCGTATAGACTATGTTGTGGTATGGCAGAATCACCCTGCTCTGCTCGTCAATATAGCAGTCTACTAAAAGCTTATTCCCGTCATAAAGAGCAAAGCTTTCTAAGACGAATGGCTTTTGACCTATATTGAATATCTCAATTCCACATTCTGACGAACTTGTCTTCGTACGCAGTTCGTTCTCCACAAGTTCAGCATCTGGAGTTCCAACCATTTGAAATGATAGCTTTGGCTTGGAACGAAGCACCGTGCTAAGTTCATTTAGGCCCCAGCCAATTATTACGCCGAGCAAAGTGAATAAGCCGCCAAATATTGTTGTGGTCATTTCTGACATAATCTTTTTCTCTCAGTTCAGGTTTATTCCGTCACAGTTCTTCATAAGCGATTTGAGTTGAGTGCGAACCTTTTCCACATATTCGTCGATGTCTGCCTCGCTCTCGAGCCGCTTGGCGGGGAATACCACCTGACGGTTGAAGGCTTTGATGAGCTTCTTTTTTGGAGGCTGCAGCGGAGTTTCGGTGTTGACCGGCTCCACAAGCGGCTTTGGCCTCGTCATGACCTCGATCTTCTCCACCGTGGTGTCCTTGTACTGGATCATTGGCGGGATCAGGCCGTCGAGGAGCGCGAGGCTGGTCAGCGTCTGAATTTTCTGCTTTTGCTGGGTGTAGAAGGTGTCGGCGGTCGTGATGATGGTTTTCGTATCAATGCCGTCGGAACCGGCAGTATGAATCGCCGCAAGGCACTGACGAACGATCTCATTGAGCTCCTCGCGCTTTGCATCCAGAAGGCTGTTATGTCCCTCGCGGACGGCGGACATGAGCGTGTTGAGTTCGGGAATCTTCTTATAATCGAACTGGCCGGCATTCATAAGCATCAGACGTATCTGATTGAGCGCCTTGTTTGCCGCTTCCTCTTTGGCGAGATAGTCCAGCTCATGGGCGAGGTCAGCTTCCAGCTTCACGGCAGCATCGAAGACCTGCACCTGATTTTTGAAGAAGCCCTCCACATTCTGCATGGCTTCCTTATTGCCGTCCAGCTTTTCTTCCAGCTTGACCACGCGGTCGATCAGCGCCACATTGTCCTTCTGCTGGGACAGCACATCCTCCACAAGAGAGGCTGCCTCCTGTACCAGCGCGAGATCCGGGTATTTGTGATCGACATAGCGCCCCAGCAGTTCGCTATAATGCTGCTTTTGCTCTCCGAATCGCTGCACGATGAACCCGACGAGTCCGTCCTCGTCGGCGGGGACATCCATCACATCGAAGTATTCGCGTAGGAACTCGCGCACCTCTTTCATTTTCGGCGCGGCGATGTTGATCCGCTTGGAGACGATGGTTTTGCCGACCTCGCTCTTTTTGCGGAGCATGTCGGGGAGCTTCTTGTCACCGGGCTGTATGGTGGTGCCGGCATATTTTACGGTGACCTTCTGGTTGTAGATGAGCTGCGCCATAACAGCGGCAATGTCGATTTCCTTCCACCCGTAGGGGATGCCCTGATAGCGGCTCTGCACATCGAACATGGAGGTGCTCAACTTCTTTTTATACTGCATCTCCAGATATTCTTCTATTTTCGCCGCAGCGTCCCGGTTTGGCTCCAGCCCGCCGATGGCCTGCTGCGCCGTGCCGTTCAGGATGGCAAAAATGTCTTCATCCGTGTCGGCAAACTTCGTGATAAGGTCAAGGTCGCTGTAAACATGGGATACGAGGTACTCCAGCGCCTGATCGATGATATTTTTAGCCTTCGCCTTAAGAATCGCCGTTTCCCTTTTCTTCGGATCTTCTTCTGTGACGCTGACAGAACCCGCTTTTATTGGAATTCTTTCGCCATCTACATAAAATATAGCCTCACATATTGCGTTGCATAGTGCGTCTGTTGCCACGTTTTCATAATTTGTTGCTTCATCCTGCTGGTTACGAATAATATCCTGTACCGACTTCGGTAGCTGGGTAACATTTCGTTGCTTGACATATTTGCGAATTTTCATTGCACTTTCAAGTGAGTCGTAATATGGAGTGTCAGCTAACACGATAATCGCCTGTCCAGAGGATTCAGTCATGAGACGCAATTCAGCTTTCGCTGTGGGGTCAGTAGCTACAGTAAGAAATCGCAACCGCATACCGCCGGTAATCGCGCCGACGGTAAAGCCATCGACCATCTGGTCGAAAGCGAAATCGTACTTATTGTCAAAACGATATTTCTTTGTGGTGTATATATCTCCATAAATCATGTGAGCGATACGTTCCACTACAGAGGATGTATCAACGCTGGTTTCATTGTTGATGGCGCGCTGAATGTCCTGCTCTTCATCGGTGAGGAAGTTGTAAGCGTCGCCCGTCCTTCCGATATAGTTCTGGCTCATCAGACGATCCAGCGAGTTTCGCACCGACTCGCGGAGCGTGACCTTGTCCACCCGGATATCATCGGCCATCAGAATGACCAAATTGTCCAGCGTGGCTTTTATATCATCGATATAACGCACAAGATACAGGAGCTTTAGCACATCCACATCCTGTGTCTGTACGCCGTGACCGTTCTGCGCCGCAGTCGCACAGCGCTCGATCACGCGGCGGATGGACCCGTCAAGGAAGGTATGCACGGTATCATAGAAGCGGAAGAAGGGTACAAGGGCATATTCGTCCTGCTCTTGCACTTTCTGTGCAGCTTCCTGAAAGCCGGAGAGCATGGAACGCTCGCCGCCTGAAAGGTGCTTGCCAGAGTTGCCGTGCTTGCGGATCTCGGCAAAAACCTTCTGCATGATAATAAACTGATAGGGCACGAACGGGAAGTTGGTCGCAAACTCATCCGGGCCGCCGAAGCCTTTGATGTCCAAGATAGAGTCGGTAAAAGTGAAAAGGTTACGCAGGACGGAATCGTTGTCGCCATAGACGGCTTCCAGCCGCGCTCTTGCTTCTGGCTTTTTCTCCAGAACGCGCTTCTGAATGACCTCATCGACGGAGGATGAAGATAGGCTCAGCCGGGTCTTAAAACGGGCCTGAATGCGTGAAAACTCATCGGCGCGGACCTTGATGATCTCGTCAATCGCTTCCTGCCCGGTACACATGACCCAAACCTTGCCGTCGCACTCGCTGCCGATTTTTTCAGTAAGGGATTGCAGGTTGAGCAGCATGTCTGTATCCGTGCCGACATACTGGCCGACCTCGTCTATCATGAACAGGAGGCGGAAGTTCCTCGGCTTGGTGTTTATGTATTCCTTGATTTCATCTACGAGCTGTGCGATTGAAAACTCGGTGGAGGTTTTATCCTGGAACCAATGCTTGGCGTCTTCTTCACTCAGATCAAGCACTTCCATCAGTGTTGGAATGATCGCCTTGCCCTTAAACGCAAACGCCTTGCGCTGGCTGACCCATGTTGAGCCGCTCTTTTTCTCGAACATGCGACGGAATTGATCGGTCTTACCGCATTGGTCGATATAGCTTTCCAGCCTGGCCACTTTCAAATTATCGCCATAGAAGCCCAGATGATTATAAAACATCTTCGCAAAGACACGCAGCACGGCGGTTTTGTCTTTGTTGATGGAACCTTCGATATCTATGTTGAATAGGATCGTTTCGGTCGGTCCTTTTGTCGCCTTATCTATGAGCATAAAGGTGGCAGGATCGTCCTCGAATTTCTTGCGGAATCGTTCAACGGTTTTTGTCCCGTTCACATCTTTGTTTTCAAGAAGATAGGACAGCATTTTCAGGAAGTGTGACTTACCACTTCCAAAGAAGCCGGAGATCCAAACACCGATGTCCGCTGTGCTGGCGTCGAATGCGTCACCATAATAATTAAAGAACGAAATGAAGTGCTTTTTCAATTCCTTGGTAATGACATATTCCCGGATTTCCTGCTCAATTACATCTGAGGCATCCTGGTCAACCTTAATTACACCATTGATGGGCCTGTTGATGTCTTCACGGAACATATTGCGAATCATCATAGTCGTATACCTCCTTATACCGCATCAAACGCACGATAGTATGAATTTGGCTCCAGTCTGCCAAAGAGCTTGAGCGAATGCTTATCAAACTCACCCGGATACATTACAAGGATTGGGATGTCAGAAAAATACGGCTGGAGGGCTTCGAGTATCATATGTACCCGCATAAAGGGGAAAACATCTCCGACACCTGTTATCAGAAGCACATCACCGGGGATGTGAGGCGCATATTGCATCTTTTGCACAAACGCATCTTCGGTAGCTATGGAATGAAGCTGCTCTAATAGAAAGCTCTTTCCGGAATCAATCTCCATTTCACCGATGGCGTCTATGATGTCCATGTCCTCACATACGGAAATGAATATCTTGTATAGGTCGCATTCTACCAGATGGGCCGTGACGCTCTGATCCGCGACGATTTGACTGATAAAATGGCGAACGGCCATCTCATCCTCGGCGGCATAGCAAAAGATACGAATATTTACCTCGTTACTAAGTCCCTTCCCCTGAAGGAAATCCGGTTCCTCTATGAGAGTCCTGAGCTTATCTAAGCGTTCGTTTATATTACGCATACGCCCTCCTACGAAAAGCAGTTGAATGCCGGAAGCGCGGCATCATCGTTATTTGAGCGAATCGCATTTTCCAGCGTTGGGTTCAGCCACACCGGATTAATATGGTCGGTTTTGGCATTGTCAAGATACTCATTTTCGACCAATATTCTTGTAAGCACTTGTTTCAGCTTCGTGATCGTGGTGTCGCTCCATGTTGCAACTGCGTCGTTCTGCTCCTGCAGCCGAATAAAATAGGTGTTCAAGTCTATCTTGCCAAATGAGGTGTCCATTAAACGGTACTTTTCCCCGATTACGGTAATCATAAAGTCCCAGACCAGACGGTTATACTTCATTAAAGCATAAAGGCACACTTGTTTTGCGGTTTCAACGGGTTGCGTGGCAATTGCCTCAACGAGAGAAGTGTCACCAAGCATATGCAGTCGCACTAAACAAGCCCGCGCCTGTCCGCGAACAGATTTCTCGGTTGGATATTGAAATGCGTTTCCGTTCACAATGTGATTCATGATATCCTCATCCGACAAACCTGCCATTATCAACTTTGCAGTTGTACGCATCTCATAAAAAAGGAATTGCTCTCTTGTGAGGGAAGCCTTGTAGGGACTGGAACTATCTACAGGCGTCCCGTTCTTGGGGTTATTCATAAAGTACCTCCGGCGCATTATTAAGGGTGATTCCTGGCAACACCGCGTCGTCAATCACTTTAGCGGCAGCTTCTCGTCAGGCACCAATTCCATAATGTCGCCGAAGTCAACATTTAAGGTTTCACACACCTTGATGAGAACATCCATACTTACTTTTTCATGGTTCGACAACTTGGCAACCGTTGTGGAACTGAGGCCGGCGGCTTGCTGCAAGTCCTTCTTCTTCATGTCGCGGTCTATCAGGAGTTTCCAGAGCTTTTTGTAGCTTACAGTCATCTTCGCTCACCTCTCGACTTGATATAGATTACTATAGCAGAAAAACTTTATGTTTGCAATTAAGTCGGTCGCAAACATAAAGTTATTTTTTATGTGCATATAGCAGGCATCATACAAGGCCATCTATTATCGAGTCGCCGGTAAAAGCGGTTGCGGCAATGCACACAGCCATACTCATCTGCCAACCAGATCTCATATCCAAGCTGTCGTGATGCGCCGACCATCATTGTTCGCTCTGATTCTATTTGTTGTGTCTATGCCGCACATCATCGGCCACATATGCAATAAACTCCTCTGGTATTGGGATGTCGCCCTCACAGGGTATGCTCTGCCAATATGCCTTTGGTTTTCAGGTCTTCGCTGACAAGACCATTTATCATAGCGACTTTCATTTGTAGTCTGACCTCATCTACCGACGTGTGATTCTTAATGGCAATCTGTGTAGTGGCTCTCTTTGCGGAATCTATTTTTCTTTTATCCACATCCGTATCTCCTTTAGCCCAAATTGAGTACCTCGAGTCCCTCTTTTCTTGCGTGTTGACCGTGTACGCTGTTCCACCTTTATTTTCCGTTTGAAAACAGATACAGACGCTGCTGTTGTTTACAAGATGCCGGTTTCGCTTAAACATACAGCCGGGGCCATATTGCTCAGATGTATATACGAACTTATCACAGCGTTTTTTTATTTCTTCATAGATAGCGATGTCTTTTGCATCCCATCCATGTGTTTGGTTTTTGCATGGAAGGACGAGGATTAGCTTAATCTGCGGATAGCTTTCCCGCAGTTCCAGTACGGTCTGAGCCACCAATGTATCAAATCCAAGCGCGCCTCCCGTACCGAAAAAGACATATCCCTGCTCAATGAGTTTAACAATTTCACATCTCAACCGTCTGGCAATTTGTGTGTATTGCTCGGACGGTATTTTTCTATGTCCAGTAAAACAACAAGTTCTATCACGCACTCTGAACCCTCTCAATCGCTCACCACATACGACAAACGCCCATTAGCCACGTCATATTATCTTGTTAATATACTTATGCTCAAAATATTAGTCAATAGCTCAATGGCGCATGCGGAAAGGATGAGCGCGTCAGACTATAATTTAGACATTAAAACAAGGAGGTGGGGCCGTTGAGTAAAGAAGTTGGATTTCAAAACCGTGACCGTTTTATCGAGCTCGGCCTTACCATCGCTGCACTCAGAAAAATGCAAGGTATGTCACAGGAGCAGTTGGCAGAGAAAGCAAGAATTAGCCGTTCCCATTTGAGTTCCATTGAGGCACCGAATATCGTTAGGCCATTCTCTCTCGAGGTCTTGTATAATATCGCCGATGCGTTGGATATCAATCCGGCCGACCTACTAAACGCTACGCTCCCATCAAGCAGGAAATAATCGACAGA
>Ga0070399_1002396_pt1 | contig 18017 bp, 17 predicted proteins | sample BioMet4_FD_61217 | JGI IMG/M metagenome (GOLD analysis project Ga0070399, IMG submission 61217) | Microbial communities from bioreactor (seeded with sewage sludge) at LBNL, California, USA - Biofuel metagenome 4 (version 1) | ecosystem: Engineered > Bioreactor > Anaerobic > Unclassified ... | reverse complement strand
CCTGAAGCAGGCAAGCATAAATTATTATGGATGATTGGTGAAATTGGTGAGGTTATAGACATTATTAAAAAGAATGGAGATATAAAGGCGATTGAAGATAGTGATTTACGCAAACATTTGATTGAAGAAATGGCAGATGTTTTGATGTATTATAACGATATTCTGCTTTGTTATGGAATTAGTGATGAAGAACTTAAAGAAGCATATACAAGCAAATTTGAAAAGAATATGAAACGTTGGTAAATTTCGTTTTAACGAAATAAATAAAATATAGTTGATACACTAAGACTGGTGGCAATGGATCAGAAATGAACATAGCCGACCAGTCTTTTTATGCTCAAAAATCAATTTATCAATTATTTGAGAGGAGATCAGGACGTGATTACAAATTTAACAACCAAGGATAAAGCCACAGGAAGAGGGGACATTATCATGCAGGAAGTGACATTGGGAATTTTCATTTTTTGTATTATCTGTGCGCGGTAAGCTGAATTTGCAGTCAGATTTTATTGAATAAATTTATTATTTTTTTGACTTCTGATGATAAATCACTGAGTCTTAATCCACATCCTCAAAATCCTGAATATTCCGGGGTGGCGGAGCCACCCCGGAATATTCAAAGCTGATGGATTAGAAAAAAAGGATTTGTCGAGCTTTCTTTCCTCTTGCATTAGTAAAGGTCTTTCGTGAAATAGTGCATCATGGAAGACCTTTTGTACTCTTAAGAAATTCAATTTACAGACTTTTTCATATATTCAATATATTCTGATAATGCTCTTTACGACGTTTGCCTTATCCTTCACACTGGTGTCCATATACCGAAATTATGAGGGAGACTTATCTAGTAGAACGTAAATTAATTAGGTATAGATAACGAAAGCGCCCTGTACGGCAATTGAACCGTATGGGGCGCTTTTATGATAATGCACACTCATGTATCGCTGGCAACACATCAATAAGATAATCGCCGGAAGGCGTAAACCGCAATTTGGCATATGAAAGATATTTATGTGTCCGTAAAGGTATACCTTTACGGAGCTTATAAAATATTGCTATTTGATCCAATAACTTGTCCGTAAAGGTGACAGAAGCAAATTCCGGACATGCGTAAAATAATGAGGCATTTACGGACATGGTTGCTGTTGTAAAGAGGACATAGATTGGAAATGTTGGAAAAATGTAAACAATATCGTGAAGAGAATAAATCATCTGTGAATGATAATACATTGGACTCTTATGATCTTGATGAGAAAATTGCAACACTAGAAGAAATCCTATATGCTAAGTGGTCGTCTGCCTGGTATTCTGATTATACATAAATGCCTAATCTGCATATGCTTGTTTATATATGATCATTACGATTCATATCAAACATTTCGCGATACTTCTTTGGCGAACAGTTCATCACTTTTCGAAATATTTGATTAAAGTTTGAAATGCTTTGAAAACCAGACTGATATGCGATTTCTGTTATTGAAAGCTCATCGGAGGATAATAGATATATCGCATTATGTATTCGCTTCTGAGCAATATAATCGCTGAATGACAATGACGTGTTTTCTTTGAAAATTCGTGAAAAATAATACTGGCTCAGACCGACATAATTGGCAACACTCACCTGCGATAAATCCTTATCGCAGTTTTCATCGATATATGCGCAGGCTTGCCGAACCTTTTTCTGGACAGCGTTGAACTGGCCGGATTTTAAATTGTCATCCTTACTGTTATTAAGAATATGATTTGACAGAGCAAGCAAAATCTGGAGTACACATATTTTTACTTCTGTTTCCATGAAAGGACCTTTTTCAGAGAAATAGTCCCATGATCGTTGTATATACTTGACCAATATTGCATTCAGTTCTGGGTATTCATTCTTTCGGATTTCATGCAGCTGCTGAAGCTGGCGGTAATTTATGTATATATCCGGACAGTCGGTAATAAGTGAGGAACTGAACTGCAGAATTACAGATGCTTTCGGCGGTGTATGGATTGTGGAATGCAGCTGTGTTGGCCATACCAAAAGGATATCGTTCGTCCCGGCTTCATAGATCTCATTCTGTATTCCATATGAACAGCCATCTTCATTCAATAGAATGAATTCTGCAAATGTATGCCAGTGCATTGGAAAAGTCTGAGGACAATCCGTAGACATCAGCACTTCATTACTCTCTTCCAGTGACAGAGTTTCTTTCTTATTGACTATTTCCGGCATAAATAATACCTCACTGATAACAAAATATGATTGATTATGACAAAATATAACGATTAAAAAATGCTGTATATATTCCATAACATTCTGCCATATCATCATATTACATCAAGTAAATATCGATAATGTCAAAATGGATGAAAATTAGATAAGAATATTGTGAATAATTTACACCAAAAACAGCAAAAACAAAATAGATTTGGACAAAATACAATGAGTATAAAATGCTCTTTCATTTTATCCTATAGTTATCAAGATTGTATGGATATTAAAACAATCGGAACAGGGAGAAGACAGTATCCGGATATGGCCGGCAGCCGCGATCCTGTATTTTCCATCAGGCAGTAAAGGAGGAGGAATGAAGGTATGAAAGGTAAAAAGTTGATTGCATTATTATCGACATTGGCAATGACATCTATGCTGTTTGCCGGATGCGGAAATACAGATTCGGGAAACGCAGCGGCAGGCGGTACACAGACAGCGGATACTGCCGTTGCTGCCGCAACGGAAGCAGGTGCTTCTGAGGCATCATCACAAAGCGCTGTCTCAAGCGGAACGGCAACAAAGAAAACGGTGACGATGGGGGACAGCAAAATCGATGTAGAGGTGACAGATATCGGTAAGAAAGGCTCTTTTACATACTGGTCATGTTTTACGGGTGATTCAGCAAAATGGGATCAGACACGTGTGGATGCATTTAACGAAGCGTATAAGGACCTTGGCGTTACATGCAATGTTCAATTTGTACCGGACGGGGCCGGCATTAACAACGGGAAACTTCTTTCGGCTATTGCCGGTGGGACGGGGCCGGACCTTCTGGTGACAGATAATCCAACAAGTGCATATCAGTATGTTGCCGAAGGATCATTTATGGAGCTTGACAGCGTTTTGAAAGACATCCAGCTGGATACATCCTCCTTCTTCGACGGATGCAAGGATGTCATGGTTTATAACGGTAAAACGTATCTTGTTCCGCAGGATACGAACGTGATTCTGCTTTATTACAATCCTGACATTGCTACGGCGTGCGGACTGGATCCCAGTAAGCCGCCGACAACGCTTGATGAGCTGAATGCATGGTCTGATGCCATGACGGTTAAGGAATCGGATGGGAGTTATTCCAGATTCGGTATTATTCCCTGGTTGGATTCAGGGGCGGATGCTTTTACGGTTCCCTATATTTTCGGTGCCAATCCATATGAAGCGGACGCAAATAAAATCAATCTTACCAGTGATGCCATGCTTACCTATATGAACTGGGTTAAAGACTTTGCAGACAAATATGACGCTGAAAAAATTAATGCCTTTACTTCCGGGCTGGGCGGAATGTTTTCACCGGATCATCCGTTTATGACCGGTAAGGTTGGCATGACAATAACCGGAAACTGGTTTTCTGAGGCACTCAGGCAATATGCGCCGGATGTGAAGTATGAAGTATGTGCTGTTCCTGTTCCGGAAGGCGGACGTGCTGATAGTACGACCTTTGGATGCAATGTCTTTGCAATACCCAATGGTACGGATGCGGATAAAGCAGAACTGGCATCCCTTTTCATCAAGTTCTGTGAACAAGGCAGTGTTAATGAAGATAACTTTGCGCAGTGGCGTTCCATTCCGGTTATTGATGCTGCTTTCGATGATGTAAGTCTCACCAAAAATGGTGATGCAATGTATGCACTTGAAAGAAAGATCGCCAATTCTCCTGAGAATGGAATTCCGGCACTTTGTTCTGTATCCGCGGAACTGTCCACACAGTTCCAGACGGTAAGGGATCAGGTGATTTATGATGGCGCTGATCCGAAGACGGCCCTACAAAATCTGCAGGATACGATGCAGGCTGAAATGGATTCCAAGTAACTGGCTTTTATAATCGGAGCATAATTGTCCGTTCAGTATCCATAAATATTGTCTTCCGGGTGCCTTGTCCTGCCTGCCATGGCACCCGGAGTATCGGAGCAGGAGGAAAAATGGTTAGAAATCTGAAAGTGTACAGGCTATGCGTCTTTTTGCGACGGGGACTGATGTATCTGGTTTTATTCCTTTTCTGTCTGATGTTTTTACTCCCTTTTTTCTTCCTTCTGACCGGCTCGTTTAAAACAACGAGTGAATTATTTACGGTTCCGTTTCAGTGGTTTCCGAAACACTGGACTTTGCATAACTATGAAGCCGTGTTTACACAGATACCGTTCTGGAGGTATTTCAGAAATACCATGCTGATTGTAATAACAACGGTATTCGGTGGACTGACATCAAATTCATTGATCGCATACGGATTCGCAAGACTGCGCTGGCCGGGAAGAGACAAGGTATTCATGATTGTCATTGCGACTATGATACTGCCGTATCAGGTTACTCTGATTCCCCTGTATCTGATGTACACAAAAATCCATTGGGTAAATACATTTCTTCCGCTGATCATACCATCTTTTTTTGGAAATGCGTTCTTTATATTCATGATGAGGCAGTTCCTTGTGGGAATCCCGATGGAAATTACCGAATCCGGAAGAATAGACGGAGCAAATGAGTTCCAGATTTTTCTGCAGCTGATCATGCCGATTTCAAAGCCGGTGCTTACGACGGTAGCAATCATGTCTTTCCTTAGAGCCTGGAATGATTTTCTTGGTCCACTTGTCTTCCTCGGAAGCGATAATCTATATACTTTGTCACTTGCCGCATCCATGTTGCGTTCAAAACTGGATCCGAACTGGGAACTGCTGCTTGCCCTCGGAGTTGTTATGGTAACCCCTGTACTGATCCTGTTTTTCCTGCTTCAGAAATACTTTATTCAGGGAATAACCATGAGCGGTATAAAAGGATGATTCCGGGGAACGAAATGCTCAGTATTCTGTGATATATGCAGGAGAAAAAAATGGAGAAAACGGGGAAACTTTCGAAGGAAGAACGCAGGAAGATCAATGGAAGCAGAATGCGCAGAAGAGAAGCCAAAAACGGGTTTCTGTTTATTCTGCCATGGATCATCGGTTTTCTTGTTTTTACGATATATCCGATTATAAGTTCGTTTTATTATTCATTCTGCAATTATTCCGTGATCAATACGCCTAAAATGATCGGATTGAAAAATTACATAAATCTGTTCAAAGATCCAACCTTTATCGCTTCCTGTAAGAATACGCTATTTATGATTGTTGTTGGTGTCCCGGTACAGATGCTGACCGCTCTGACGGTCTCGATCATGCTGAATTATAAAAAGCTGCACGGCACAGGCTGGATGCGTGTTGTTTTCTTTATCCCCACCCTTGTTCCGACCGTTGTAGCATGCCTGCTGTGGATCTGGGTCATGCAGCCGGACAATGGTGTTGTAAATACTATGCTATCATACATCGGAATCAAAGGACCTGGCTGGCTTGCGAGTCCGACATGGTCTAAACCCGCTTTTGTACTGATGATGGTATGGACATGTGGAAATGCATTGATCATTTATCTTGCAGGATTACAGGATGTACCGGATTCCCTGTATGATGCAGCGGCGATCGATGGCGCAGGATTCTTTAACCAGTCGATTCATATTGCCATTCCTCTGCTGCGGCCGACGATATTATACAACGTGGTCACAGCGGTGATCGGCGTTTTCCAATGGTTTGCAGAACCGTATATCATGACAAGCGGAGGACCCAGCAATTCTACAATGTTCTATTCTCTTTATCTGTATCAGAATGCTTTTACTTTCTTCAAGATGGGTTATGCATCTGCCCAGGCATGGATCATGCTGGTCGTTGCCATGGCAATCATCCTCGTTTTGTTTAAGGTGTTCCGGTTCGGACAGGAGGATGCATGAGCATGGAAAAAACGGTGCTTGGAATCATTGGATGCGGGGTAATCAGCAATACATATATCAAAGATATACAGAGGCTGTATTTCAGCAGTCTTTTCATCAAGGCTGTTGCGGATTCAGATTTAAACCGGGCAAAGGAACAGGCGAAGAAATACGGGATTTCCTGTGCCTGCAGCGTAGAAGAAATTCTTGCAGACCAGGAAATCGCAATTATTATTAATCTTACTCCGCCAAAATTCCATACGCAGATCAACCGTATGATCATCGGCGCAGGGAAAAATCTCTTTTGTGAAAAACCGTTTGCACTAACACTTGAAGATGCGGAAGAAATCCGTGAAGCTGCAGACACAAAGGGCGTTTATGCAGCATGTGCGCCGGACTCATTTCTGGGGAGTTCCCTGCGCACATGCAGAAAACTTCTGGAAGACGGGTGGATCGGAAAGCCGCTCTATGTCAATGCCAATATGATGAATTGTGGAGTGGAGACCTGGCATGTGTCGCCGTTCAGTTTTTATGGAGAGGGCGGTGGGCCCATATTTGATATGGGTGGATATTATTTTACGGCACTGGTCGACTTTTTCGGATCCGCCGAATCTGTAATTGCTGTTTCGGGGAAAGGCTTCAACCCCCGAAAATGCTATGCCGGACCGCATACGGGAGAAGATATCGAGGTTGAAGTTCCGACTTTTTATTCTGCGATTTTGCGTATGAAAAACGGAATTATCGTTACTATGAACTTCAGCTTTGACATTTGGAAATCTTCGCTTCCGGTGTTTGAGATATATGGGACGGATGGAACGCTGAAAGTTCCGGACCCGAATATGCATGGAGGCGTTCCGGAGATATATCGGAAAGAGCAAAAACTGGCAGCCTGTTTTGGCGGAAATGATACAGGGAACGGTGAGATGTTTCGAGTCCCGGAGATTGAACAGGATGTTGGTGAATATGTACGGGGAATGGGTGTGTCGGACCTTGCAGAAGCTATAAAAAGCAGACGGGAGTGCAAATGCAATGCGCGTCTTGCTGTTCATGTGGTTGATATTATGACAGGTATCATGAAATCTGCAGATAGTGGGAAGGAGTATTTTTTTACAACGTCGTATGATTAATTTGCTGAAATAAGGGAGAAAAAGAATGCGTCTTGGTATTTCATCGCCACTGGCACACGATAATGCTGAAGAATGGGCTCGCCATATGAAGGAAGCAGGATGCGGGTGTGTGAATTTTCCGATTGATTATACGCAGCCAGACAGCATGATAGCCGACTATGCGGATGCAGCAAAAAAATATGGCCTTGTTATTGCTGAGGTGGGGATCTGGAGAAACGTTTTTGCAATAGATACGGCTGAGCGTGAAGAAGCCAGAAAACGGGCCGTCGGACAGTTCAGAATGGCAGATGAGATTGGCGCAAGATGCTGTGTCAATATTGCAGGGACGTATGGCGGAACACAGTGGGACGGGGGCTATAAGGATAATTATTCCGTACAATGCCGGAATGCAACGATCCGCTATATTCAGGACCTGATCGATACCGTTAAACCGACCAGAACGCATTACAGTGTTGAACCGATGCCATGGATGCTTCCGGATGGACCGGATGAGTGCTTGCAGCTTATTCATGATGTAGATCGTGAAGCAATGGCAATCCATCTGGATGTTGTCAACATGATCAACTGCCCCAAACGGTATTTCTTTTCGGATGATTTCTTGGACGAATGTTTTGACAAACTAGGAGAATTCATTGAAAGCTGCCACTTAAAGGACATCCGGCTCCGACCGGAGCTGACATTTCAACTGGAGGAAACTTTTTGTGGAAATGGAACTCTGAATATTGAAAAGTACATGCGGCTGATCGATCAGTATGATCAAAACATGCCTGTTATCATTGAACATCTTACGACCGATCAGGAGTACCGCGACAGTCTTGCATACGTTAGGGAAAGACTCATCAGAGCAGACATCCCGATAACAACGGGGACGGAATCATAGATTTCCAATACGGAAACATAGAAAACACAGGGAATATGGGAAAGCAGGAGGCATGTTATGAATATACTGGTCGTTGGCGCTGACAAAGGACTCGGAAATATACTGTATAAGAAACTTCGGCAGAGAGGACATCAGGTTGCCGCCGGTTTTTGCGATCTAAAAAATGCCGGCGGGGAGAATGATGTTCTGTGTCTTCCAATGGATGTCACTAATGAAGAACAGCTTAAAAATGATGCAGAGATCATTCACGAGAAATTCTGTGCGCTGGACTCTGTTGTCAGCGTTGCCGGCATTCTTCTTCCGTCTGACCGAAATGAAACGCTGTTGACAGAACCGCTGGAGGATATTCGAAGACAGCTGGATGTAAATGCAGTCGGGCTTGTGGCGGCATTTCGAAGCTTCTATCCGATCATGAAAAGAGGAAGCCGCTACTTTGCAGTGACTAGCGAAGGGGGAAGTTTTACCCTTGCAGGTACGTTGTTCCCTGCCTACAGTGTTTCGAAAACAGCAGCCAACAAGTTTGTACAGGTCCTCCGGTTGACGGTTGGCCCGAATGCCGTCGATCTTATTGCGGTTCACCCGGGGCGCATGAATACGGAAATGGGGAGAACTACTGCACAGATCGAGCCGGGAGAATCCGCAGAAGGATTTTGCAGGCTGATAGAAGGAAAAACCCCTTTGGATTCTGGGAAGAACTGGTTTATAGATTACACGGGAAAACCCATGCCGGTATAGGTAATGGCAGCCATTGACAGATCACTATGCTTTGCGAGGCGGGAGGTACTTATGTCAATAGGAACAAACAAAGTGGTTCATATGTCATTTGCAGTAAAGGATATTTATACTGTCATGAAAAACTGGTCGGTTCTTTTGGGAATTGATATGCCGGAAATATGGAAGATTCCTGGTCCTGACGTGGCACCTGTTATCACCGATGGAAAACCGGAATTTTATGATAACTGTTTGATATCCGTCATTCAGCTGGACAATCTTGCGCTGGAAGTATGCCAGCCGGATGACGGGCCAAGTCCGTGGAGAACTTTTCTTGAAAAACATGGGGAGGGATTGATGCACATTGCGTTTCTTACGCCGGATGAAGCAGAAGCGGAGAGGACCATCGCTGCAATCAGTGGTTCCGGAGAACATTATCATATCGGGTATTATCCGAATCAGTCCTATGCATTTTATGACACATGGGATGCTTTGAAAACAGAATTGAATATTAAAGTAGACCGGGACAATTCGATGAAAATCAAGGAGCTGCAGCAGATGATTGCAGAACAGCAAACAAATTGAATGAACAATGGGATTACTGAACGCGAATAAATTATTTTATACAAATGGATTATTAAGTACAAATTACAGAATGGAGGACAGAAGTATGAGCTTACAGAAGGTTTTTGAAGCAGCAAGGTTTTCTCAGGTTGCCCTGGTCGTTCGAGATATTGAAGAGGTAAAAAAGAACTGGGCAGCGATTCTCGGGACAGAAGTTCCGCCGACATCTCCGTACATGGACCCAGCTATTGTTCACACAAAGGTCCTTGGTAAAGATGCTCCCGATGCGAACAGTAAGCTTGCTTTCTTTAATCTGGTACCGGGGGTGCAGCTTGAACTGATTGAACCCAATGAAGCGCATTCTGTATGGCGCGATGAAATGGAGAGACTTGAAGAGGGACTGCATCATATTGCGTTCACCGTTGACAATATTGATGAAGTCGCTAAAGAACTGGTCGATGAGTATGACGCGATTATCGAGCAGGAAGGTTTATATGCGGATGCCAGTGGCAAATATATTTACCTTGACCTGAAAAAGAAATTGAGGGTTCGCATAGAACTGCTTGAAAGTTTCAATAATAAGTAGTAGTTGTATTTCACTCTTTGAAATGAAAAGCCAGAAAAGAATGTTATCAAGGGACCGGAGTCGCTTCGATCCCTTTTTATTAATTGGAAATAGTTAGTGTGGACATCTTTCTTGTATTAATGGCATTTCATATTTATTTGTAAAGGGATACTGCAGTTTGCACCTGCCGGCGGTCGATAGAAATCAACTAGTTGTAAAAGAACGATATCGATAAATAATCCGGATAGACAGAATTACACCACAAATCCGGTTATTTAGAAACCACTCTTCCGGAGAGAACAATTCGGTATTGTTTAGTCAATCTGGGTGGGAATCTTTATTTTTCAAGACTCTCTTCATACTCGTCAAAATAGTCCTCAGCCTCATCGATTCCATCGAAATCATCGGGATTGTCATCATACAGATCATCGTAATCGCTATACTGATCCATGTCATAACCGTTGGGATTATTGATCTTCTTTCTGGAAGCAGTAGTATTGGAAACAGAGGTGCTTCTGCGTTTATTAACAGAGGAATATCGGGATCCATTTGCCGTACCGGCAGTTCTGGAAGCAGAGCCCGCTGCAGAAGACCGGGCAGCAGAAGAACGGACTGTGACTCTGCCAGCGGCATATACCGGAGTGACAGTCATGAGGATCACTACAGCAATTCCGGCTGTTAATGCAGCGGTCCATATTGTTTTTCTACTGATCTGTCTCTTTTTCATCATTCATTTCCTCCGTTTCCGGTGGTACAGGCTCATTCTCCACGATTTCCCCGATTACAAAGTTGCTGCAGATAAAGAGGACGCGGACCTTGAATTTGTCACCGATCTTGTCATAAAGCCGCCCGGCGCTCATGGTTCCGGTCACGACGGAGTGGACGGAATTGCCGATATATCCGACCGTTCCGATTCCCTTCATTTTGACCCGGATGGCTTCCGAATCAAAGGGATTCCCAGGCTCTTTTATGCACTTTACCTTTTTGCCTATGGAGAATGGGGCAATCCCGAAGTAATGATTCAGACCAACGATCGTCACATATCTTTTGCTCACCACAATACCTTCTTTCTGTATATTATCGAATAATCACGCGTACCAATTCCGTGATCAGCCATACACCGCTGCCGACCATCAGAACAAACCAGAGCAGGCAGGTTCCGCAGCAGCCGTGCTCCTGATCAGGCACAGGCCTGCTGTCATGGTGATGCAGAATATCATCCAGAAGAATAAAATCGATCAGGTCAAAGTCCCGCATACGTACACGCCAACTTTCTATGCAAGCCCTTTTTATACTGTGATCCTACAACTGCTCACGTGCATTATTTTGTACATGGGCAGTCGTACGCTTATCGTATAAAAGTGCATTAAAAAGGAGCATTCCAAATGAAATATCTGATAGTGCGTTTTTCTGAAAGCAAGGAACTGTACGACACCATCCGGTGTGATGCCCTGGCAGCAGGCTGGGAAGAAAACAAGGTTTTTATATATGCAAGAAAACAGCTTTCCTACATGATAGGGGAAGAGGAAGAGTTCTATTTCATGGCGGTGGACAGTGACACGATCATAGGACTCTATGCCTCTGAATCGGAAGCTGATCTGGCGGAACAAAAGAATGCACTGGAAAACATTTTTGACCTCACGTTCTCGATCAGCGTTCATTTGTTACTGGAAGAGATCGCAGAAGAGAAATTCCGGGTGATGGCAAAAGAGTCTTCCGCGGAGGAAATGCTGCCGCATACGATGCATGCGCCGGAGACCGTTATTTTTCCTGCATCCAATAAGATCGGGGTCGTTATTCACCGGGGCACACATCAGATCGGCGGCACCTGCACGGAAATTGCAACAGGCAGAACCCGGCTGCTCTTTGACCTCGGATCTCCGCTGGAAGGAGATGAAAAACATGCTGCCCTGTCTGTTGATGGTGTTACTTCCGGCAGGAAGCATTGCGATGGCCTTTTTCTCACGCACTATCACGGAGACCATATCGGAGAAGTGCAGAACGTTCTGGATGGCATACCGGTATATATGACGGCCGCATCGAAAGAGATCCTGCATGTTCAGCAGACATACCTTTATAAGAAAACGGCGCAGTGGGTCACGGATGCCAGGGAAATTACGCCCGGTGTACCCGTCGCGTTTGAAGATCTGACGGTAACACCGATTGCATCGGATCATTCCGCTTTTATATCCGTGATGTATCTGGTAGAAGGATATGGAAAAAAGATACGTCTGACCGGGGATTACAGGCTGCACGGGCAGTATGCAGAGAACGTTGAAACAGCCTGAAACAGCTGGCTCCGGTCGATCTTCTCATTACAGAGGGCACTAATCTTACAAGGGGTGGCTTCGCCGTATCCAGGGAAACGGAAGTCCAGGATCGATTCAGAGAGCTGCTTGCAAAGTACAAATATATATTTCTGCTGCCTTCTTCCGGCAATCTGGACAGGATCGCAGATTTTTCCCGCTGCGTGCCGCGGGGGAAATATATGCTGACGGATGACTACCAGAAAAAGCTGCTGGAAATTCTGGATCAATACTGTCCGGGGGAAGAGTACAAGGCGCACAAAGTCATTGTCTATGGCGAAAATCTCGCTGCGAAAACGGAACAGAGAGGTTTTGGAATGGTCATCCGGGCAAATGACTATTTTAAATCGATTGTCCGCTATTATTTTAATAAATACCCTTCGGATACCTGTCTCATCTATTCGATGTGGAGCGGCTATAAGGAAAAACCGAACATGAAAGAGTTCCTGAGCTGCTTCGATAATTGCTTTACAGTGCATGTTTCCGGCCATGTCACCAGGGAGGACATGATCAGGACGATCGATCTTGTAAAACCGCGCTGGATCATCATTAATCATACGGAGGCAGATAAAGCGGCCAAAGATCTGCTGCAAAGTGATAATATTATTAATATAGATGATGAACAGAAAATTTTATATAGGTATAATAATGATAAAGGCTCATAACAAAGAGGAGAAATGATGGCATCTGAAGCGAAAAAGGAAAATTTAGTGCTATTAGGGCAACTCCGGTTGCCAATAAGGTCTTAGTAAAATAATAGGGAAGGAACATATGAAGGGTGCATTTTTTCTTGGAGCAGGAAATACTGCAAAGTTTGAAGTCAGGAAAATGTCATTTCAACCAGTAGACGAACATGAGGTATTGATCAAAGTTCACGCCTGCGGAGTATGTGGCACAGATGTCCATATATATCATGGTGAAGAAGGCTCTGCACCTGTTACGCCTCCGGTTGTACTAGGTCACGAGTTTTCAGGAGAAGTAGTTGAAACCGGGTCGGAGGTTAGCAATGTTAAAATTGGGGACCACGTTACTTTGGATCCAAATATGTATTGTGGAATTTGCAGACCTTGTAAAATGGGGAAGAAGCAAAATTGTGAGCATTTGTTCGCACTTGGAGTCAATGTCAATGGAGGTTTTGCAGAATACGCAGTTGCCCCGGATAAGCAGTGTTTCATACTGAAGGAATCTCTGGATTACAATGTTGGTGCCATGGCTGAGCCATTGGCATGTGCTCTTCATGGAATCGACAGAGCTGGCATTGTTCCAGGAAATTCTGTACTGATAGTTGGGGGTGGTACGATAGGGCTATTAATGGTACAGTTGGCAAAACTTTCAGGAGCATCAACAATCATTATCAGTGAGCCAATTGAAATGCGCAGAAAAATCGCTTTGGAAGTTGGTGCTGATTATGCCATTGATCCAATTCACTCAGATGTTGTCACGCAAACCTGCGAATATACTGAGAGCGACGGAGCGGATGTTGTTATTGAATGCGTTGGGAAACCGTTTGCTGCAGAACAGGCATTTCAGGCCGCAGGAAGCGGTTCAACAATTGTGTTTTTTAGCGTACCATCAATGAATTCCAAAGTGCAGTTTCCGATGTTTGAAATTTATAAAAAAGAATTAACAATTAAAGGATCTATTATCAATCCGGATACTCATCAACGGGCAGTGAATCTATTGAACAGTGACAGGCTTATTATCGATAAACTTATTACCCATCATTTTGACCTTGAGCATATTGAAGATGCTATTTTAATGCAGATGAGTAATCAATCCATTAAAGTCATTGTCAATCCATAAGGTGTTGGCTTGAAAAGCAGACGCTAAGCTATTAAAAGTATCCCATAAAAACTACAAGAAAAGGCTGTTATTGATGGATGCAGTCTGATTTGAAACAAAACAAACATGTCTTGTCTGGACGTAAATATATCCTTTCCGCATTCCGTTTACATAGATATTTTTATATAAGTGCATTCTCCATTTCATTTGGTACTTAGTTTCGATAAACACATTTGTTGGTACTAGCTTTTCATAAAATCGATTTCAGCTTATCTCGAGATGGCGATAAGCCACTTGGACTCAGAAATCGGAATAAAGTTATTAATAAAAGAAGTCTACAATTCAAATTTGGAGCACTAAACAAGAATTTAGAGCATACTTACTATTGACAATAGATTGCCCTCTTGTGAAAAGATGGAAAATGTTTAGAAGAACTTGTAATTAGCATGCAAATAAGCACCACATGATTAGGCGTATTTTATTTTTATGTCTTTCGCACTACACATGGTAATAAAGATAGTATAGATAGGAAAACATCAAAAAATATTCTTGACACTAGATTTAAATAATTGTAAAACTATAGTAAGTTAAGTTAATTAAGTAACACAGTAAACTAATACCGCTTGAGAAGGAGGGATGATTGATTAGTTTTTCATATTATGCACCCACAAAGATTCTATTTGGTTTGGGATCAGTCAATCAGATAGGAAAAGAAGCAAAAGAACTAGGAAGAAGGGCACTTTTAGTTCATGGGAGTAATAAGTCTTCTCATTCTGTAACGTATGAAAGGATAAGAAGAATACTTGAAAATGATGGAATAGAACTATTTGATTTCGATGGAGTAATTCCAAATCCAACAACAGAAGTCGTAACGGAAGGTGCTTCAATTGCAAAGGATAATAACGTGGATATGGTAATTGGTATAGGCGGTGGATCAGCCATGGATACTGCCAAAGCAATTGCCGTAGAATCAACACACTCTGGATCGGCCTTCGATTATCTGTTTTATACAGATGGACCTACATCCAAGACATTACCTATTATTGCAGTAGGAACAACTGCCGGTACAGGATCACAAGTAACACCATGTTCTGTAATTACAAATACAAAGGATAAAAACAAGTCAGCGATATGGAATGTCAACATATTTCCAAAGGTTGCAATAGTTGATCCGGAATTGACAGCTTCTATGCCTGCAAATGTAACAGCACAAACCGGCTTTGATGCATTTTGCCATAACTTCGAAGCATATATTTCAAAAAATACTAATCCACTTGTTGAAGCAATGGCAATTGATGGCATCAAAATTATTGCCCAACAGCTTCCAATTGCGATAAGGGATGGCCGGAATATTGAAGCACGATCTCAGATGGCATGGGCAGATACTCTCGGAGGATTAACTAATGCTTCTGGAGGTGTAACATTACCACATGGGCTTGGAATGCAAGTGGGAGGTCATTGTCCGAAAGTAACTCATGGACAATCGCTTGCAATTATTTATCCGCAGTTCACAAGGTTTACCTGGAGATCATCAATACAGAAATTTGCAGCTGTTGGGCGTATTTTTAATTCAACATTGGAACAGGAACCTGATGAAGTTGCTGCAGAAATGAGTTGTAAAGCTATAGATGATTTTCTAAAAGAAATTGGATTGTGGATTGGCTTCAAGGATCTCGGAGTTACACACGATGATATATATGAGATTGCTGAATGTGGTCATGTATTAAATGATTATAAAAACAATCCTAGAGTTGCATCCATCGAAGAAATGCATGAACTTTTAGATGCTTGTTATGAACGACGAGAATAATTAGATTAATAAAGATTGCATTCCATGTTAGAGACAACATGGAATGCAATCTTTATATTTATGCGGCGAAATTAAGCTTACCGCTTGCAATTACGCGGTCAATGGATTATTTCTCCGCCTTGGTTAATTAATTCATCAAGAAGAAAAGTCGCAGCGCCAATGGATGCGCTGTAAATACCTAATTTTGAAGTTACTATTTCGTATTTTTTTACAGGCATTACATGATGATTAACTTCTTCAATTAAGGGAGTTAATAATAGATCACCTGCACGACTGACGCCGCCTTCTAGAATAATAATCGAAGGATCAATAAAATTAATGGCACTTCCTATTGCGGAGCCTAAATACGCAATAGCCTGATGAAGTATAGTGTTTGCTAGTGGATCACCAGCTGCAGAAGCTTCAAAAATAATTTTAGCATCAATTTTATCCAAATCACCATGTACCATAGCAGATATCATTGATATGGCACCATTCTTTATAGTCAATTGAGCTTGCTTTGAAATGGCATTTGCTGAGGCAACTGCTTCAAGACACCCATAGTTACCACAGTTACATCTTGGGCCATTTTGTTCAACTGTAACATGCCCAAATTCACCACTAGCACCACTAGCACCATTGTATATTCTGTGGTTAATTACTATTGCTGATCCGATGCCGTAGCCAAGATTGACACAGATATAATCTTCAACGTTGTGCCCTAGTCCGAAGTATAATTCCCCCATAGCCATTGATCTTGTAACATTATTAATACGCATTGGAAGATCAAAATGCCGCTTTAACTCTTTCAAAAGGTCCTTATTTTTCCAGCCAAAATCAGGAGAGAGAAGGATTTTTCCACTCTCAGGTGATATGATTCCTGGCATACCAATACCAATTCCTAAAATTTGAGTTATATCAACCCCCGATGTAGAAATAATCTTATTAATACAACTTGTAACCTGTGTAACAACATCATTAAAATGTCTTTCAGCAGATGTTGGCTGCTGAAAAGAGTTTAGTATATTAGCCTCTAAATCCATTAAGATAACGGTTATATTAGTTGTGCCAATATCGATTCCTACTATGTACTTTGAGTCACTGACAAAGGATAGAAGACGAGGAGGTTTTCCTCCTGTTGATTTTGCAATTTCACCTTCTACAACAAGACCTTTTTCTATTAGATCATCAGTGATTTTCATAACTGTAGGAATACTGAGATTAGTTAAACGTGATATTTCTGCCCTGTAGATGGGAGATTTTTCTCTTATTATATCTAGGATATGACTTTTGTTTACAAGAGACATAATAGATTTATCCATTCGATCCATTTGTCAGTACCTCGCTCCTAATATAATTTGCCAAAACTATAAGCGATATTAGCTATACTAAAGACAATTTTACTTAACTATGCTTACTTAAGTCAAGAATTGCAATAATTATAACGGATATATTGACAATCATCTTGACATTTACATAATAGTGCACATATAATAAAAACACAAGCGGTTTAGTTTATGTTATAACTTAATTAAATTAACAAAGTATGCAGAGCGTTTAATTGAATTCAATGGGAGGTTATAAAATGAAGAAAAGAGTATTAGCTGTCGCATTGTCAATTGCAATAACTCTTCCGTTATTAGCTGCGTGTGGATCATCACAAGATAATTCTGCAGCTTCTTCAGCACCTAGTGCTGCTTCGTCCGCAGAAGCTACTCCTATTACATCTACTGCAGCGACTAGTCAGGCGGTTGCGTCGAGCGCATCAACAGGTGCTCAGAAAACGGGTAAAGGCATAACGATCCGACTGCTCACAAGAATGTCTGGGGAAGATGCTGATACAGAAATCATAAAAGAAGTAAAAGATGCCATGATGAAGAAATATCCTGATCTTACAATTGAGGATGATTCCATCAATGACAGTAATGCTTTTGATGATCAGTTCAAAACAGATATAGCATCAGGTACCGTGGCAGATATTATACAGTGGCCGGGGACTGGTATTATGCACGATTATGCACAACAGGGTGTTTTTCTTGATCTTACCGATTTAATTAACAAAGATGATGACATAAAAAATAATGTTGATAATTCCTTAATCAATATGTATAGCCTTTCCTCTGTAGGTGTGGACGGTATATATGCATTACCAATAGTTAACCAATATGAGATGTTCTATTACAGAAAAGATTTGTTCAAGAAAGCTGGTATTACCGACGCTCCTAAATCATGGGAGGAATTCAACGATGATTGTAAGAAGCTTGAAGCAATCAATGTTATTCCTTGGACCGTTGGTAGTACTAATGCATGGC
>Ga0070399_1002391_pt1 | contig 18060 bp, 19 predicted proteins | sample BioMet4_FD_61217 | JGI IMG/M metagenome (GOLD analysis project Ga0070399, IMG submission 61217) | Microbial communities from bioreactor (seeded with sewage sludge) at LBNL, California, USA - Biofuel metagenome 4 (version 1) | ecosystem: Engineered > Bioreactor > Anaerobic > Unclassified ... | reverse complement strand
GATGGTGGAAGATACCATTATTTTTATTTTATCTTCGCCCACATCTATTTAGTATAAGTAATGTACATTTTGACTAAACCCTATAGTCGTTTCTCTATTTTATTTTTCAAACGAACGAATCGTTTTCTTCAAACCCTCTTCAGCACGCATAGGCATGTGTTCAATGCCTAATGCTGCTTTTATCTTTGCATTGCTTACTACATAATTCTCTGTAAGCTTACGCAATCGCTCTTTATTCAATGGGAGATGTAACAAAGTCCCTATAGTAGCCATACCTTCCATGAAGAGCCTGTTTATCTTCCAAATATGAGCATCTTGCCCCATTGCATCACACATTACTGCTATTAGCTCATTTGTTGAAAGTGCTTCATCATCTCCCATGTGATAGATTCCCGTAGGAACATTCTTATTCAGTAGCCCATCAACAACAAAACATAAATTATCAATAGAAGTAAACGAACGCCTGTTCTCAAAAGCCCCTAGGGGCCATGGAATACCTTTTTTCACTATACTATATAGTAAGTTCAAATTCCCCTTATTTCCCGGACCATGAATCATGCAAGGACGTAATATATACACCTGTTTATCTAAAGCAGCACATTGCTCTAATTTTCCCAATATATATTCCTCTGCCTTAATCTTACTCTCCCCGTAAGGTCCAACAGGAGCTGGTATAACATCCTCTGTCAAAAACTCCCCATCCACACTATCCGCAGCAGCTTTCACTGAACTAAAGAATATGAATTTCTTAGCAGATGAAGAAAGGAAGAAGTCGAATATCTTTTGAGTCAGTCCTGTATTTATGTCGAAATAACTTTGTGCAGCAGCCTGGTTTTTTGTATCGTGAGCTTTACCGGCAAGATGAATAATTGCATCAATCTGAGGCATATCTTGCATAAAAGATGAAGTTATCTTTAATTCTTTCCAAGAATAATTCTTAACAACTCCTTCTTTTTCAAGAGTTACAATATCCAATCCAAAAAGAGTATTTTGTGCTTTTAGAGCATGAACAAGATTAGAGCCTACAAACCCACAAATTCCAGTAATAAGAATATCCATATGCTAACGTCGAGTAACTATAAATCCAAATTTCTTCCAATAATGAAAAAGTGAATTAAAAAAAATCCAAGCATATTTTAAAGATTTCCTTGCAGAACGGGTGCCTTCATACTCAACCACTGCATTAGGATAATATATGACTTCAAAACCCTTTTGATACATTCTTGTACAAATATCCATATCTTCACAATATAGGAAGTAATGCTCATCCAATTCTCCTACTGTGTCATAGGCCTTTCTAGGAATCATCATAAAAGCACCTATAACCCAATCAACATTTTTAGGAGTATTAATATTATCTATATTCTTCTCTCCTATTAGCCAACGATTTAATTGGCGTTTAATAAAACGTATAGGCGTAATAAAAGATCGGAAACTATCTTGCGTTTTTCCCTCTACATTAATAATTTGAGGTGCAATAATTCCTATTTCATTATGTGAATAAGAATAATGAATCATTTTTTCTATACCAAATTTCAGCCTCACATCTGGATTCATTATTATAAGGATTTCGCCAACAGCAACCTCTAAACCTCGATTCATAGCATAAGCAAAACCTCCATTCTTACTGTTGAAAACCCATTGAATAGCGGGATATTCTGATAAAATTTTTTTCTGTATATCTAAAGAATAGCAAGAATTAGAAGAAATAATAATTTCTTTTTTTTCATAATTTCCTAGTGTGCTTTGTATGTTTTTTATACAAATAGATACTTCTTCGATAGAAAAATATTCAACAATAACAAAAGATATGATCATTATTATTTTTTTAGTTTGCTGCTATTATAAATAAGATATGTCTGAAAAGCTGTTTTCTGCCATGAAAAATTTTGCGCCCTAAGCATTGAATTATATTTTAACTTTGACCGTACGTTCTCGTTAAATAATACTAATTTTAAAGATTGAGAAATATCTTGTACATTGGACGGATCAATTAGAATGGCAGCATCACCTGCAACGTCTGGCAAAGAAGAAGTATTACTCGTTACAACAGGTATTCCATAAGTTATTGCCTCCAATACTGGTATCCCAAATCCCTCATATATTGATGGATAAACAAAAGCGGAGGCTCCTGATAAAATAGTATATTTTTCTTTTGTAGAAACAAACCCTGTTAATATAACAGATTGTTCTATATGCATTTCTAATATTGTTTCAAATATATCTTTATAATACCATCCTTTTTTACCAACAATGACTAATTGATAATTTTCTAAAACTATTTTGGTAGATCCAAAAGCTCGTATTAAATTACAAATGTTTTTTCTTGGCTCCAATGTACCAATGAATAATACGTATTCTTTTTTTATTCCATACAATCGTTTAAGATCGTCAATTTCACTTTGAGATATATTTAAAGAAGGTTCTGTTGCTAGGGGAACTACTGTTATATTAGCTTTTACTATAGGAATATATTTTAATAAATCTTTTTTTGTAGATTCAGATACGCAAATTAAAGTATTGCCATATTTAGCTGCTAATATTGTAAATATGCGAAAGTAATATCGCTTTATAAATGTGTGCAATTTAGGATATATAAAAAAGGTCAAATCGTGAATAGTGATAATCTTCTTTATTCCAAAACAAAATAAGGGAAAACTATAATGTAAACTATGAACAATGTCTATATTATATTTCAAACACAAATAAGGTATATAAATTTGCTCCATCAAAAAACGGAATATAAAACTTCTAAATAGGCTCGACCTTACCTCAATAATAGTTGCTGAAGCAAATATTTCACTTAACTCATCATCGTCATTTTGTAATAAAAAAAAATATATATTATCTTTATTATTTATTAATATTTCTCTAAATGTTTCACGAGCATAAACGCCAACACCTACCTTTTGAAGAGGGATTTGGGTAAAATCGACTAATATATTCATAAGCTAAATCTCAAACAAAATAACTAAATATTTAAAAGAGCTTCTTTTAGTGCAATAATATATCCTTTCCCGTTTTTCAAATCAGGTTCCATATAATTACCTTCTCCCCATTCATTCCATGATTTGAGAAACAGTATTTGCCTATTAGTTGGTTTTTTTTTCACTATCTCTAGAGCTCTCTTTACATGTTCTTTAAACAAAGAAGGGGTTGATTTATAAAAAACAACTCCTCTTTTTCCGCTTCTTGGAGTATGGTCCCAATTAGGTATTAATGTTGGTATAATATCATTTGAAGAATCAATTTCTTTTATAAAATACTTAGAAATAAAGCTATAATTTAGCTTTAATGGTCTATGCAGAAACTTAAATATGAGAAGTTCTAGCGGTATCCGTTTTATTACATTTTTATTATATCGATATTCCCCTATTCTTACAATATTAACTGCATCAAATCCTTTCTGTAATAATAATGAAATTTCTTCATCGTTAACCGTATGTGCAACAAAGAAAAAAGAATCAGCAATACCAGATAGCGAAATTAAATTATTCCATTCATTTATAAATGAGGTAGGGTCAGGCAAAAGCAAAGGTTTATAAATTACAAAAACCGGTTTATTATCAATACGATAGTAACGTTTATCTTCTATCATATCCTTAATATAGTAAAAATGAGAAATAACATCCTCATGACCAGGATATAATTGTTCAATTAATACCTTGCCTTTATTTGTAGATTTCGTATTCCAAACTTTTGCCAACCAAGATTCATTTGCCCACCCTAAACAAAAAGGAAAGTCCGGTTTGCCAGTCTGCATAATTTGGTTCATTGGAGTATCCAAAAGTACTTGACCATTACCAAACCAATAATGCCAATAACAAAATGCTGAAACTCCGCCTTCTTTGGCTAAATTAACTTGCTTTTGTTTTATTTCAGCCATTCGTAAATCATAATATCCTAGATCAGCGGGAACTTTAGGCTGCTCATGCCCACGAAATAAAGATTTTGCTTTGCCAACGTTTGTCCATTCTGTAAATCCCTCTCCCCACCAGACATTATTTTCTTTAAAAGGGTAATATTGTGGAAGATAGTATGCTATTATATCCATAATTAAATATTATATTTTTTTATTATTTTAGCTGGACACCCACCTAAGATGCTATATGGTGGAAATGATTTTGTCACTACAGAGTTTGCGCCAACAATACACCCCTTCCCTACAATAACGTTGGGCATAATTGAAACTCCTTCACCTAACCAAACGTCGTCTTCAATTATTACAGGTCCCTTCGAATATAGAGCTCGATCCAAAGGATGACACATTAGATTTTTTTCATTAGCCATTCCGTGATTATGATCTGTAATATAGACATTACTACCCATTAACACATTGTTACCAATTTCTATATAATTAATAGCCCCAATATGGCAATTGTCAGAAATACTGACGTTATCTTTAATAACAATACTAGGAGAATAAAATATTCCACTGTAATAATCCCATGCTTCTAGTTTTAGTCTTCTCAATACGCGAAAATTTTTCCCTATTGAAATATATTGACCTCCCTTTATATAGGCAGGATGTTTTATTTCAAGAGGATACATTACGCTTTTCATTTGGTGTGAAATTCTACCAGAATACATCATTTGAAAAAAATTTGAAATTTTCCGCAGAAATCGAACAGGAAAGAAATACAAAGATAATGCACCAAAAAAGTAAGCAACTCTTATTATTATATTCCGAATCATAATCTTTAAACTTTAATGGTTATCCAATTGGGTGGGCATATATATTCAGAACTGTAGTCAGTAGTCCATTTTGATGGAGCTATAACAATTTTCTCTTCATTATTATTAAGCCATGCACCCCACCACGAAAAAGTGCTATTTGATATTATATTAGACTTACATTGTGACATTAAAAACATATCGATATAAGAATATGGTCCAATATTTCCTTCAACAAATACAATATTTTTATCCATTAAATTTTTTTTAGCCCATATTAAATCATCTGTAAAAACGAAAAAAATAGGGTTTGCAATGCGTTCTTTTATATATTTAATTGCTTTAATATAATAATCGTTAGTTTTTATTACATTAAGATTACTGAATTCTGGAGTTAAATAATCACCTCTTCTAACATGCAATGACACAGAATGGCAATTTTGCATCTCAGATAGATAACGATTCACCGTATCATTATAGTTACCCTTAAATACGAAATTGATTAAAAGTTCATCTTTTACAAATTCCACATATTTATAATTCTGCCAAAATCCATCAAAAAATATAGTATGTTTATTTTTTTGAAATAAAATACTATGAAAGCTATATGGATTGGTTTGAGAAATTTTTAAATATTTAAAATAATAAAGATCAAAAATGGACCAAACTATTCGCCGTAAAAACTTAAAATGCAGAAAGTTTCCTAATTGAAGAAATATTTGTGCCGATAAAGGGGACTTCTTTAAATCCAAAGTAAATACTGAATATATTTCAATTCCAGAATGGTGTTTTGTAAATATATAATAAAACCAAAGTAGTTTTGCTTTAAATCCTTTCTTTTTTAAAAAAAGAAAAAAAGCATAAAAGAACATTTGATTACCTAAACCTCCTTTCACTGGAATAAGTGCATTATAAGACATGTAGTTTATTGTTTAAATATTTAAACATTGATATCATAAGTAAAGTTGAAAATGTAACAAATAAATTTAATAACACATTAAATATGCCTCCCATTCCAGCAGCTCCATCACCTAAAAACGGAATAAATTCCAATAGACAATAATAGCCTACCGCACACAAAATTATGCTATTAGATTTAATGTATGATAAACGGAGTAACCCAGCAGTAAGCATTGATTGACATATTGTGTATATTAAACCTCCAACATAGCCATAGAGTATAAGACTTGAAATTGGAAATAAAGCAACAGGCCCCGTCATTTTATCAAACCCAGGATATACTAATGATGTTAATTGGTAACCAATAGGTGTTTCGGCTTGAGTTGCATCTAATATTCGAGCAGGACCAAGCAAACCCATAAAAATGTATTTCCAAGGGTTGTTTACCACAACTGACTTCCAAAGATCATTAGGTAATGATTCCCAATACAAATCTCCGCAAGCAATAACTCTTTGACCAAAAGATAGTAAAGCATAGTTTATGCTTTGTGTCTGAATAAAAAATGTAAAAAATGATATCACAAGGAATGGTATAATTAATTTTTTATAATCAGATATTTTGGGCTCTTTTCCAAGATAAAAAACTCTAAAACCCCAATAAGTAAAAATAAAAAAAAGAAAGCTGGATCTACTACCTGATAATATTCCAAAAACTAAAAGAGGTAGCAATAATAAAATCATCTGAATAATATTAATTCGTCGAGAATAAAACATATAAAATATATAAAAAGCAGAATATATCTGCATTAAGCTTTGTAATCTCTGAATAACTCCAAATCCTCCGCTTGCAACATATAGTGCTAAACGCGAATTATCATTGAAAATAGGTACTCCGAATTTTGTGTAAGAAAATAAAGTTAATGCTATATATGCAACGTAAAAAACAATAAATAAATTCTTTGCATAATATCGTTCTTTTACAAAAATGATACGAACATTCCTTTGTTTATTCGGATATAAACGAATGAGTGTGTACCAAAAAATTGCAGAACTAACAAAAATGTATATACTATCCAATAATGAAATCTGCTTTATACAAACTAAAAAGAGGACAACACTCATGCCTATACCAGCAGTAAAAACATTAAATTTTATAGGATTCATCCATGATGAAGCAAGTTTATTGGCTATACGTAAATATAGCCAAATTGTTCCTATGCTGATAATAATAAAAAGTAATATATTAACAGATAATAATTCAAAAAAATCAAATCCGCTCATCTTGTAAATCTAGTATCATTTTTTTGTGTAATTTAATAACTTCAAATGCCGAAAAATTTGATTCTGATATAGCTCGACATTTCAATGCAAAATCATCACTTTCTATATTTAAACACCAATCAATGCCCTGTTTTAGCGAAGTCGAATCTTTATATTTTGCCAAAAATCCATTTTGTTTATGATGTATGACGTCTGGAATCCCTCCGATATCAAATCCAACAACTGGAATACCAGCCATTGTCGCTTCCAATGCCGTTTGACCAAAAGCTTCAGCTAATGAAGGAATTACAAAAACATTACAAGCCGAGTATAATAAATTTAGAGAATAAACGTCCCTTAATTTTCCCATATTATATACAGGCATTGATAATCCAATCTCCTCAAGATCGTAAGAATCCCCAAATGTTACTAAAGAGCAGCCTTCACCCATTAAAGATAATGCATCTCTCAGATACTTCCATCCTTTATATGGATTTTCAACACCCTTATCAGCTCCAAATAAAATCAATTGACCTTTATGTGGCAACCCTAATATATTCCTTGCTAAATCTCTACTAATTATTTTAAAATCTTTTATGTCTATAAGGTTGGGGATAACAGTAATTTTATTTAAATGAAATAAAGAACTATTATAAGCACATTTTGCTAACCAATGACTTGGTGCAACAATAGATAAACGTGAATTATTATTCAGCATACGCTTCTTATGACGTAATTGTAAATAAGAAATATCATACTTCATATTGCTTTTCAAAAGCGTACAATTACCGCAATAATTCTGAAATTTATCACAATTAAAAGAGTGATGGCATCCACCTGTTAAAGGATACATGTCGTGCAAAAACCAAACTATTATTTTACCTTGCTTAAGTAGCTTTTTTATGGATGACAAACTTACCATAGAATTATTAATCCAATGTAGGTATATTATGTCTGATTTTTTTACAATTTCATATTTTGTTATATCTATTCCCCAGCCGTTGATACTAAAATTACCCAAATAAGGACGATATGGAGATAAAAGTCTTGAAGATAATATACTATAAAATAACAATAGAATTTTATTCCACGAAGTGTTTATTGAAAAAACATGTTTACTATTGCTATCCCGTTCAACCACTAACATATTAGAATCCATGCCATTTTTTAGCATTGCTTTATGTAGACGATTTGCTGCAATTGCAGCTCCTCCTTGATTTTCCCAATAACTGATATGAACAATTTTCATTTCGATTGTTTCAGTTTTAATAATTTCAATATTTTACTTCCAGTTATTAACAAAAATGTTTTCATTTCAAGGTACCATGTTCTGTAAAATGGATAATTATTCCAATTAGCTAAAAGATAATATGCTGTGACAAAAAAGCCATAAAAAGTACTATTTAGTATATATTTATTATACGCAACTTCTTTCTTTAAAAATAGCTTGTCGGAGCTATCTAGTTTATAGTCATATTTTTCTATTATATATAATACGACTGATAATTTCGATTTTATTAAAGATTCTATTTTTTCTTTTGCGGTAATACCGCTTCCTATACGATACACAGGAAAGGCTTTATTAATAAAATAAAAATGTTCTGATTTTTCTATCTGGTCAATACAATAGAGCCAGTCAGCAAGATAACCTAAATCTTCTCTAATTGGAGAAATGTTTTTCCACATTGCAGCGCTGAAACCTGTATCTCTAAAGTTTAAACCATATCTGATCTTTAATTTAAATAAATTTTGATTCCGAAATTTATAATTATTATATATAACTTCTGTCCCATCAACATGTAAATCTATTGCATTACTTATTAATATAAATTTCTCCTTTTGAGGATCAATGTTATATTTTTTCACCTCTTTATTAAAAGCTTCAAATATTCCTAATTTATAATAATCATCACCCGCAAGAAGAGAAATTATATCTCCTGTTGGTAAATTCTTTATTTTATTGAAATTCCCAAATATACCTAGATTCTTTTCATTACGAAAAGGTTTTATAATGGCTGGAAATCTATTATAATAATGCATTACCACATTCCAAGTCTGATCAGTAGAAGCATCATCACTAATTATTATCTCATATGGTGCTACTGATTGTATCAAAAGAGAATTTAGAGCTTGAGCTAATAAATGTTGCTGATTATATGTGATTATCAGTATTGAGTGTTTTATATCATTCATCTTTTTAGTTTAAGAAATATTGTTTTTAAATCTAATATTTTATTTGATTCTAAAATAAAATGCAAACAAGCACAAAATAGATAGTGATTATAATTATTGTTTATATATCAATAATATTCCAAATATAAATAAAAGAAAATAAATTATACCTATTTCAAGATATTTTTGACTCATAGAATATGAATAACTAAAATGAGTTAGGCATACATTAACCCCAAGTAATAGGCGATAATATTGGGGGTACTAGCCCTATTAATATAAAATATTAGATTCAAATATCTGTCTGTAAGTTGCACAATTCTCCATATTCACCGAAAATATTCAATAGATCAACAATTCCTATATAGTCAACTTTATTAATAATCTGACTTATTGGTAAGCTTAACTCTTCTCTATGAATTTGTTCAGTTATAGGAAAAGATAAATGATTCCATTCTTTATAACAATTTTGTTGGTGTGGAGGTATAGGATAATGAATAATGGTTTGTACTCCATTATCGGCAAGATATTTTTGCAACTCATCTCGCTTTTTACAGCGAATTGTAAAGATATGAAATACATGTGCATCCCAGTCTTTTACAATTGGAGTTATAATATGCGGGTTTGTAATATGATCAATATAATACTTAGCAACTTGTTTACGTATAGAATTATCTTCATCAAGATGCTTTAATTTCACATCTAGAACCGCCGCTTGTATTTCATCTAAGCGACTATTTCTACCGCAATATTTAAAGACGTATTTTTTTATTGAGCCATAATTAGCTATAGCCCGTATAATTTTCGCTAGCTCTTCATCATTGGTTGTTACTGCGCCAGCATCACCAAATGCACCAAGATTTTTACCTGGATAAAAACTATGTCCAGCCGCATCACCTAAAGAACCGGTTCTCTTCCCTTTATATTTACAACCGTGAGCTTGAGCATTATCTTCTATTAGCTTCAACTGATACTTATTGCAAATTACATTTATATTTTCTGTATAAGCACACTGACCATATAAATGAACTATAAAAATAGCTCTAGTCCGGTCTGTTATAGCCTCTTCTATTTTAGCATCATCAATCTGATATGTTTCTATACTTGGTTCAACTAAAACAGGTTTTAAGCTATTTTCCGTAATAGCGAGAATAGAAGCAATATATGTATTTGCAGGAACGATAACTTCATCTCCTGCTTTCATTATTCCCATTTCTATATAAGCTCGAAATATCAATATTAATGCGTCCAAACCATTAGCACAACCTATTGCATAGTTTGTTCCTATATAACGAGCATATTCTGTCTCAAATTTTTCATTTTCAGAACCTTGAAGATACCAACCTGAATCTACAACACGATCGACAGCTTCATGTATTTCATCTGAATACTTTTGAGTTATTTTTTGTAAATCTAGAAATTTGATCATATTATTTAAAATTTGTAGACAATACCTTTTTCATCTTTTTTTTCCATATCTAAGATAATCCCATTATTGGTTATATAACCTTTATGCACTGCTGGGTTGCCATACCAAATAGTATTAGCTGGTATATCTTTAGTCACAACACTCCCTGCACCTATTAAAGCATATTCTCCTATTACATTGCCTGCAATTATTGTTGAATTAGCCCCAATTGAAGCCCCTCTTTTTATTAAAGTTTTTTCAAACTTTTCAGGATAAACTTTTGAACGAGGAATTAAATCATTCGTAAAAGTAACATTTGGCCCAATAAAAACGTCATCTTCTATTATAATTCCGTCCCATAACTGCACTCCAGACTTTACAGTAACATTATTACCAATAATTACATTACTTTCAACAAAAACATGAGCACAAATGTTACAATCATGACCAATTATGGCATTTGGTAATATTACACAATATTGCCAAATGTTAGTATTATCTCCAATTTTATCAGATTTTACATCTGATAAAATATGTATATATTTCATTTTTTATATTTTATAAAATTATTATAATCTCTTATATAATCACCTTCATCATATCTATGAGAAGCGAGGACTAAACATACTGCACCAGAAGAGAAATCTTCAAGAGTTCGCCAAATACCTGGTACTAAATATAATCCTTGATATGGACGATTTAGGATAAAAGAACGCTTTACATTCCCATCGTCAATAGTGACAGTAAAACTACCACTTGCTGCCATTATCAGTTGACTGAGCTCTTTATGTGCATGTCCGCCTCGACTTTCTCCACCTGGGACATCATAAAGATAATAAACCCGCTTTACATCAAACGGTACAGTTTTATTATTTTCAACAACCGTTAAATTTCCTTTGCGATCACTATGATGGCGGTCAAGCTCTATTATAGTGCAATCATAAACATTATTTCTCTTCATGACAATATTGCTTAAAGTCTAAGTAATCAAAGATGTAATCATTGGTATTATAAGCCGTAGAAGCTAATACCAAAGCCAATGAATTAGTAGAAAAGTTAATCATTTCACGCCATAAACCTTTCGGTACATATAGACCATTATAAGAGCGGTTCAATGAATATGTTTTTTTTTCTTTTCCATCATCTAAAATAACATCAAAGCTTCCAGATAAAGCGACTATGAACTCTTCATTTTCTTTATAAGCATGACCACCACGTGCTTCCCCCCCCGGAACATCATATATCCAATATATACGATTTATCTTAAAAGGAACTTGCTTAAATTCTTCAGCAAATGACAAATTACCTCGCTTATCTAAAAATTTAGGCAGACTAACTATTTTTGCAAACATAAACTTATTTCAAAAACTTATTTTTTAAATATAAACTTATCCCTAATCTTTCATTTAATCCTCGCCATGAATAAATAATACTAATCAACAGTAGAAAGCAATATAGATAATATTTCAACATACTATCTATCAAAGATACTCCCAATATAGCAAAAGTGAGTATTATCGAATATATCATTAGCTTATAAGATACAAATGAATATGTACAGTTATAACGCCATTTAGTAATCAAGATAGAGCTAAGAGCACACAAAACATTTACTATAAAAAAAGAAATACCTAGCCCTATTAAACCGTATAAGTAATAGAATGTTATAAAAAGAGATAATTCTATTAGGATAGTAAATATATAAATAAGTAAATACAGTCTAGTGTCATTTTTTACTATATACATAAAGCCGGGACACCATGCAATAGCCCGAAATATCATTCCTGCTACTAGCCAACATATCATGGATGAAACGCTTACAAATTCACTTGAATATAACAATTTTAAAAGGAACGGTGCAAAGGCTATGAAAAAAAGGATCAAGGGAGTCAATACTAATATCATTAATGCAAATTGCTTATTGATTATTAAATTACATTGTTGTAAATCATTTGCCGTAGCAGACAACCTAGGAAAATAATCTGTTCCTATTGAAGAGAAAACTAATCCTACATAACTTAGAACTATTGAATATCCGGCATTATATAATCCAACTTCGGATACAGACCCCCAATTAGTAATGGCTATTTTTACCAAATAGCTTACTATAACATCCATAAAGCCTGTTAAGCTAAGCATAAAGCCCATTATAACCATGCTTTTTCCTTTTATAACAAAATCTTTAATACCAATATTTAAAGATTTTATTTTAATATTGCGTGAGAGATAATAAACGGCTATATAGGTAATCAAGGCAGTCATAATGATGCTTGGAACAATTGCATCTAGACCTTTTAAATAAAATATTGGAAGTATTAATATTAATCCGAGAGTACTACCAATTACATTTGCTTTTGCTAAGAGCTTTAATTCTCGCATTCCTTGCAAAATAACATTGTGTTCAACCGTTAATTGATAAATAAGTAATGTAATAGATAATATCCGAAAATGTAGTATATATGATTCATTTCCAAAAGCAAATTTGCTTAAATAAGGAGCAAAAATGAATGTAAAAAGGACACCCAAAAGGCCAGTAATCCAAACGAGTTTGGATAAGACAGTCTTTATTTCTTGTATTTTCCCATAGTCTCGAGTATTTTTTGCAATGGAAACTTCTCGTACGGCACTTGTTTGTAATCCCATATTTGTTGCCGATTTAACTAAATCTAGTGTAGAATTAAATAGCCCCATTATTCCCATTCCTTCTGGGCCAAGCAATAGTGCTATGGCTTTTGAGCGTAAGACGCTTATCAATATATTATATATCTGCACTCCACCAAAAAGGATATTAGCTTTAGCAATTGATTTATATGAATTTTTACTCATTTAGTAGTTCATTATAAGCTTCCTCAATGCGTGAAACTTCGATTTCGTAATCAGTATGAATACTTGAAGAATAGTCTCTACCTGTTACATACATTAGTTTGATTCCTGCAATACTTGCCAAATCCGATAGATAAGGTTCTATTGTCCTAATTAAATTAGAAAACACCAATACTCTTGTCATATGTTGACTAAATATTAAATTAGAAAAAGCAGAGGAACATGGACCTACGATAATTTTCGCATTATAAAATAGCGCTACCTTGTCAGTAAGCGATAATTTATGGGGCTCAACACAGAAAAAACCTTGGTTTTCAAAAAAAGCTTCTACATCTGCATAGTTTTTCAATCCACGATATACATTTCTTCTTACTAAATACACCTTTTCATATTTCATCAAACTATTACTAGATAATTTTAATAAGGGTTCGACCATATTTTTATAAAGATGATCTAATACAATTGAAGGAAAGACTTCATCAGCTGTCATTAAATAATGTACATGATTAGATATTATAGAGGAAGTCGGTATATAATATAATTTTTCACAAATATATTCAATGTTTGAGTTTACTATATATAGCTGAGCACTAGGAAATTTAGCCATATAATGAGTCAAAATCTCTTTTATATGTGCATCTGTATAATTGGGGATTAGTATTAAAATATTTTTATTTAAAAGTCCAGCATTCTCTGCATAATATAATTTCGGCAGAAATTGCACAATAAAATGAGCCCATACATTAGCATGGACTCCTAATAATGAAATACATTCTTGAGCTATCTTCTTTGTATTATTTTTAACAACAATGACTTGATGAGTATTGTATGTCAAAAGATTTCCATCCAATGGAATAACTTTCGTGAAATTATCATAATAAGACTTATCCCAAACTACTCCATCTTTGGTTATCACTAAATCAGATTTGTCTAGAACAGAGGCTTTTGAAAGTAATAGTATATTTTGTTCTGGATGGTAATACATTGATTTAGAAGATTTGCAAATTCTAAAAACCTCCGGAAGATAATTTACCTCCCATGTAGCGCCCTTTATACGATATATTATGAGATTACATTTATCAGGTTCTTTTACTAAATTGTATGCCTTTGATTTAAAATATAGCTTATATTTTAATTGAATTAGAAACAAAAAATTACGTATATATTCTTTTATTCTTATCAATTTCATTTTCTTTTAATTAGTGTAATTATCATACCTTATCAATATAAATTCGATATTATAAATATTGTTTTGGTTTATTCTTTAATTGATATGATTTAGTATCACTTGAATTATATAGTTTATTTGTATAGGCTAATACAATGAAATTTGCATTACCAGCATTAATAAAATCATGTGCGATATAGTTGGGTACAAATACTGTCTTTGGATCGTTCAATGACATTGGTATTTCCATATGTTCATGAGTATTAATATCCTCTACTCGTAAAGTGGCTTTGCCTGCAATCAATGTAAACCATTCCAGTGCCTCGACGTGATAGTGTCCCCCTTTCGTTTCACCAGGCAATCCCATAGTTAGGTATATTTCTCCTGTATAGTTGGGTATATTTTCCTCTTTTCCTGTTATTACTTTTAGAAACCATCCTCGATCATCTTCTATTAGTTGCCGAGGTATAATTTTCACTTTTTCTTGCAATGAGTCCATTTCTTAATATTTACTTATTATGTCAGACATTTTAATAGAACTATTAAAACCTATAGCATTGTACAACTTTGAACTGTCTAGTGCCAAATATTGCATATCTGCATCAACTCTTTCTATGATGCCGAAGCAATCATGGGGCATTTCTTTATTCTTTATTCTATGTATTAAGAACACTATTTCTTTAACACTAAGAACTTCATTCCCTCCAATATTATATATACCATCCTGTAAAGCCTTAATATAAGATAGATGTATTAATTTAGGAACCTCGTTAACATATATATATTGCCTTATTTGTTCTCCTGATGTAAATTTTAAAGGATAGCCTTTTCTTATTGAATTAATAGTATAAGGAATAAGGCGTAATGAATTTTCACCTTCACCATATATGGTCGGTATTATAAAATGCCAATGAGTAAAGGTGTGTTTATACGAGCTAATAAAACGAGTAAGCATTCTTTTTGAAATAGTATAATCATTAGGAGCTTTACATGAAGAAGTTTCAATATCTTCTTCAGTGAAAAGACGGTGCTCTATGGTCTGTCCTATTTCAAATACGGATCCAAAAGACACAAAAATACCCTTGTAATCATTAGCTTTTAATTTATTGCAAATAGTTACAGGAATAGTTACATTTAGGGAATATATTAATGAAGAGCCTTCGTGTAAATTATGTTGAATACCAGCACCTGAAGCATATATAATTATATCAGATTTAATCAATTCAATGTACTCCAACTCATCCGCTAAAAGATTCACTTTATAAAAATTATCATAATCGTGACCTTGAGGCTTATTCAATCCATACATATCGAGTGCCCACAACTCCATGTTACAATATTTAGCTATGGCAATGGACAGAAATCCGTTTGTGCCTATTATAGAAACTTTCATTTTGGTTCGTAATTTAGATATTGTAATATTTGATTTATACAAACATCATACATATTATTAAATTCACGAGATTTTTCATACCATTCAACGACCAACTTCATGCACTGTTCAATATTCAAACGTGGTTTCCATCCCAATTTAATATAGGCTTTGGTTATATCAAGCATTAGTAATTTTGCTTCGTGCAATATGTTAGGATTGCTTATGTCACAAAGTTTCCCCTTACCGTAATTTTTCACAAGGAGTGAAGCCATATCCCATACTGATGTTACACTTTCCATATAGGGACCAAAATTCCATCCCTCACAATATTTTGTGGGATTACGCCACATTTTAGTAGCCAATAACATATATCCACTAAGTGGCTCAAGTACATACTGCCATGGACGAGTAGAATAGGGTGAACGGATTTCAATAGGCTTATCCATTTCTAATGCTTTAATACAATCCGGTATAATGCGATCTAAAGACCAATCTCCGCCACCGATAACATTTCCTGCACGGACACTGGCAATACTTTTCCCATGCTTTTCAAATTGCAAAGGATTAAAATAACTACACCTCCATGAGTTAATAGCTATCTCACAACATCCTTTGGATGAACTATAAGGATCATATCCTCCCATGGCTTCGTTTTCACGATATCCCCATATTTGCTCTTTGTTTTCATAGCATTTATCGGTAGTTATCATTATTCCAACTTTTACACTTTCTGTTTCACGAATAGCTTCTAGCACATTGATAGTACCCATGACATTTATTTCATAAGTTTCCACAGGAATATCATAACTCAAACGTACTAAAGGTTGTGCAGCTAAATGGAAAACTATCTCCGGTTGATATTCTCGGAAGATTTCTTTCAGTCGCTTGCCATCACGAATATCAGCGCGAATGTCAGCTTTTATCTTCAGACCTATTTCTGAAAGGACAAAATTGTCACGTACGTTAATAGGTTCCTTTGCCACCCCTATAACTTCAGCACCAAGTTCATGAAGCCATATAGAAAGCCAACTACCTTTAAAGCCAGTATGCCCTGTTACTAGCACTCGCTTCCCTTTATAGAAGTTATTAAATATATCTACAGTCATCAATTATTGTTTTTTTACCAAACTTTCCAAGGTGCCTTATTCTCATCCCACATATTATTCAATTCTACATTATCTCGGAGCATATCCATGGGCTTCCAAAATCCGGTATGCTTATAAGCATACATCTTTCCGTCTGCAGCAATATGTTCAAGTGGGTCTTTTTCAAAGACACAAGTATCATCCTTCTCTGGTAAATAATTGAAAATATCAGGCTCACAAACAAAGTAACCTGCATTAATCCAATCACCATCTTCTTTAGGTTTTTCCAAGAAAGATTTGACCATATTATTTTCTGGATTTATTTGTAATAAACCAAATTTACCTATAGGTCTGTATGCAGTTAATGATAGAATAGCCTTAGAATCTTCATGAGAATTTATTAAATCCGTAATATTTATATCTGCCACACCATCGCCATAAGTTAATAAAAATCGTTCATTATCAACATATGGTTCTATTCGCTTTACTCTACCTCCTGTCATAGTATTTAAGCCAGTGTCAACCATTGTTACTTTCCATTTTTCAGAATGGTTATCATGTATTATGGTAGTATTATTAGATAAATCCACCGTCATATCACAATTGTGACGAAAATAATTCGCAAAATACTCTTTTATAACATATTGCTTATAGCCACAACAAATTACAAATTCATTAATACCATAATGGCTGTAGATTTTCATAATATGCCAAATAATAGGCTTTCCGCCAATTTCTACCATTGGTTTAGGTATTGAATAAGTAGCTTCACTCAAGCGAGAGCCAAAACCACCTGCTAATATTACTGCTTTCAATTTTAATAATTTTAAAATAAAACATGAATAACATTTTGCTGAGATATATCATTAATTATCTAGAATATAATCTTATTATTTTCTATTATTTCTATTAAAGACGGATGCACAAAGGCAGTAGCAACAGCCATTACTCCCTGAATAGCCACCACCACTCTCCTATCTCCTTTCACACGTACAAACTCTCCTTCCACTCCCTTGAAGATGCCATCGGTGATGCGCACGCGGTCGCCTTTCTTCAAGGCTACGGTGGTGGCATCAAGGTATACGATCTGCTCGTCGTAGTTTCCGGCTACGGCTATAAAACTTTGCATCTGACGTTCGGGGATGGTTAGTGGACGACGGGTTTCGCGGTCCATAAAGTAACGGATGGGAAGGGT
>Ga0070399_1002384_pt1 | contig 18092 bp, 11 predicted proteins | sample BioMet4_FD_61217 | JGI IMG/M metagenome (GOLD analysis project Ga0070399, IMG submission 61217) | Microbial communities from bioreactor (seeded with sewage sludge) at LBNL, California, USA - Biofuel metagenome 4 (version 1) | ecosystem: Engineered > Bioreactor > Anaerobic > Unclassified ... | reverse complement strand
GGAATTTGCCATATATACAAGAAACACGACTTGACACGAAGGAAAAGCTATATTATACTTTGAAAGTAACCTTTGGAAAGGTGGCCGAGCGGTTGAAGGCTCTAGTCTTGAAAACTAGCGAGGTGTTAAAACCTCCGTGGGTTCGAATCCCACCCTTTCCGCCAGTATTTTAAATAAGAATTGTGTACCGAAGTGTTTTATAAAATTGCAACAATTGTGAGAACTCTTGCTGAGGCAAGAGTCCTTTTTTTGTTACTTAACAATGTAAAAATCGTTACATTTTAAGATTAATAAACAATTAAATTTGTTATTTTCAGGAAGTAGGATTATAATATAAGAAGTGTTACTTACTTATAAAATGGTAAAAAATAAGAATTTTTGACAGTTAATTTTGGGGGTTGGCAGTAATGAAATGTAAAGCAAAATATGGGTTATTAGTTATGGCAATGCTATGCTGGCAGCAGCCTGGGTTTGCCATGGTTAAGGAGGCTCCGGAGCAAGGAAAGGCCGTTAAAAGCATAAAGGCAAATGTGATGGCAAGTGAACTTCCGGAACAAGCCTATGAGGATATGGGTGTTTTGGTAAAACAAGGAATAGTAAAACTGCCTGCAGGAGTTGTTAATGTAAATAAAGAAAACTGCAGCAAAAATGATATGACCATTATGACCATGCAGGCAATTCAAACTCTTAATCTGCAAGATACTACAGCTAAGAGTCTGACTGATGATGCTTTTAAACAACAGTCTGGTGTTAAAGAAGTAATGAATCTAAAAGAAATTTTAGCACCGGAATTAAAAAATTATGGTATGAAGGCGGGAAAACTGGCAACTTCCACGCAGATGTCTTCAGAGGCCACAGACGCCAAACGTGATGAAGAACGTAAGTGGAAAATAAGCGGTGAAATTCGTTATAGCTATGATCACAATAGCGGTGCTCCTCAATATCAATGGAAAGATAGCAGATTGAGATTACGGCTCTATTTGGAAGCCAAAATTAATAATGATTGGCATGCTTTTGGCATGCTGGAGAGAAATAAACATTTTCTCAGTCAGCACGATAATGATGATGACTGGTACGAAAGTTCCCGTTGGTATGTGCGTGGTTTAACAGGTGCTACCGTTCTTACGGCAGGTCGGTTTGGCTATATGATAGGAGAAGGTAATATTTATGATTCTTCCATTACCGGTATTGTGGCTAATGTGGGCGATCCTGTAAATTATGAGGTCATGACCGGTAAGACGGAAGCACATGGTTGGGTATATTCTTTGCTGGCAAGTTATAAAACCGACCAGGCAGAGTATGGCCTGGGATTAGCAAAATTCAATCAGGACGATTGGAATACAGGGGACAAAGTCATTGGCCATGCCTATGCCAATTATTGGCTGAATGACAAGTGGAAAGTGGGTATCATGGGCTTAACCGGTAATAAAGCAGATGAGGACGGAAGAAAAAATGGCTTTGTGACAACGGTACAATATGGTAAGCTGGCTACTTGGGAAAAAGGATCTTATGAAGTTGATTTGAAATATTATCGTCAGCCTATGGGAACCTATGTGGCACATACTATGACCGGTTTGGGTGGTTATATGGATGGTTTTAGAGGACCGGGAGCAATGTGGTATTATACTTTATTCCCTAACGTTGTTTTAGGGGTAGAATATTATGATTTGGAAGATTTAGTTACAGGAGAAAAAGGCAGGACTTTATGGACACAAGTTTCTTATTATTTCTAATGCCTTTTTATTGGAACGAGTGTAACGGAGGATACTAAAGTGAAAAAAGGAAAAATAATTTTATTGGTAGCTATAGTGGGAATAATTGCCGGAGCAGCTTTTTTCTTTCACAAGACTGATCCCATGAAAGCTCAGGCAGATCATATAAATTTCCGGGATTATTCTAATGAGTATCAGGCTACAGAGGAAATTGCTGTTGCCTTAAAAGCCTGCGAAAATTCAGAACCGGCTTTGGTAATAGGCAAACACAAGGGAGAACAAACCAAAAACATTGCTTTAACATTTGATGGTATGGCTGACCGGGGCACAATGGAAGGAATCGTCAGTACTTTACAAAAATATAAATTCACCGGTACTTTTTTCTTGGAAGGACAGAATGCTGCACGGGATGCTAATTTGGTTGCTCTGATAGCCAAAGAGGGCTTTACTATAGGCAATTATGGGTTTGTAGGTACTGCTAAAGAAGAAAAATTTACTAAAGATAAGCTAGTGTCAGACTTGTGTAAAGCACAGAAAGCCTTGCAAATAACGGGTGGCAGCAAACCGACTTTGTTTAAACTGCCTCAGACTGTATATGATAACAGTCTTTTGAAGGCAGCCAAAGCCTGTGGCTTGGACTACGCAGTTGTTTCTACAGTATTTATTCCCATGGATAAAATACAGAATGAAGCTGATGCAGAGAAATTTGTAGCAGCATTACAGCCGGGGAGTATTGTTTCTTTGCGTCTGGGAATACCCGCTGATATTAAACAAGAAACAGGAAAAACTGATGATAGACCTGCTATAGACAAAAAGCCAAGTTTGGTTCTTAATAATGCCAAAATTGATGCTTTGGGTATTGTAGCGGTATTTGATAAAGTGTGCGCCGCTTTGGCAGCAAACGGTTATTCTGTGGTACCTGTCTTGAATTTTAAAGACCAGGCAGGACAAGGGCAGCAAATTAGAACTGCAAGTATACCTAGTGGCAATCTTGTATCAGAAGCTGTGGCTTGGCTTGGGCAACAGAGCCGGGAATTATTTACTATGTCCACCGCTTATGCTGCACCTAAAAAGAAGGACTTGTCGGCAGGAGTTTCTGATGGGTATTTAGCTAATTTAAAGAAAGCTAATAATAATAAATTAGCCACAGAAGAAAAAATGCTTTATACTACTGAAAGAGCAGTAGCTTTTACTTTTACGGGTTTTTCCAAACCGGAAGGAGTAAATCATATTTTAACGGCATTACAAAAGATTAATGGCAAAGGTACGTTTTTCGTTTCTGAACGTGAATTGCAAAGAAACGGGCCAACTATTAAGAAAATCGCAGATGCGGGGCAGGAATTGGCTATTTCTATTTATCCTAAACCGGAGGAAGATTTCAATGCTGTCTGCCGGGATATTTTACGGACAAAACAGAAACTAAAAAGTGACTATGGTGTAGATACAAAACTTGTTAAGCAATTTTCGGGTGTTGTGCGGGATGTTACGAAAGAAGCAGCTTTGGCTCTGAATATGCGACTAATTGGTTCCACCATGAACGTGGTGCAAACCAGACATAAAGAATATACTGACCCGGAGGCTGTTCTTCATGAGATTTTTGGCAAATCGGTTTATTCTGTAGGTCGTGGCTGGATGATAAATATCCGTACAGATTTCTATAAAAAGCCTGAGCTGGCAGCAGAAATGCTGGAACTGATAAAACGACGTAAAATTGATAATATCACCTACAATTCTTACGATGATGTTTATGGTAAAAACAAGACCAATGATTCGGAATATTTATTGAAATCAGTAGGTGCTATTTTAAGCAATAAGGATAAATGCTGGACATTTCCTGTGCCTGAAAACAAATATCTGCCAGGGGTTAAAAAGCAGGAAACAGTTTTGGCAACGAATTCAGAAAAAGATTTAGTCAAAGTAATGAAGGAAAGATATATAGGAGCACAAGATGTAGACGAGGAAGACCGGGTACTGGGATTTAAGAAAAAGGATATTAGAAAATTCGATACATCAGGAAAGATTAGAACTACAGATCCGGTAGTTTTTATTACCTTTGATGATTGGGGAACTGATGTGCCTATTAATAAATTGTTATATGTATTAGGAAAACATCATGCTCCTGCTACTTTCTTTGTGCTGACACATAATATTTTGCGTAATCCTAACTTACTTAGGGCTATTGCTGAGGGCGGTCACGAAATAGGCAGTCATACTAATATGCATAAACCTATGGCTATTCGAGATGCAAAAAACAAACAAGTCCCTACAATGAATTATGAAGATTTTTATAAGGATATGAAATTGTCCAGAGAAAAACTGGCCAGCGTCGTCGGTGACGTAGAAGTAGATGGTTATCCTGCTTTGACCAATTATTTCCGTCCTCCTACTTTAGCTATCAGTGAGCAAGGGATGGAAGCAATTTTTCAAAATGGTTTTACTTATTCCGTCAGCGGCAGCACCAGTACAGAAGATTATGATGCCAAAAGTTTACAGCAGATGATAAAAAGAATTACCGATGGGTTGTACTATCAGGGCAAGGTGAGAAATGGTGCTATTTTTGTTATGCACATGAGCGATTTCGCTAAGTACTCTGCTTTAGCATTGGATTATGTGCTCACAGCTAATGAAAATAGACCGGCAGGGGACCCTGCTAAGTTTAAGGTAGGTAGACTGGCAGATTATCTTCATGACGGGTACAGTCAGACCTCGACAGAAGCAAAGAAAAAGAGACAGATGAAATGGTGGTAAAAAATGGTAAAAATTAAGGACAAGGTAAGCGATACATTAGTAAAACCTAAAGCAGACAGGCGTTTACTGACTTTTGTGCCCACCCGCAAATATGCCAGAAACACAGTCGATAGGCGTAGTATATCCACAAAACCCACGGAAAGAACCTGGGAAGATTTTAAAGAAATAGAAAAAGGACACGCTGGGGGCAAACGCTACATAGTAGATTATGACTTAAAAATTACTGTAAACGACAGCTTTAAACTGCAAAAGATTTTTCGTGCTAAAGGTGTAGATATTTCCGGCAGCGGGATTTTAGTAAAAGTCTCTCCTGATGATGTAAAAAAAATCGAAAATGCTAAAAACATAAAAATCGAGTTTGACATTACGCCCGGTTCTATGGCAGAGGGTATGGAAATGCACGTCAAGCAAAATGCCACAGTTGCCCGGTTTACTGCTGCTTCTGATGGTTCTGCTGAATGTGGTTTGAAGTTTGAGTACAATCTGGTAGAATATGCGAACAGAAGAAAAGGACGTTTGCTTTTGCCTATGGCATCTTTTCTGCTGTTTTGCATAGTTTTGGCTATTGTGCTTATGCGTACCGAAAGTGTTGTCTATTTTAAATTCAACAAGACACTGTACTTGTATAGCATTATAGCGGCCGCTTTTCTGTTAAGCAGGTATTTGTTTGCCACTTTTTATCGACCGGAACCGGTAGATATAAATTTTACTCCTTCGGTAACGGTAGTAGTACCTTGTTTTAATGAGGAAGAATGGATTAGCACGACAATTGTTAAGGCTATAGACCAGTTTTATCCTCCGGAAAAATTAGCTGTAATTGTGGTGGATGACTGTTCCACGGATAATTCCGTGACACAAATCAAGAAAACAATTGATACTTTGCAAGAGCAAAACGGCGATGAAATTGCACACCGGCTTTCTTATGTGGTACAGCCTGTAAATAAAGGCAAAAGAGAAGCTATGGCTTTGGGAAGCAAGCTGGCTACAAGCGATTTGGTAGTATTTGTGGATAGCGACAGTTTCCTTAATCCTTTTGCCATCATCAATTTGGTTCAGCCTTTTAAAGACAATGAAGTAGGCGGCGTATCAGGCCGTACAGATGTTGCTAATACCTATACTAACGGGTTGACGAAAATGCAGGCAGTTCGTTATTATATTGCTTTTAGAATTATGAAAGCCTCCGAAGGATTTTTTGATGCTGTTACCTGTTTGTCTGGACCATTATCCTGTTATCGGCGGGATTTAGTGCTAAAATACAGCAAACCCTGGCTGGAACAGAAGTTCTTGGGACAAAGAGCTACTTTTGGTGATGACCGCAGCATGACTAACTTTATTTTGCGGCACCATCGCTGTGAGTATCAGGATACAGCAGTCTGTGAGACTATTGTGCCAAACACTTATGACGTGTTTTTAAAGCAGCAGATGCGTTGGAAACGTTCCTGGTTAAGAGAGTCCATAATTGCATCACGGTTTATGTGGAAAAAAGAGCCTTTTATGTCACTGTCTTTTTATATGGGCGTTATAGTACCTATTTTGGCGCCGATAGTTGTTCTTTATAATTTGATTTATATTCCTTTGGCTCATAGGGTTTTCCCTGTGAACTTTATTATGGGTATGGTATTGATGGCTTCGTTAATGAGTGTTACCCAACTGTTCCTGAGGAAAAGTACTACTTGGCTTTATGGAATTTGGTTCTGCCTATATTATGAAGCCGTTTTATTATGGCAAATGCCTGTGGCCTGGGTGACCTTCTGGAAATCTACCTGGGGCACTAGGATGACACCGGCTGATGTGGCAGAACAAAAAAAGAATGAACAGGTAAAAGCGAGGAAAAAAGAAGAATGAGTAGTACAGGTCAGGAAGAATACACCAGAAAAAAAGATAATAAGAAAAGAATAAGGGTGCTATTTGAAATTATTGCTTTGGTCTTAATGGCCTATGCTATAATTACCAATTTGTTTATTTTTGCCAAATATAAACCTTATGATAGAACCAAGACTCCTTTGTCTGCTAATGGGGGCTTTGTTGCTTTGTCTTATTTCGGCGTGGATAGAATCGGAAATAAAACTCTGATTGGTCAGGATCAGTTGCAACATCATATGGAAGTCCTGAAAAAGCAGGGTTATGTAACGATTACCCAACAAGATGTTATAGACTATTATACAAAAGACAAAGCTTTGCCTAAAAAAGCGCTTTTCCTGCTTTTTGAAGACGGTCGGCGTGATACAGCAATCTTTGCAGAAAAAAGCATGGAAAAATTTAATTATGCAGGGACTTTGTTTACCTATGCAAATAAATTAAAAACAAATGACCCGAAATTTGTTACACCAAGCGATATGAAAAGTTTGGCTGCTACCGGGTTTTGGGAAATGGGTACCAATGGTTATCGTCTGCATTTTATTAATGTCTTTGACAGGTACGATAATTACCTGGGGGATATGAATCCTTTATTGCATTCTATGCTGCAGCCGGTATTGGGACGTAAATATAATCACTATTTAATGGATTATCTGAGAGATGACAAAGGTTATCCCCTGGAAAGTTATCAGGCCATGAAGAACAGAATAAGTTTTGATTATGAAAAACTCAGGGACGTATATACAGGTAAAATGGGCTATGTCCCCCAAGCTTATGTTCTAATGCATGCTAATACAGGTATGTTCGGAAATAATCACAAAGTTAGCGATGTGAATGGCTATTGGATTCAAAAACTTTTTCAAATGAATTTTAACAGAGAAGGTTATTCCTATAACGATAGACAAAGCTCTATTTATGATTTAACCAGAATGCAGCCTCAAGCGTACTGGCCGGCTAATCATCTTTTAATGCGTATTAAGCATGACCAGACAGAAGCAATTCAGTTTGAGCCGGGAGACACAAGTCGCCAAAAGGTATGGGAGACACTGGCCGGTGCTTCAGAAATTCGTTTAGACCAGATTATTCTAACTACGGATCCCCAAAAAGATGGGCGTATGTTTTTGAAAAATGGTCAAAACTATAAAGATTTTAGTCTGACAACTGTGCTCAAGGGTAATGCCTTTGGTCAGCAGAAAGTATGGCTGCGTTCTGACAAAGATTTCCGCACCGGTATTGTGGTTAGTCTGGTCAATGGACAATTATTGGTTGACGAAGTAAGTAATGGCAAAGCAAAAAATCTGCAAAAGCTTGATTTGGATAAATTTGACGGAATTGAGCCGATATCTATAGACCAAGACAAACAAAATGTAGTAGAAAAAGACCTGGAGACTTTGACTAGATATGCGCCTAATACAGAGCAGGCTAAGTTAAATCTGGGCAGATTACAAGCTGAAATGCAAGCTCAGCCCAAAACTATTGCCGAAGGAGCAAAACCCTATAAAGATACACTCAGCTATCACAGCCGGGCAGATCGGCAGTTACAGATTGTTCTTAAAGGTGATACTCTTAACGTAATACTGGATAATAAACCGGCATTACAGAATGTAAAAGTAAGTAATCAAAGGGCCGGTGGCATTGGCCTGCAGGCTGTATGGGGCGGTTACGGCTGGAGCCAGCGAAATTTGGCTGATGATGTGTATGATGGGGTTTTTGAAAAAGTAAAAATTACCGATGTTGATGATAAAGCTAAAATATTATATGATAATAGTTACACCGGCTGGACAAAAGTGCGTTTTGAATTACAAAAAGTTTGGGAGAAAATTTTGAACTTTGCCCTGACATATTTGTAAAAACATGATGCTGGAAACTGTTAAATAAGACAAGGATGAATGAGTGCAATCATGAAGAAAACGAAAAAAAATTGTCTGAGTATACTATGTTTAGCCTTGACAATAGTAATTTTTGGCGGAATTTACGTAAAAAACAGAGCAGGGGCAGCAGTGACACAATATGCTTGGGTTGCGTATTGGGACGCAGACAGCGGTATTGAAGAACTTGACAGAGAAAAAAACAACCTGGCAGGAGTTAGTGTTTTTGCTCTTAATTTTGATGAGCATGGTAAATTTGTTTACCCCCGGGAGTGGAAGAAATTAAACGATGCTGTGACTAAAACGGGAGTTGGCAATAAATATTTAACCGTAGTTAATGATGTTTTTTCTACCAAGGGCAGGACTTTTCCTAAAGACCTAAAGGTACTGAAACTATTGTTTAGGGATGAAAAAACATCTTTAAATCATGTGACAGAATTAATCAAAGAAACTAAAAAAGGTGGATATGACGGATTGGAAATAGACTATGAAGGTCTATGGAAAGATCCGGACTTGGTGAAAAAATACCAACTGTTTCTCCAACAATTGGCGGCAGAAAGTGCGAAGGCAAATCTGCCGGTGCGAATTATTTTAGAGCCATCGGCATCTTTTGGCCAGATTAATTGGCCCCAGGGACCGGAATATGTTGTGATGCTTTACAATCTCTATGGTACTCATAGCACACAAGACGGACCCAAAGCCAATGCCTTATTTATAGCTAAAACAATCCTAAGCATGAGCTATTTGCCGGAAAATAAAGGTGTGGCCTTTTCTCTGGGAGGATGCAGATGGTTAGATGGCAGTAAAGGAGTGTTCCTTAGCACTGCAGAGGTCAGGGGACTGGATAAATATAAAAAAGGAGAGCCTATCAGAGATGCTATAAGCCATGCCATGCATTTTACCTATGAGAAAGCAGGAAAAACAGGGGTGTGCTGGTATGCTGATACTGAGACTTTACGTTACTGGACCAGTATTGCCAAGACACTGGGCATCAAAAAAATATTCTTATGGCGACTGGGACACAATTTTTAAGTATGAACACAGTACTTAAATATTAGAGACAAGAAATTTTATGAACTTTTAAACCTTAATTGGCTTGAAAGTTCATTATTTTTTGTTTAAGACGTTACAAAACACAAAGTATACAAAAAACTTTCAAGAAATTTGTAATTTTTACTTGAAAATAAAGAAAAACTTATATACAATATAACACGTAACTTCGAACTTTAACTATTTATGAGGGGGCTTTATTCAATGAAGAAAATTAAAAGCGTACTGGTTGCTAACCGGGGAGAAATCGCTATTCGTGTTTTTCGTGCCTGCAATGAATTGGGCATTAGAACCGTAGCTATTTACTCAAAAGAAGATGCATTATCCATGCATCGCAATAAAGCTGATGAAGCTTATTTGGTTGGCAAAGATAAAAGCCCTACAGATGCTTATCTGGATATTGACGATATTATCCGGATTGCCAAGGAACACGAAGTAGACGCTATTCATCCCGGCTATGGTTTCCTTTCGGAAAACAGTGATTTAGCAAAACGCTGTGCGGAAGAAGGCATCATTTTTATCGGGCCTCGTATTGAACATTTGATTATGTTCGGTGATAAAATCAATGCCCGTTTACAAGCACAGGCTGCCGGTATTTCCATGATTCCCGGCAATACCAGTCCGGTTCAGAGTCTGGAGGAAGTTAAAGAATTTGCCAAAGAATATGGCTATCCCATTATGATTAAAGCCGTTAACGGCGGCGGCGGACGTGGTATGCGTGTTGTTTATTCAGATGACAAATTAGCTGACGCTTACAGCATGGCCAAAAGCGAAGCTAAAAAAGCTTTTGGTAATGATGCTATTTATCTGGAAAAATACGTGGAGAATCCTAAACACATAGAAGTGCAGATTATCGGTGATAACTATGGCAATATAGTTCATCTATACGAACGTGATTGTTCTGTCCAAAGGCGTCATCAGAAATTAGTAGAAATTGCTCCGGCTTTTTCTTTGAGTCCTGAATTCCGCAAGAGAATCTGTGATGCAGCTGTTAAGCTTATGACCAAGGTTAAATACGTAAGCGCCGGTACTGTAGAATTTCTAGCTACTAGGGACGAAAAATTTTATTTCATAGAAGTTAATCCAAGAATTCAGGTTGAGCATACAGTAACGGAAATGATTACCGGTATTGATATTGTACAAACTCAAATTAAAATTGCCGAAGGTTATGAACTGCACAGCGCAGAAATAGGTATTCCCGAACAGGATAAAATCGATTGTCACGGACATGCTATTCAGTGCCGTATTACCACTGAAGACCCTGCTAATAATTTCATGCCTGATACCGGTAAACTGATTGCTTATCGCAGCGGTGGCGGTTTTGGGGTGCGTCTGGACGGCGGCAATGCTTATACCGGCAGTATTATTACTCCTTATTATGATTCCTTGTTGGTTAAGGCTACTACTTGGGGTTTGACTCATGAAATAGCTATTTCCAAAATGCTCCGCTGTCTGAAAGAATTTCGTATCAGAGGTGTTAAGACCAATATCCTGTTCCTGGAAAATGTTTTGCAGCATCAGGATTTCATTGACGGGTCTTACGATACAGGCTTTGTGGACAAAAACACAGAACTCTTTATTTTCCCCAAGACCAAAGACCGTGGCACTAAGCTGCTGCACTATATTGCAGACGTTACGGTTAACGGTTACGGTACAGGCGGACCGCAACCTAAACCTAACTTTGTGCCATTGAAAATGCCTGTTTACCAAAAAGGGGCAATGCCCAATGGAACCAAGCAAATCCTGGATGCTAAAGGTCCGGAAGGATTGGCTAAATGGGTACAGAGCCAAAAAGAAGTTCTCTTTACAGATACGACTTTCCGTGATGCTCATCAGTCTTTGTTTGCTACCAGACTGCGGACGGCGGATATGCTGCGAGTAACAGAACAGACTGCAGCCAAGCTGCCCAATTTATTTTCTTTTGAATGCTGGGGTGGTGCTACTTTTGATGTGGCTTATCGGTTCTTGTATGAAAGTCCTTGGGAAAGACTCAGGGAAATGCGGGCCAAAGCTCCTAATATTTTGTTCCAGATGCTGGTTCGTGGTGCCAATGCTGTTGGTTATACCAGTTATCCGGATAATGTAGTTAAAGAATTTATTAAATTGGCGGCTGCAAACGGCGTAGATGTGTTCAGAATTTTTGATAGCCTTAATGGTTTATCTAATATGCGTTTATCCATAGATACCGTTCGGGAATGCAACAAAGTAGCAGAGGTGGCCTTCTGTTATACGGGGGATATTCTTGATAAGACAAGATCAAAATATGATTTAGCTTACTATGTAAATCTGGCTAAAGAATTAGAAAAAGCCGGTGCCAATATTATTGCCATTAAAGATATGGCCGGGTTGATAAAACCGGAAGCAGCTTATGCTTTGATTTCAGCTCTGAAAGATGCCGTAGACCTGCCTATTCATCTCCATACTCACAGCCTTAGCGGCAATGCTATTTATACCTATGCTAAAGCTATTGATGCAGGAGTGGATATTGTAGATGTGGCTATGTCAGCTATGAGCGGCGGCACTAGCCAGCCTAGCAGCGCCAGCTTGTACTACGCTTTGGAAGGCAATCCCCGCCAACCGAAACTGGACGTTAACGCATTGAATGAGTTGTCCCATTACTGGGAAACAGTACGTCCTTATTACAAGGCTGCAGATAAAACAGAATCAGCACCTAACCCGGAAGTTTATTTACATGAAATGCCCGGTGGCCAATATACAAATCTTAAGCAGCAGACCATAGCTTTAGGCCTCATGGACAAATGGGAAGACGTTAAGGTGATGTACCATAAGGTCAACATGATGTTTGGAGATATAATCAAGGTTACTCCTTCTTCTAAGATTGTAGGGGATATGGCACTATTTATGGTGCAGAACAAATTGACAGAAGAGGATATTTACAATAAAGGGGCAGAACTTGATTTTCCTGCTTCTGTGGTGGGATTCTTTGGAGGCAGTATTGGCGTGCCTTATCAAGGTTTCCCTGAAAAACTTCAAAAGATTATTCTCAAGGGTAAAGAGCCACAACTAGGCCGGCCCGGAGATTATCTACCACCGATGGATTTTGCTGCTGTAAAAAAGCATTTGGCAGATGAGGGCTCAGCAGCAACTCCTGAGGCAATATCTTCTTCCTGTTTGTATCCGAAAGTTTATGACGATTGGATCAGCATCAGAAAAGAATTTGGAGATTTAGCAGTATTAGATACGCCTACTTTCTTTTTCGGTCTCAAACCCGGCGAAGAAATTCATGTAACCATCGAACAAGGCAAGATGCTGATTATTAAATTAATCAACATCAGCAAGCCGGACAAAAACGGTATGCGTACTGTGACCTTTGAGTTTAACGGGGCACAAAGGGAAGTAGAAGTCAAAGACAAGCAGACCAAGGTAACAGGAAAAGTAGCTGTGAAAGCAGACAAGGATAATCCCGGTGATGTAGGGGCTACTTTGTCAGGTACAGTTGTTAAGGTGCTGGTACAAAAAGGCCAGCATGTGGCCAAGGGTGAGTCGTTAATAGTAACGGAAGCCATGAAGATGGAAACCACTCTTACTGCACCTATTGACGGTATTGTCGATGAAATTTTGGCAGCTCAAGGCAGCCGTATTGAAAGCGGCGACTGCTTAATTAAAATCAGCGTGTGCTAAACCACACACTGTAGGACACGAAAGTGCCTCTAAAGCAAGGAAATACCTTGCTCTAGAGGCACTTGTTATGCTAGTATAAATATGTTGAGGTGGTGCCCTCTTACGCAAAAAACTGTGTGCTTTTTGCTGCGGAATATCAGTAACACTGAATTCTGAGGAGGTGATGTTTATGAGTGATTATGAATTATTTATCGTCTTTCTGGCGATACAATCCATAATTGTGGGTTTAATACTTAAGTGTATTGATCTGGCTTTTAAACAAAAAGACAACTGCCCCTAACCCAAAGGAATAGCAGTTGTCTTATGCAATTCTGCGGAAGGGGTATCACTACCTCAACCTTTTTTTATATTGTATCACAATATGGCTAACCTGCCAAGAAAAATAATGGTGTTAAGTCACATCTCAAATTAAAAATTTTATACACTTATTAGTATATAACGTATATAATAGACCAAAAGAGGTGCTTACAATGACAAAATCGTTAATTATATATTATTCCTGGTCTGAAGCAGCCAATACCAAACATATTGCCGAAATAATCCGGCAGCAAACTGAAGCTGATGCTTTTCGTGTCAAAACAGTCAAACCATATCCGGATACATATGCAGCCTGTGTAGCAAAGGCAGGCATGGATATTTTAAGCAGTACTTTACCGGAACTGCAAAAAATCCCGGCAGATTTAAATGACTATGACACTATTTTTTTGGGTACTCCAATTTGGTGGGGAAATATGTCACAGCCAATTAAGAGCCTGGTTAAGCAAGTGGATTTTAGCGGGAAAAAACTTTTGCCTTTTTGTACTCATGGAGGTGGCGGCAAGGGAAAATACTTTGCTAAGCTGTCTGAAACATGTAAGGGAGCAATTATCGGCACAGGAATAGCTTTTTTGAAAAACGGCGGGCCGGAAGCAGAAACGCAAATTAGTGACTGGCTGAAACAAAACGGAAATATGTTATAATGGCAAGAAGAAAATAACAAACTAGTTGCTAAAGGTGCGAGATGAAAAGATTTTTTGGGGTTTGCCTCACATTAATATTTATACTTATTGCTAGTGGCTGTGGTTCAAGAGCCACTAGCAATAAGTATGTGGATTTTCGCAAAACAGTTCCCATGCCAACCACAACAAAGAGACCAAATGATGAACATACACTAAAGGTTGCTATTGCTTCTGTACTTTTGCCCCAGGATACGGTAACGTCTTACCGGACCATAGCAGATTATCTTGGTAGGAAGCTGAAAAGGCCTGTTATGATAATCCGCAAGAATAGCTATGCAGAAATTGCTCTGTTATTGTTAAACGGGGGAGCCGATATGGCTTTTTTCTCTTCAGGGGGTTATGCTAATTACAGTGAGGTAAAAGGTATTGAACTTTTGGCATCACAGCAAAGAATGGGCTTGCCCTATTACCAAGGATATCTCCTTGTCACGGCAGATAGCGATATTCATTCCATTGAAGATTTGCGTAATAAAACAGTAGCTTTCACGGATCCCTTAAGTTATTCCGGACATACTTTTTTGGTTAAGGAACTGATTAAAAGGGGCCATACTCCTGAAAACTTTCTGGGACGCTATATTTATACTGAAAGCCATGATGCCTCATTCAAAGCTTTGATTAACAGAGTGGTGGATGCAGCACCTGTGAGCCGCATTGTATATGATAGAGCGAGAATTTCCGACCCGGATATTGACGAAAAATTACGAATTATTGCTATATCTCCACCGGCAGGCATAGGACCTGTAGTGGCCGGTAAAACTTTAACGGCGGCAGAAAAAGCAACTTTAAGGAAAAGTCTTTTGAGCCTGCATAATGATCCTGAAATGAAAAAGGCCTTAGGCCGTTTATCAATTGATAGATACGTAGAGCCTCGGGAAGAGCTGTTTGAACCTATAAGAAAAATGGTGCTGGATAATGGTGGACAACCATGATAAAAGACAGCTTCAAGTTTTTACATCTGAGATCATTTTACTACAGAATTTTAGCAATGGGATTTTTTATCATTGCTTTATTAAGTGTGATTTTAGGATGGATATTTTGGAAGTCTTTTAATGACACCATCGTGCAGCAGTTAGATAAGCGAGGAGAGGAAATCGCCAAGCATTTAGCAGGGGTAAGTGCTAATTATATTTTAACGGAAGATGTTTATACTTTGTATGAAACCATTGCGCAAATGGAAAAGAGCAGTGAAGATGTTCGCTATATTCTTGTCTTAGATTATAAAGGACGAATTTTAGCTCACACTTTTAAAAATGGTATTCCCCGAGAATTGGGTTTGGATGTGATGGGATTGACGGAACCCAGAAAATCTATATTTAATTCTAACGAAGGTATTATTCATGATTTAATGGCACCTATAGATAAAGGAACGATCGGTTATGTGCGTGTTGGTATGACCGAGGCTAATGTGCGTAATGCTATGTATCGACAGCTGCAATTTGTCTTTTGGGCGATTTTGCTGGTTTGTGTACTGGCTTGTTTCCTTTCCAGCAGTATTTCCGGCTATATAACAAGACCATTAAGACAATTGGCCAGAGTTGCTGATGCCATCAGAAATGGTAACCATGAAATTAAGGCGAATTTATGCGGAGATAGGGAAATAGATAAACTTGCTTCTGATTTTAATGATATGACCACGAGTCTGATTAAAGCCAATAAAGATAATGAGGAATTACTTAAAGAGCTGCAAAACAAAGAACAAATGCGAGGTACGTTAATTGCCAAATTAATGACAGCCCAGGAAGATGAACGGAAGCGTATTTCCCGTGAGTTTCATGATGAAACCAGTCAGGCTTTGACATCGTTAATGCTAACCATGCGTGCTCTTTCTGCAAACGCCCAAAATGAAGAGCAAAAGCAGGCATTGCTTTTAGGACGTGATGTAGCTGCCGATATTTTGGCAAAAGTACGCAATCTGGCAGTGGAACTGAGACCACCTGAGCTGGATGATTTAGGCTTGGGAGCGGCTATTATCCAATATAGCAATAAATTCGCTTCAGATCATCACTTAAAACTTAATTTGCTGATTTCAGGAGAAGAGGAAAATGTGGATGGGCAAATATCCATGGCTATTTACAGAATTGTTCAGGAAGGATTCAGCAATATTGCCCAGCATTCTAAAGCAGATTGTGTTTCTCTGAAAATAGATTTCAAGAAAGAAGCTATTGAGCTAATCCTGTCTGATAATGGCAAAGGTATATCTGATGATGATTTGCTAAAGGCGAAGGAAAAAAGACGTTTAGGACTTTATGGCATGCAGGAACGGGTAGAATTGTTGCAAGGAAAGATGGAAATCAGAGAGTCTGCTGAGGGTGGTGCGGAACTAGCTGTTACCATACCTCAGAATAAAGGCAAAATGGGGTAAAATTTTGTTTTTTGTAAGTATTGGTAATCACGGGGAAGGAGACGCCAATGAAAACAAAAGTTAGGATATTACTGGCAGATGATCATAAATTGCTGCGGGCCGGTTTAAAACTGTTATTACAGGGACGTAAAGATTTGGAAGTTGTGGCGGAGGCGGAAGACGGAATACAAACTTTGGAATTGTTTGATGCTTTCCAGCCGGATCTGGTATTATTGGATTTGTCCATGCCGGGATTAAATGGTTTAGATTGTTTAAAAGAAATAAAAAGTCGCAATCTTAAGACCAAAGTTTTAGTGCTTACCATGCATGAAGATGAAAATCATATACGCTTGGTTATGCAGGCAGGGGCAGCCGGTTATATAAAGAAAAGTGCTGCTGATATAGAATTATTCACAGCCATTGATACGGTATTAAGAAATAAAATATATTTAAGTTCTCAGGATTCGGATATGCTATTGCAGAATTTGTTGCAGAAGGAAGAACCCAAAGCCGATCCCAAAGCTCCTTACACTATTTTAAGCCCCAGGGAACGTGAGGTTTTGCGTTATATGGTACGGGGCTATTCTATGACCGAGATAGGAGAAAAATTAAAACTCAGTATTAAAACCGTAGATACTTATAAAGTCCGCTTAATGGAGAAACTGGAATTTACCAAAAAAAGCGAATTGGTAACTTATGCACTGAAGTACGGGCTATTAAAAGATTCTGATGTTAAAGCAGGTAAATAAGCAAATTTTAAAGTGTGAAAAGCCGTAATTTTGTGTCGGATAAAATCCGACAGGAAGTTACGGCTTTTTTCCGCTACTAAACAAACAGGAATTATGCGACAATTCAGATAAAAGCTAGACACCCTAAGGAGGTTGAATTCTAAATGAAAAAAAGTATGATGTTTTTGGCTGGGGCTGCGGTATGCAGTATGTTATTAGGAGGATGCGGGGGCGGGTCTAAACCAGGTGCACCGGCCGCCGGCAATGACAGCAAAAAGTTGATTGTTTATACGTCAATGAAAGAGAATCTGATTAAAGGCATAGTTAATGGTTTTAAAAAGAAATATCCTGACATTCAGGTTGATTATCAATCAGCCGGTGCCGGCAAACTGATGGCTAAGATTGCTGCAGAAAAACAGAGCGGTAAAATTTTGGCGGATGTTATTTGGACAAGTGAAGTGCCGGATTTTTACAGTATGAAAAAACAAGGTATGCTGGAAACTTATAAGACCCCTGTTTTAAAAGAATTGGTAAATCCTTTCCAGGATTATGATGGTTCTTTTACTGCTGCCCGTTTGGGAACTCTTGGTATTGTTATTAATACAGATAAGATAAAAAATCCTCCTACGGCCTGGAGCGATTTAATGAAACCCGAGTATAAAAAGGCTTTTGGTATGGCTAATCCTGCTTTGTCAGGAACATCTTATATGAGTATTGCTATTTTGGAAAAGAAATTCGGCTGGAAATTCTTTGAACAATTAAAAGCTAATGGTGCCCGTATTGGTAAAGGTTCCGGTGAAGTTATTGATGATACTTCTTCAGGAGAGCTTTCTGCCAGCTTAGGGGTAGATTATATTACTAACGGCAAAATCAAAAAAGGCGCTCATTTGGCAATGTGCTATCCTCCTGAATTAATTGTTGTTCCAAGTCCGGTAGCAATCTTTAAAGGTTCCGCCAAAATGGATGCTGCTAAAAAGTTCGTAGATTATCTGCTAAGTGCTGAAGCTCAGGCTATGGTAGCAAACGAAGGAACAATTCCTGTACGCGGTGATGTTAAAATGCCTGATAAGTTCCATCTTCCTGCTCCTAAAGATGCTTTAAAGAACTCCATTAAAATTAATTTCGCAGAAGCAGTAAGCTCCAAAGAA
>Ga0070399_1002381_pt1 | contig 18099 bp, 15 predicted proteins | sample BioMet4_FD_61217 | JGI IMG/M metagenome (GOLD analysis project Ga0070399, IMG submission 61217) | Microbial communities from bioreactor (seeded with sewage sludge) at LBNL, California, USA - Biofuel metagenome 4 (version 1) | ecosystem: Engineered > Bioreactor > Anaerobic > Unclassified ... | reverse complement strand
TGGTATTTCTACGTGGAGCCTCGCCTGTTGCCTCCATTCGAAGCACGTCATCACGTCTTTTGGCAAAGCTCATGAATAACGTTAGGAGGAACGTCATGAGCACAATCCACTTACTTAGCATAATATCAGTAGCTTGGCCACCGGCAAACAATCTCAGTACAAACCCGAAAGCAACGATGCAAACGTCAATAATGGCATATTGCTTGAGTCGCGCACAATAGGCAAGATTTAGCAACCAATAGAACAGAACGATACCGACGACATGCAGCATAGCCGTCTGCCCTACCCAATAAAGCAATCCTACAGATAACAATGATAGTACAAACATCAATCCCATAAGTCCGTAAGCTTGCGTTACAGACACCGCACCTGAAGCTATCGGGCGGCTTTTCTTTTCAGGATGACGCCTGTCATCAGCTAAGTCATAGATATCATTGAAGCAATATACGCTTGATGCGACAAAGCAAAAAGCTAAGAAAGTGATGATGCCGGCTGTTATCGCTTTGCCGTTGAGCAGTTCGCCTCCAAAGACAATTGGACCAAAAACGAAAAGATTCTTGATCCATTGTGCCGGTCTTATGAGTTTTATGAGATGTTTCATTTAGGCAAACACTTAGATAATTGGGCTGAAATCCAATCTGCGGCTTTGCTCAACAACCATGCCAAAGGAATGGAAATGATGGCCATTACCACAAACTTGGACCAATAACCCCAATGCTTTGGAAGGTATAGAAGCACGAATTGGACATGGATAAGATAGATTTCCAGACTGACTGTTCCCAAAAAGCGGAAGCACTGTTTCAGTCTATTCGCAGTACGACGGATAAGGAAATTAAGGAGCAAAATTGCCGAAATTGTCAGTGGAATATACACCAAGCGCTCGATGAAAAGTGGGAATTGGCCATGCTTTACTTGTTCAAGATAAAGGCTCAAAGTCAATCCCGCTAAGAAAACGAGCAGTATCAGCCAAATACTCATGCCATCCATGCGTCTACCTTGACGCACCATTTCACCCATGTTAATGCCGATAAAGAAAATGGGAACACGACTCCAAAAGATTTCCAAATGTCCAACGGCATCATTGATAGGTGCCACCCACTGAACGGCAACACACCACAAGATCATCAATATGGGTAACCAGCGGTAGGCTGGATGGCGCTTAATCAACTCCATATAGGCAGGAGCAAAGATATAAAGCATCATTGTGGCAGGGACATACCAAAACGTCAACTCACCATTAAGCCAAAAATCCCAGTTAATCAGGATGTCGCCAGCCAAGTCGATCCATGCCAAGGCATCTCCGCCATGAAACCTTGGAATGTAATAAAGGCAGGAGACAATGAGCCATGCCGGATAGATTCGTAGGTAACGACGACTGAAAAAATGCTTCATACTTGGCATCTTCATCCACGAAAACCACAAACCGATGCCACTAAGGAACAAGAATATGTCAACGCCAATATTGCCCAGACGCATTAATCCAAAGAAAGTGTCGTAGCGAGGTAAGCCGATATGGAAGAACATAATAAACACCATAGCCAGTCCCATCAGCTCTCCGCGATAGCGGCTGATGTCACCCAGATCAATTTCGGGAATGGTTCGGAGTTTTTGTTGTTGCTCTGCCATTGTGATATTTCTACTTTTTTTCGCTGGTATTAGTTGCTTCTGATATATCAACAATCTTGTTGGGCTCAAGCTTAGGGTTAGGAATATGCTTCATTAACTCATTGATTACCCAAGCAAGAAAGATGGAAGAGGCAATATAAAGGAGCAATCCAGCATACATATTTCCATCTCGCGATAAAGGAATAAACACCTTGCGAGTAACGGGATGAATAACAAACAATGCGGCAGAGAGCCGACCCATCCACACCAAGAAATCATAAATGGAAGTCATGAATGACCCTTTGATGTAGCGGAAAAGCTTTATGAAGTATATGCATGCAAGACAAACCACAACCGGAACAAATGCCCATGCGTAAAAGTTGTTACTCATACTGACTACCAAAAACGTCGTAAACACCATTGACATCAATGTACCGAGTCCGCCGATTCGTAATAAAATGATTCGTTCTCCGTAACGAGCAAAGAGCAATCCAAAGCCAAAGGGTAGCATTCCACCCATGAAATTGTAGCGATAACGATTGAGCACCTCGCCCTCAGGCGCCATGAACAGTTGTAAGACGACACAAATCACCATCAGCCCCACGGTCCAGCCCCAGTGTCGCCGGTAAAGGAAGAGTCGATAAACAATATATAATTGAAGCATCAATCCGAAGAACCAATAGGGCCCAGGCCATATATTGCGGTCGGGTTCAGGCAGAACATTATTGAACATTCCAAGCTGGCCGATAACTTGTATCACCGTATAATGCCAGCGTCCTGCAGTTATCTGATCGACGAAAGTGAAGCAAACGAAGCCCACAATCATCATCTTGAAGAGTTTGAGGAAATGGTATCGGATAAAGGATAGAATTCCAACACCACGAGAAAAAGCCCCCTTGCTACCCTTCTCCTTGGGAGATGGAACGGCCATCCCATATTTCCGCTCCAACCCAAAGGCACTCAGGAAAAGGAAGATGGGCACACCATAATGTCCAAAGTATGACAGCAAATGCATTGGCAATAGTCCATCGGGAGCTGCCAGGACTTGAGAAAACCAGTCCACATTGTGTTGGAAAAACTGATATTCGTTTTCCTTGACGATGGGGCCAAGCCAGTGACAGTAGTTATGAAGAACGATACCAAGTATCGCCAAACCCCTCAGGGCATTGCATTCAGTGCGTGTCAGTAAGTCGTTATTGAGATTATGTTCCATGGAAGTGTCATTCATTGTTTTTTCATTGCTGCCTCACGAAGCTTATCATAGTCCACTGAGTTCTTCAGTATACGTGGCCTTAGCTCGTCGTAGTCGGGAGAAAGGATATTGAACTTTGCACGATAGTCTTTTGTATGGATGCCGGCCAACCATACCATGAGGTGAGGCAAAGCGTCCGTCATAAATCGTTTGTCTTTTGCATCCTTGATCATTTTAAATACCTCAGGGTGCTTCACTGCGTAACTATGAGAACAGTAGATCCAGAAAGGTACCTCGAATTCATAGTGCGCCAACGGCCAGTCAACCGCTGAACTATGGTTACGTCCGATAAAGTGTCGGCCCGGTTCGTAGACTTCTTCGCCATGGTCGGGCATATAAATGACAATGGCGTTTTCATTCTCAAAGCGCTGAACAATCTGATCGACAATGGAGTCATTATATAAAACAGCATTGTCGTAATCGGCAATCATCTGTCTAGCCCTTGGCCCTAACTCGGGTCGAGCTTCCTTGTAGTCGTCTGCCTTGAACACCTGACGGTCACTCGGATAACGCGTACGATAACTTACATGCTGGCCAATGAGGTGGAAGATAATCAGGTTATGCCCTTTGAGGTTGATAGTGCCTTTCTTTAGGAAGTTATCATAGTCATTCAGCAGACCGTCATCATAGCGATGCAGTTCTGTATTGCGTGTGTCAAACTGAGCCTTATTGAGTGTGGGATCATTAAGAAAGAACCCTCCTGAAAAATCGTATACGGCCTCCTGTGCTTTCGGAAGGAATTGGTTAGTCATGAAGGTAACTTTATATCCTGCTTTGCGGAACAACTCAGGAAATAGCGGATAGTCGCACCACTCCCCCTTATCTCCTATCACATACATCGAAAGAAAGAGCTTGAAAACGAAGCTTGTGAGATTCCACCCACTCACCACATCAGTGAAAGACGTAAGCAATCCTTTGTCCTCAAGAAGCAACTGATGAGGAGCAGTCTTCAAACGATACCCATAAAGTTGTGAGTGAGCCTTGCTGTAGCTTTCCCCTATGATAAACACGATGTTGGGTGAACGATAGGAGCATGAATCCACTTTTGCTCGTTCGGCGGCTATTATACATCTATCAATCTGTTTGGCAGCCAACATATTGCTATAAACCGAGAAAGCTAGACGATATATGGGCAGGTAAAACTCAGCATGGTCCTTCTCGGTAAGCAAATGCTCCACGTCACCAATTGTGGGTGCTGTCATCATGCGCGTCATCTGACGCTTGTTTTGCCAGCTATCAATGATACCAAAAACAAGTAGCACAAGCACCAACATGCCACCCAAGACATCTATTCTTTGTTGTCGCAACCTAACGGCAAAGCGTCTTAATTTACCCCGAATGAGCAAGCCTTGACGGGGGTCTAGAAAGCGCAGAATAGTGTGTCTTGACTTCCATGCAAGATGCAAGAGCATGAGCAGGAATATCCAGAAAAGGGGTGAAAACAAAACATCGGAAGAAAGATAGGTTTGCAAAAATTCTCCCGCCTCACGGCTGTCCGTCTCGCTAACGAGCAACAACATTGTGGGATTTAGCGTTGAGCCAAACTTCCAGAAGCAGTATACATCCACTATGGCCACGGCATATAGCACGGCATACAACAACATCCGAATCCACGAACGAATGTGACGAGGAAATATGGCTAATGCAACACAAACAAAATAGATATCGACAAAAAGCTCCAGAAACAGATTGTCATAGAGCTTCGCACTCCTTGTTTCGGGAAGTGTGAGCACAGCACAAAGCACCCCAAGGATGTACATCGTCACGAAGAATGTACGGTTCTTCGCGATAGGCATTAGCAACCAACGTGCTATACGTCTCAATCGCTTCATTATTTACAAATACTTCCCTTTTGCAAAAGTAGTATAAAATCTGTAAAAAGTCACGTTAATACGCTAAATTAACGCTTCTACTTTACTGTCATCGATAGTAGGTCATTACCATGTCCTGAATACTTGGTGGTACAAGCCCGTCAATAGGCTGACCAAACTTGACTTGATGGCGAATATCAGTGCTACTCACTTCGTATAGTTCGGTGTCGAGGAGATGCACTGAAGGCGGAAGGATCGTTTCGTCAACCGAGTAATTCCTACGAGGATAGACAACGATTTCATAATGGGCAAGGATGTCGCTGGGATGCGCCCATCGATCGAATGCCTGCCAGTTGTCGGCACCAATAAGTAGTACAAAGGTGCGGTCGGGATAGTCGTTGGTCAGGTTTTGCAGCGTATTCCAGGTGTATGAAGGCTTCGGCAAATGAAATTCATAGTCGGAAGCAATCATATTTGGCTCATCGGCCAAACCCACTCGTGTCATCTCCAAGCGCAAATCGTCGTCAATAAGATCCGTGGCATTAGTCTTGAAAGGATTTAGTGGTGTGACCACAAACCATATTTCGTCGAGCTGTGCCTTACTCAGTAGCTGCCTTGCCAATGCAATGTGGCCTACATGCAAAGGATTGAAACTACCGCCGAAAAAACCTGTACGCTTGGTAGCGGAGCCTTGGTTTTGTAAGGGCTGAGCACGATTTTCCTCACCTATGACTGTGTTTGCTCGGAAAGCAGAGTGCAACTCTGCTCTGTTGGCGGATGATTTGAATGATGAGGAGGACATTTGATTAAGCTTTAAGAAACTCACTTACCGCACGATAGGCTTCTGCTTCGGCTTTTACAAGGTCGTCATTGATGATCACATGATCAAATTTTGAGGCGAAAGTCAACTCGTAAGCGGCTTTTGCCAAACGCTCTTCGATGACTTCTGGAGCATCAGTGGCACGACTCACCAATCTTCGTCTGAGCTCATCAATAGATGGGGGTTGTATGAAAAGGCTTAATGTCCTGTCTCCATAATACTGCTTAATATTGCAGCCACCCTTGACATCAACATCAAAAACTACATTTTGGCCTGCCTCACACTGGCTCTCTACCTGCGACTTGAGCGTGCCATAGAAACGGTCAGGATACACTTCCTCATACTCCAAGAACTCCTCTGCCGCTATCTTTGACCTAAAATCCTCAGGAGAAATAAAAAAATATTCCACTCCATTGCGCTCCGTTCCACGAGGTTGGCGGCTGGTACACGAAATGGAAAAAGCCAAGTGCAACTCGGGATGCTCCTTCATCAAGTAGTTCACAATAGTACTCTTGCCACTACCACTGGGTGCGCTGAAGATGATGAGACGAGCTCGTCCCTTGTCCTTGCAGACCTTTTTGTCGGGGTTTGATGGTTGTATATCGTTGTTATTTTGCATAGTCTAGCATGTCGTTAATTCAAGTATTGACCGCGATTGAAGTCCTTCGAGGTTGTGATTCAAATTGATTCATGCTGTGTTTCAAATTGAATCACACTGTGAATCAATTTGATTTACTCAGTGAAACAAATTGATTCACGACACCGAAGCTATCACTTGTTGCACTGAAAGGGCATTTCTGTTAATTCGAAAGGGGAGATTTATGCTTTTCTATCAAAGTGCATTGAGCACCTGTTCCTTGATTTGCTCCAACTCGTCCTTCATCTGAACCACAATGTTCTGCATCTCAGCTTGGTTGCTCTTGGATCCAGTGGTATTTATTTCACGTCCCATCTCTTGGGCGATGAATCCAAGTTTCTTACCCACAGGTTGGTCTTCAGCCATTGTTTCACGGAAATACTTCAGGTGATTGGTCAAGCGTTGCTTCTCCTCGCTGATATCAAGCTTCTCGATATAGTATATGAGTTCTTGCTCCAAGCGGTTCTTATTATAATCAACCTCAGGTATCTGTTCCAATCCTTTGACAATAGTATCCTTGATTTTAGGCACCCTACTAGCCTCGAATGGTTCGATTTCATGGAGCAAACGCTCAATATTGTCCACCTTTTCATGGAACTTCTTTTCGAGGGCCGCGCCTTCTTGATGGCGGAATTTGAGGAGTTCCTCGATAGCTTGGTCTATCGCCCCATCGGCAACTTCCCACTCCTCCTCATTAAGTTGTTCAACATCCGTCTTCAAAAGTACATCGGGTAGTCCTAACAATGTAGAATACCAGTCCTGAGGTTCGGGAATGCCCGTACTTGCAGAGATTTCCTTAATTTGTCGGTAATATTTCTCCATGAGAGTCGCGTTGATTGGCGTGGCATCCTGAAGGTTGTTCTTTTCTATCCAAATGGCAAAATCTACCTTACCGCGTTGCATTGTTTTGGAAAGCTTAAGACGTATCTCCATTTCCTTCTCACGGTAGAGAGGGGCAATACGAGCGGATAGATCGAGGTTCTTGCTATTGAGCGATTTAATCTCGACATTGATTTTTTTGTCCTTGTAATTGGCAACAGCTTTGCCAAAACCTGTCATGGATTGTATCATAGTCTGTATCAGTTAAATTTATGCAAAAGTACATATTTTGTAGGAAAAAAGCGTAAATTTGCGATTTATTATGACAACTGCATAAGCACAATAGGAAGATTATGTCTTGCATTTTGAATATAGAGACGAGCACTGACGTGTGCTCGGTAGCCGTCAGCGATGACGGAGCATGCATCTTTGATAAACAGGACCATAGTGGGCCAAACCATGCCGAGCGTCTCGGCACATTCGTAGACGAGGCTCTCTCCTTTGCAGACAGCCATGCTATACCCCTTGACGCGGTGGCTGTGAGTTGTGGTCCAGGATCTTATACTGGCTTGCGCATTGGCGTTTCCATGGCTAAGGGTGTGTGTTATGGACGTGGCGTAAAGCTCATCGGTGTGCCTACGTTAGAGTTAATCTGTGTTCCTGTACTGCTTCATGAGATGATAGTCGAGCCCGACGCTTTGCTCTGCCCTATGCTTGATGCCCGAAGGATGGAGGTTTATGCACAGGTTTTCGATCGCTCTCTGAAGGAAGTTCATCCTATTCACGCAACTGTGGTGGAGGAAGATACCTACAAAGAATATTTGGATAAATACCCTGTTTATTTCTTTGGCAATGGTGCCAAGAAGTGCCGCGAGATTATCCATCACCCCAATGCACATTTTATCGATGACATCGAGCCTTTGGCCAAAAACATGTTACCCCTCGCCGAGAAGCGCATTGCTGAAGAGCGATATGAGGATGTGGCTTATTTCGTGCCCTTTTACCTTAAGGATTTCGTGGCCAAAATGCCACGCAAGTTGCTATAAATCAAACATAACGTTTTGCTGAGGGCAATGTCTCTCACTAACTTTCATTTTTAACAACACAATTTATGAACATCGACGGATTAGACTATAACACTCAGCGAGAAACTCTAGTGCTACCCGAATATGGACGTGAGGTACAGCGCATGGTCGACTATGCACTATCATTAACTGACCGTGCTGAACGACAGAGGTGCGCAGAAACCATCGTTACGACAATGGAGCGCATGTTTCCACAGAGCAAGGCTAACGCCGACAGCAAACAGAAGTTCTGGGATCACCTTGCCATTATGAGTGATTTCAAGCTTGATATTGATTGGCCTTACGACATTTCCCAGGCCAAGACCATCAACTCCAAACCGGAATCGATGGGCTATCCTATGCAAAGGATACCTATAAGGCATTATGGAAGACTGATTTTCGAGAGCTTTGAAAAGCTCAAGACCATGGAACCAGGAGAGGAACGCGAGGCTCTTGCGAGACTGACAGCCAACCAAATGAAGCGCGACCTCATGCAATGGAGTCATAGCTATAGCGACGACAAAGTCGCAGATGACCTTGCGCGCTACACCGATGGCAAGATTCAGTTGAATCTCGATACCTTCAAGTTTGAAAAAATAGTCATTCCCACACCCGAGAAAAAGCGTAAACGCAAGTAAGCATGGAGTCATTCATTATTGAAGGCGGGCATCAGCTCTGCGGCGAGATCACACCACAGGGTGCCAAGAACGAGGCGCTTGAGGTCATCAGTGCAACAATGCTGACCACCGAAAAGGTGCGTATCAGCAACATCCCAGACATTCTTGACGTAAACAACCTCATCCAATTATTGCGCGACATCGGCGTGAAGGTCGAGTGCAACGGTCGAGGCGACTATACGTTCCAGGCCGATGACTTGAACCTCGACTATCTTGACAGCCTTGAATTTGTCAAGAAATGCTCCTCACTTCGCGGCTCAGTGCTGATGATAGGACCGTTACTTGGTCGCTTCGGAAGAGCCATTATTGCTAAGCCCGGAGGCGACAAGATAGGACGTAGACGTCTAGATACTCACTTCCTAGGTTTCAGAAATCTCGGTGCAAGATTCATCAAGGACGAGCAACGAGACGTTTATCTCATCGAGGCAAAGCGCTTGAAGGGTACCTATATGTTGCTCGACGAGGCTTCGGTTACAGGTACTGCCAACATCATTATGGCCGCCGTGATGGCCAAAGGTGTGACAACGATTTACAATGCAGCCTCCGAACCATATATCCAACAGCTGTGCCACTTGCTCAATGCCATGGGGGCGAGCATATCAGGTATCGGTAGTAACCTGCTGACTATTGTGGGGGTGGATAGCCTCCACGGTGCAACCCACAGGCTATTGCCCGATATGATTGAGGTCGGTTCATTCATAGGCATGGCGGCAATGGTAGGTAACGGCGTGCGAATCAAGGACGTTTCACTACGCAATCTTGGTATCATTCCCGATGCCTTTAGGCGCATCGGTGTGAAGATTAAGGAGGAAGGAGATGACCTTTACATACCTCATCAGCCACATTATCAAGTCGAATCGTTCATCGACGGTACGATTATGACCCTTTCAGACGCACCTTGGCCAGGACTGACTCCTGACCTCTTGTCAGTGCTTCTCGTTGTCGGTACACAGGCTAGAGGGACTGTCCTCATTCACCAAAAGATGTTTGAGAGCCGTCTTTTCTTTGTTGACAAACTCATAGACATGGGTGCTCAGATTATCCTTTGTGATCCACACAGAGCCGTAGTCGTTGGCCAGGACCATCGCATAAAGCTTCGTGCTGGTAAGATGACAAGCCCGGATATCCGCGCCGGTATCGCTTTGCTTATTGCTGCAATGAGTGCTGACGGCACAAGTCGCATTGATAACATTGCTCAAATAGACCGTGGCTATGAGGATATTGAGCAACGACTCAACAATTTGGGAGCCAAAATCAAGCGCGTCGATGATTGTTCGATCGTGTGATAGTAAAGAATAGCGAATACAAGAATGATTAGACGGGACGAAGTTTACCGCATTGGACGCATAGGAAAACCTCACGGAGTGAAGGGCGAAATGACGTTCCAGTTCGACGACGATGTCTTTGATCGCGTGGAATCCGACTATCTTTTCATCGAGATTGATGGCATTTTGGTGCCATTTTTCATAAGTGAATATCGCTTTCGGAGCAACGAAACAGCATTGGTTACGTTCGAGGACATTGTCAGTGAAGAACAAGCCAAAGAGCTGACAGGGTGTGATGTCTATTTTCCCAACCAGGAACTTGATGGCGATGAAGACGAGATTTCGTGGGCAGAGCTTATCGGTTACCGGATCGTTGATGCCAATTCAAATGATGTTGTCGGCACCATAGATTGCATTGACGACACGACAATCAATACCCTCTTTGAGCTTTCGCAGACCGATGGAACTGAGTTACTAGTGCCTGCCAGTCCCGAAATCATCACCAACATAGATGTAGAACAGCGCATTATAACTATGAACATCCCAGAAGGGTTACTCAACCTATAAGCGCGTGCAAAACTCAAAATGAGTAAGTTCGCCATTTAGGTGAATATTGAAAGGTCCTTAGATGAGACCTTCCAGACTTTAGCGACAAAACAAGGAATTGTAATGAAAAAGCGACAGATATGTATTCTCGGTAGCACGGGTTCCATTGGAACACAGGCTTTGGACGTTATCGCCCAACATTCCGACCGCTACGAGGCTTATTGTCTTACAGCAAACAACAACATAGAAAAGCTTGCAGAGCAGGCACGGAAGTTCAATCCAGCCTGCGTTGTCATTGCCAACGAAGCACTATACGATAATCTTGTGAGTCTTCTTGCAGACCAACCAGGCATTAAGGTCTATGCGGGCAAGGAGGCATTGGCACAAGTTGTAGAGGCCGACCCAATCGATATCGTTCTTGCTTCGATGGTTGGATTTGCTGGATTGGTACCAACTATCCATGCCATTAAAGCTCGCAAGAAGATTGCGTTGGCCAACAAGGAGACACTAGTTGTGGCTGGTGAGCTGATGCTCAACCTCGTGCAACAAAACCATGTGGATCTATTGCCAGTGGATTCCGAGCATAGCGCCATCTTCCAAAGCCTTGTAGGAGAAGAACAAAACGAGGTAGACAAGATCCTTCTGACCTGTTCGGGCGGTCCTTTTAGGCTTTTCAGCCATGAGCAACTTGCCAAAGTTACTGCGGCAGATGCCCTCAAGCACCCTACGTGGGACATGGGAGCGAAGATCACCATCGACTCTGCCACACTGATGAACAAGGGGTTTGAAGTAATGGAAGCTAAGTGGTTATTTGGCGTTCCTGCCGACCACATCGAAGTATTAATACATCCTCAGAGTATCGTCCATAGCGGGGTTCAGTTCAAAGACGGTGCGGTGAAGGCTCAACTTGGTGTGCCCGACATGCGTTTGCCTATCCAATATGCCTTCTCATACCCCGAAAGACTGCCTCTAAATGGTGATTTTCTTGACCTTTTCAAAGCCCAACAGTTAGAGTTCTTCAAGCCCGACATGGAAAAATTCCCGTGTCTCGCCCTTGCTTATGATGCCATCCGTCAAGGCGGAAACATGCCCTGTATTCTCAATGCAGCCAACGAAGTGGCCAACGCAGCGTTCAGACGGGGAGAATGTTCATTCCTTGGCATAGCAGAAATCATCAGCAAGACTATGACAAAAACGACTTTTGACGCCATCCCCGACCTTGACATTTATCTGCAAACAGACAGCGAGGCTCGTGCCATCGCCACTGAAATATTGAGAAACAAGTAATTTATAACATACAAACACAAGCGACAAATTTGCTCATGGAAATATTTTTGATAAAGCTACTACAATTCATTCTGTCTATCTCTCTTCTCGTTTTGCTCCACGAGGGCGGCCATGCGCTTGCCTCAAAACTCTTCGGAGTGAAGGTCGAAAAGTTTTTTATCTTCTTCGATGTCTCTATAGGCAAGTGGTCAGGTAAACTCTTTAGCTTCAAACCTAAGGGCAGTGCTACTGAATACGGCATGGGTTGGCTACCACTTGGAGGCTATTGCAAGATTGCCGGAATGATTGACGAGAGCATGGATACCGAACAGATGAAGAACGATCCACAGCCTTGGGAATTTCGCACGAAACCGGCTTGGCAGCGCCTCATCATCATGGTAGGTGGCGTAACAGTCAACTTCCTGCTCGCTCTCTTTATCTATTCGATGATCATGTTCCATTGGGGCGAGAGCTACATCGCCGTGTCCGACATGGACATGGGTATGAAATTCAATAGCGAGGCTAAAGCTCTGGGCTTTCAAGATCATGATATTATCGTTGGTACAGACAAGGGTACTTTCCGTGATTTCAATGTGGACGTCTATCGAGATCTGTCCGAAGCTACATACGCTGACGTGATTCGCGCTGGCAAGAAAGTTCGTATTCCATTACCAGGTGATCTCAATCTTCTTGATATGCTAAAGGCCACTCCAAGGTTCCTATCACCTTTCACGCCAGCAATCATCGACAGTGTACCAGCAACCATTCCCTTGGCAGACAATGAGAATGTCACTATTCCTTCCCCAGCTCATCAAATAGGGCTTGCTAAGGGTGATAAAATACTCTCGATCAATGGCAAGGCCGTGGACTCTTACAACACATTTGTTGACGAGATAGGACGCTTGGATGACCAGCTAACCGAAGGAACAACACACCAAGACAGCATTAGGCTACGAACGATATCGCTCATTGTGGCGAAGGCCGGCACTTCAAAGGTAGACTCACTTCAGACCATCCTTACTCCCGATCTAAAGTTAGGATTTACCGCTCCCTCCTTCTTCAAGCTATATGAGAAGAAGACTACACACCTCACCTACGGCTTCTGGGAGAGCTTCCCTGCTGGTGTAACCTATGGATGGAACGTCCTTAAGGGTTACGTTAGTGACATGAAGTATGTGTTTACAGCTGATGGCGCTAAGAGCCTTGGTGGTTTCGGTGCCATCGGAAGCCTATTCCCAAGCAGTTGGAACTGGTATTTGTTCTGGAAAATGACCGCCTTTCTGAGCATTATCCTTGCCTTTATGAACATCCTTCCCATCCCCGCGCTCGATGGAGGACACGTGCTTTTCCTACTTTATGAGATCGTTACGCGACGTAAGCCTTCAGAAAAATTCATGATTCGAGCCGAGTATATTGGTATCAGTATATTGATTTTGCTCATGATTGTGGCCAACTTGAATGACATCCTAAGGTGGCTTGGCGTGATGTAAACATGCTATTGCCGGTTATAAAATAACTGAAAAGATTAATGGATATCATTAGATTTCTCAAGAACTGGACTTTGCCGGTAGCCATTGCTACTGGCATCGTTGTTTATTTACTATTCCACTTCATACCCTTTCTGCAGCCCATTGGTCAATGGTACGAACCTTACAATGACTCGGTGCTGCCCGTCTTCATGTTTTTCATGCTCTTCGTAACTTTCTGTAAGGTAGACTTCCGCATGCTATTGCCAGTCAAGTGGCATCTGTGGATAGGCCTACAGCAAATTGTCTTTGTACTTACCATCATGGGAGCAATTGTCGGCTTTGGCATCACAGGCAAGGCATTGATCTTACTTGAGGCCGTTCTCGCTAGTATTATCTGTCCGAGCGCCACTGCCTGTGCAGTAGTAACGCAGAAGCTCGGAGGCAGTTTGGAACAGACAACAACCTTTACTTTCATCTCCAACATTATCTCCGCGCTGCTCATACCAATCTGTTTTCCCTTACTTCCTCAGACCTCAGCAAGCGTTGCTCAAGTGGAATTCATGCCTCTTTTCCTAAGAATTCTTTGGCAGGTAAGCATCGTGCTCCTGCTCCCCATGGTGATGGCGTATATTGTGAAGCATTATTTTCATAGTCTGCACCGACGCATCATTAGCATCAAGGACTTTGCCTATTACCTCTGGGCGGGATCACTCGTCATTGTAACGGGTACCACAATGATGAATATCTTTAAGGCAGAGGAACACTCCACCTTGATTTTCCTCGGTTCCATCGGAATAATGAGCCTCATCCTTTGTATCATACAATTTGCCACAGGGCGCTTTATAGGACATTATTTTGGCCATGCCATCGAGGCAGGTCAGAGCCTAGGACAGAAGAATACATCCTTTGCCATTTGGGTAGCCACTGCCTTTCTGAATCCCCTCTCTTCAGTAGGGCCTGGTTGTTACATCCTTTGGCAAAACATAATCAATTCTGTTGAGATATGGATGGCAAGGAAGAACGAAGTGATTAAAACATGATATTTTAGGGTATAACCAATAATTGCGACTTGCTCAAACCGTGCTTTATTTCATCTGTTTTCATGAATCACTAAATTTAGATTGATTTTTCGAGATTTTATAATAAACCACCTTTCCTAACATTAACAAGAACTCATAATGAAGAAATTATTTTTTTCTATCCTGATTGCTACTTCAGCAACACTCAGTGCCAATGCCCAGAATCCAATAAAGGGCAATTATGGCTATCTCTATTGCCACATGAGCGACCGTGGGGAATATACAGCCTACGCCGTAAGCCGTGATGGATACCACTATGAGGATATCCTCAACGGAAACCAAATATTTGATCCGGAGATACATGCTCGCATCGAAGGAGGCACACGCGACGCCTATATCACCCGTAGTTGGAACGGCAAAGGCTACATCATGGTGACAACCGACATGTGCGTACGCAAGAGTCACAAGTGGGACAACTATGGCATCGACCTGCTCAAGAGCAAAGATCTCATCAACTGGACATCGGTTACCGTCGATTTCCGCAAGGGTATGAGCAACTTTTCAGATGCTGCTACCGCTACACCACCCTACAAAGACTGGTCCACGATCAATCGTGTGTGGGCTCCGCAGATATTTTGGGACCCCAGCTATCAATGGTCCAATGGCAGCCGAGGAGGCTACATGATCTATTTCTCAATGCTCAACCGCCCGGAGGAACAATATGATCGCATGTATTATTGCTATGCCAACAAAGACTTTACTCAGCTCACCACTCCACGACTGCTATTCGATTGGGGCTACGCCACCATTGATGCCGACATCAATCTCCTTGCCGATGGCAAGTATCATATGCTCATCAAGAAGGAGGGAGGACACCCGGGCATCTACACTGCCGTGTCAGACCATCTCACATACGGCTGGGGAGAACCTGTGGAACATGACTATGTGAGCTTTGAGGGCGACAAGAAGTGCGAGGGGTCTTCGGCCTTTCAACTCAAAGGCGATAAGACCTGGCGAGTAGCCTACATTCAGTACAGTGACAATCCCAAGCACTATCGCATCTGCAAGGCCGATGAAAACCTGCGAAACTTCCATGACCCTGTGGATATCCAAGGCGTTACAGGCCCCCAGCATGGGTCATTCATGCGGATCACTAAGAAAGAGTACAAGCGCTTGCTGGAGCTTAATGAGGAGCAAAAATAGTCAGTTAAACAACTAACAAAAGAACTAACAGATTACTCAATCACCTCAAAGACAGGTAATCATAGTCACTAAAAAAGAGCCATTTCTATTATCATGACGATAATTGAAATGGCTCTTCTAAATGTTTCGACAACACTAACGATTGTCTATTACTTCTTATCCATAAATGACATTACCTTCTTCGTCCATATATTCATCAAGTCCCTTTTCATAGGTAGCCATGGCACGGAGACTCATACCGATGCTGGAGAAACCACCATCATGGTAGAGATTTTGCATCGTAACCTTGCGAGTGAGATCTGAGAACATCACCATGCAATAGTCAGCACACTCTTCTGCAGAGGCGTTGCCTAAAGGAGACATACGCTCTCCGAAGTGATAGAGCTTATCCATACCCTTCACACCTTGCCCAGCTGTAGTAAGAGTAGGTGACTGTGAAATCGTATTGATGCGGACATGACGCTCGCGTCCATAGATGTAACCAAAGCTACGTGCGATGCTTTCTAGCAACGCTTTGGCATCGGCCATATCATTGTAGCCATAGAATGTGCGTTGAGCTGCTATATAAGACAAAGCTACTACTGAACCATAATCAGCAATTGCGTCTAGCTTCTTGGCAGACTGCAGCATCTTGTGGAATGAAATAGCAGAGATGTCAAGTGTCTTGTCGAGCATATTATAGTCGAGATCATCGTATGTGCGATGCTTACGGACATTAGGAGACATGCCAATTGCATGAAGCACAAAGTCAATCTTTCCGCCCAAAATTTCCATTGAGCGTTTGAAGACCTGCTCCAAATCCTCCAAGCTTGTTGCGTCAGCCGGTACAACTTCACAATGCAATTTTTCAGCAAGAGCATCGATCGTTCCCATACGTACAGCTATAGCCGTGTTAGATAAGGTGATGGTTGCACCCTCCTCAACGGCACGCTCAGCCACCTTCCAGGCAATGGATTTGTCATTGAGAGCACCGAAAATAATGCCCCTCTTTCCCTTTAATAAGTTATTACCCATAATTTTTTTTCTGATTTGTGGCGACAAAGGTAATCATTAAATCAGAAATTATGAACAATTTATCGAAAAAACAGACCAATTTTGAATCCTTCAGGATCTTTAACTCTTTGTTTAATAGCCTAATTACACCTGTCAGTAATATTCGTCGTAACTCTTTTAAGCCTAAGTAGCTTTCCTATTCGCCCCATTATATCTATGAGATGGGATTGTGATTCAAATTGATTCACCGAGTGATTCAAATTGAATTACCGTGTGAAACAAATTGATTCACTAAGTGATTCAAATTGATTCACATACTCATATGGCACGCAATCATGTTAGATAAGAATGGAATTGCCAATCGAAAAACTACTTCTAACCACAATAAAACAATGAGAATGAATAGGGATAATTTCAATTATATAAAGTATTAAAAAGAAATCACAGCGTAGAATAGTCAATTTTTACGCTATGAAAATTATCTTTATTATTTAAACATTGCTCGAAAATCCAATATTTATTGGTAAATATCGATAGTGTTCCCGATTGATATAATACTTTTTCTAACGAGTTATCGCCCTATCACCTTTATCGTCCTATTACCTTGCCGCACAATGTAAACCTGACCAGAGTGCATGGAATCCATCCGCTGACCTTGAAGATTGTAGATCGACATTGCAGTCGCGGCATTATCTAAAGGAACTCCAATATTTGTCACAGCACCAGAAATATTGATGGTATAGGTCTTGAATATTTTAAGATCCTGAGATGCAACTGTGACGTGAGCAATTCCTCCGTTGGTCGTCTGCTCCATGGTAGTTACGATTTTTGCACTGTTTGTATTCACTGATATATCGTCAACGGTAACGGGCAAGCTAGTGTTATTTACATAAGTCATGGTGTCTGCAAGGACCAAAGGTTGGTCTTTTATCTTCATTTCGCTCACACTAATATCCTGATTGTAAATCAAGCCAAGGTCGTCAACATAGAGAGAGTCGATACTCCCCTGGCCTGGAGCAGCATTGGTGGACAGTGTTACGAGAATAGCACGGGGCTGTAGACTAGTATTATTGTAACTAAAGGGCACGCTGATGCGTTGCCATTGATAGTCCTTTGATACGATACTCGGATACTTGGCCGAGCCAAGCACGTTATTATAAGCCTTATCCTGCGGTTCTTGATAATATGTGCCATCAGTGACTGAAGCACTTACGGTGGCATAAGGATAGGCTGTACTTGGTGTGCCTTGCTTGAATTTCACCCACACTGCGAGCGAGTCAGGTTGGCCGTTCATCAATGAATAAAAGGGATCCCCATTGCTATCTTTAGCGGTTTTGCCCATATCCAGTTCCGCATGGTTGCCTGGGTCTGTAGCCGTAATTGCACCGGCTACCATTCGACCAGTGGTCAATGTGCCGTTGGCAGTGATGCCAAAAACCTTCGCAGAGGTAAGCAATACACTCTGCTTGCCCAAGCTACCCGGGCGTATCACCGAAGACACGAAGGTATGCGGAGTACCCGAGACGAAGCTGGCAAAGTCTCCTGTACAACTGGCGAAAGAGTGCCAATGATTTGGTTCGTCTATCGTCCCTTCCTCATGAAAGGCTTCAAAGCCACTGTTTGGTATCTGATAGCCTCCGTTACCAAACGTCA
>Ga0070399_1002370_pt1 | contig 18142 bp, 13 predicted proteins | sample BioMet4_FD_61217 | JGI IMG/M metagenome (GOLD analysis project Ga0070399, IMG submission 61217) | Microbial communities from bioreactor (seeded with sewage sludge) at LBNL, California, USA - Biofuel metagenome 4 (version 1) | ecosystem: Engineered > Bioreactor > Anaerobic > Unclassified ... | reverse complement strand
ACTCCACATCTCGATTCCGGCATGACTTGCCCAGTAGTTGCAGCCAACCTGCATTTTTCCCCGTTCAAAAAATTGTTGCATCGTATTACCTCTCGCAAGAATCGTATTGCAAGCAGTTGCCGACGCGGTCCGTTTTCCCCTGTCCGCCGAAAGAGTCTGTTTCATCCCGGAAGCGACGGATTTCTTCGAGGTAAGCATAGCGGAATTTCTCATCCGGTTCCAGATAACTTCCTTCCGTCCATTCATTCCAGGCATTGATCGTAATCAGTGATGAACGAAACTTTCCGGCCAACCGGAGTGCTTGTCCGAACAATTCAGGGGAGGAATTCAGGCAGGCGGAATAGGGATATCCGGCCGCGTCGAAAACGGTGGTCTGGTCGGTTCGCGGCGAACTGTCCCATCCCATCGTGACGTTGGGATAGAACGGCAGGCGGCAACACCGTTCCATATCGGCATAACTGTCAAAATATTCCCGCATGACCCGGTCATAAGAATCAACCGGGAACCGATCGGTCTCGACTTGATGCAGCCAGATATAGGAGGTCAGACTGTCGAACAGCCCGCAACTTTGAATTTTGTCCAAATCAAAGGTTCCATCTTCACCGGGAAGAACGGCCCGCTTCTGGATAATCAGATTCAGATGCAGGCCGGGAAATCCGGCGCGAATCGTTTTCTCCCGAAAACGTTCGAAACGTTCCAGTCCTCCCATCTTCCCATATTCATAAATCGAAAAATAAGGTTTCCCGTCGATTTTCAGATAAGCCGGATGAGAGAACAAGTTAGCGATGATGAAATCCGTCATTTGTTCGAAAGCGGCATCACTGAGTCTTCCCCGATAAAGCATATTTTTCGGGGTACCGGAAGTCCAGGGGTGAATATCCAGCCAATCGTGGTTCGCCCACATGAGGGCGAATTGCAACCGGGCATCGGCCGCCGCCGGAAGGAAACCATCGAGCAGCGCCCGTTCCAGAAACGGACCGTCTTCGTACCAATACCAGTCGAAAATGAACGCATTGACACCATAGGCTGCGGCCGCATTGATTTTCCGGCGCATCACCGGCGGCAGGGCTTCATCCTCATAGCCCCACAGCGGAACCCGAGGCTGGTAGTGATCGGGAAAACGCGGTCGGGCTTGACGCAGCAAGTCCCATTCGGTCCAGCCGGGACCGTGAACCGTACGGTTGCGGTTGTCTTCGTGATAGTTGGGAAAATAATAAGCGGCAATCAGCGGAGTTTTTTTCATTTTGTTTTTTCCGGTACCAGTTCAATGCTGTCAATGTAATGGATAAAAGTGTTCGATTGAGGGTTAATCATGATCCACAAGGTGGTGTTCGGCGTAATCCGCAGCGTGGCCAGTTCATGCCAGCGGTAGTCGGGATGATCCAGGCTCTTCGGGTCAAGAAACAATGTCCGTGTGGATTTCGTCGCGGCATCATAGGTGCCATAGAGAATCCGGTCCATTTTATTACCGGTCTTTTCGATTCGGTCCCGAATTCGGATCCGGTATTTTCCGGCGGGAATATTCTGATTATCAAGGCGCAGTTGCCAATTCCACGCCATACCGGACGGCTGCCGGACGACTTGAGGCCAAGCCGCATGGACATCGGCAACATTCTTAGCACCCATACAGCAGAGCCCTTCGGTAGCGGGGATCACGATACTTTGTGAAGATATCGTTCCCGGAATATAAGGAATAGGCATACTTAATGCATGGCGGTATTTATCCATATCGATTATCCCATCCGGTTTTTCACTTCGGATGGAAAAATGATGCTCCTTGGTTACCGCGGCGATCCGATCAATGAGCTGAAGTGCCTGCCGACGTTTTTCCGGCGTCAGTTCATTGCAGTACCGCAACGCATACAGCCGATCCAGTTCATAAAACCAAATCGGTAACTCCGCCACGTCCAACCGATCGAGAATCACGGGATCTTCGGCCGCTCGTTGTCGAGCATCCGTAAAACACTTTTTCCCGTAAGCAATGACCTCGCCATATGCGGCGGCACCGGCGCCCTGTCGCCGTTCCCAATCATCCAGGTAACGGTAAAATTTCTCAATCGGCGGCGCCGCCGTTCCATATACGCCTTGGACATAATCCGCCGTCAATTTCTGATAATCCAGCCGGGGATTCCAAAGCAGTTTGGCTTCGACCCAGGCACGTAGTCCCTGACGGGCGCCGCCCCAGTTTTTGTATGCGCCTTGAACTGCCACTCCTTTTATTTGAGGAAACTGCTGATAATAGGCAAGATTCTGTGCAACCGCACGTAGCGAGGGGACATAACGGTAGAAATCGGTAAAGTCCGCCTGGTAATCCCAGATGATGATTGCTTGGGCAATACGGCACCAGGTTTCCAGATATTGCTTGTTCTTTCCCTGCGCGGCCGGAACCATCCGGGGACGATTGATATCGGCATACATGATCGTGATATTGTTCGCCAACTTCATGTGCCGCGGAGGGGCAAAAGTGGCGTAATAGGCCAGCACAATCAATTTGACTTCAGGATGTTTTTGTGCCATTTCGGCGGCAACTTGATTGGCCAGCTCCCAAAAAGCCGCCCCGTCGGTTCCTTCCCGGCGGTTGATGGCGGTACACTTCGGACAATGACAATACTTTAAATTGTCCTCCATGGACAGCGTAATATAATCGGCCTTCGGGTTTTGATCTAAAGTTGCCAGAATTTTTTGTGCGGCCAACTGTCTGACGGTGGCATTACATGGGCAGATTTGGTCTGGAGAATGCCTGCCGTCGGCATCGACCATAAAATATTCCGGATGGACAGCAAACAACGAGTTCGGGCAAAAATAATGGGTGGTGTGGCACAGCCAGAATTCGCCCTTTACCTGGGGAAAGGTTATGCGGTTCCCCAGTTCCGGCGGCAAATTATTGTTGATCATGCGGATGACACGGTTATGCAAGGCCCAATCGGCATTTATTTCCAGTGCGGAAAACGGATCGCGAACCACCGGAAAAGCGGGGACTTCCGTACGGTCTTTGATGATACCTTGCCATGATTTGTACCTGGGGATAAAGGTAATGCCGGGTTCATACCAGCGGCAACCCAAATCATCTTCCAGGACGGCATAAACGCCGTAAAGAATTCCATAATTGTGCCCTCCGGCAATCTGCAGATTGCCATTCTCGGTGGTAATTCGGAACCCATCGGGCGCCAGCCTGGAATCAATGGTCAAAGTAATTTTCCGGGTCTTGTCACCCGGCGGGTTGCCGGTGATTTGGTTCAGGGTCTCTACCAGTTCCTGATAAGCACGAAGCATGACCGGCGAAGACGATTCGGGTTTTACCACGGTAAGATGATCCAGATCGATTTCTCCGGCAGTAAGCAGCGTGGCCCATAATAAACACAACAACCAGATGAAGATTCTCATATTCTTCCTTGTCTTTTTATAATCAATCAACGAAGCCTTATTGGGCATGAATCGGCGCCCGGCGGGTTATGGCATGGTAAGAGTGACGCCGTTTGTATCCATGACTTGCTTGATCATATTGAAGCCGCTGTACAGTTCTGTTCGGCTCTGTGCCGCAACATGCCCGTCCCCCAACAGCGTATTACACTGATGCAAGTGATTGACGGCAAGGCCGCAGTTCGTTTCCAGAAGCCCCCGCCCGGGGCGAAAAGCATAGTACCCGACATTGGTTTTGCGGCGGGAACACCCGGCCAGCATGAATTCCGATGGTGACGGCAACCGGAAATAGGCCAGCGTTCCGCCGCTCCATCCCGAATTAATTTTTCCAACCAGAAAAATCGAGGAGTTGACATTGCCCCAATCGCTGGTTGCCGGATGAAGAAAAGCATAACTGTAATATTTGGTATTGGCCCTCGACATATTCTGGTTCGTCTGGGTACAGAAAAAGGCCTTGTAATTTTTTATATAGGCTCCGTCCTTTAATGCTGTCCCGGTAGCCAACGCTCCTTCTGCTCCCCCCAAGTGCTGGGGAACAAAGTTCTCATGAGCATCAAGTAATTCCAGATACCCGCTGAAGTCATCGCTATATTGAACAATGGCTTTCCCGATCTGTCCCAGATTATTGACGCAGGCAATCTTTTTTGCCACTTCCCTGGTGCGGGCCAGCGCCGGCAACAACATCGCCGCCAGAATCGCAATGATGGCAATAACCACCAGCAATTCTATAAGTGTAAAATTAAAATACCCATTTTTCAAACTGCCGATGGAATGCCGCTTTTTCATGCTTTTCTCCTTTTTTTCGAGGGAATTATGTTCTGATTGCTTTGAGTAACACAAAGTGACGCGTCGGCTGGCCGCCGGCAATAAGTACGCTCAATGCCCGATTGCAGGCCGCAATGATTTCATAGAGATCGAATCCGAAGTATTTGACTGGCAGCGCCGTGGCTCCGGTCCCGGCGAAAGTCCGCTGCGAAATAACCTGAACGTCTTTACCGGGAATTACCCCCAGCTCCAGCAGTACGGCAAAAGCCGGCGCCAAAAATGCCTCGTCGTTGACAATCAGCGCATCCATCGGATGGGAACCGTCCAGAAACGCGTGAAGCGTATGCCGCAGCCATTCCGACGTCCCGTTCAACGGAAATCCCTGTACCATCCGCGGCGGAATCGCATACCCCAGTTCGGCGGCAATGCCGAGATAATCCTGAAGATGGTGATAAGGCAACATGATGTTGCTGAGATGAGCGGGATAACGGCATCCCGCCTCTCGGCAGTACGTCAACATCTGCCGGAACATGTCCGAGTAATCGACCCACACCGTGGAAGCTCCTTCCACGGCTTCGTCCGTAAACGCCACAATGCTGATATGATTATTCAGAAACGGTTCCAGCATCCACGACTCCGGCGCGTTCGGAAAGATCACGCCGTGCAGCCGCGAGTAACGCGCGTCCTCGGCCACTTTCCGGAAATCGTCAATGCTGCGCTGCTCCCGATCCACATAATAGTAGCGAAGCCGTTTGCCGATGTGCGCTTCCAGGCCCGCCTGTTCGCGTCGCAACAGTTCCAGAAAATCGTCATTGGCGGTGAGCTGTTCTTCTTTGGCGGGAATCAGCATGGCAATATCGGTGTGATTCGGAGAATTCGGATTGACGAAAGTTCCCTGGGAACCGCGGGAAATAATAAATCCCTCATCTTCCAAAGTCGCCAGTGCTTTCTGCACCGTTGCCTTCCCGGCACCATATTTGCTGCTGAATTCTTCCCGGGTCGGCAATCTGCCGTTATCGAAAAAATATCCTTCGACTATTTCCTGACGCAATTGGTTGACAATATCTCTTGCTGCTACCATAGTTTTAAATATTGTCCTTTGGTTCATTATTAACTTTATAAATCTAGTATAAGACATGAGTACGGAAAAAGCAATAGGAAAACATGAAAAAACATATTTTTATGCCTCTTTGCCAACTTTATCCGACGGTGAGGAATTCGGAATCCGTCGTCAATTCAAGGTTGACACCACCAGATTGGGTGACAATGGAATTCAATTTACGGCATGCTTTAACCCATTATGCGATAACTTTGAATACTGCGGTGTTGCTTCTAGTTCTGACAGGCATTTTTTAAATAGGTTACATATTTTTTCCGGTACTCCAGCGGCGTGGCATTATATTCCTGTTTGAAAACATTGGTAAAAGACGAGGCATTGTCATAACCGATTTCTTCTGCAATTCCGCCGATGGAGGTATTCGAAGATAACAAGAGTTTCACCGCATGTTTCAAACGCAAGTGGTAAAGAATTTTCATCGGCGTTCCGTCATAACGTTTTTTGCATTGGCGAATCAAGGTCGGCACTGACATATTTGCCGCGGCCGCCATTTCCTCCAAGGTCCAGTGTCGGCCCAGGCAGTGATTGAGCTTTTCCCATAGTTTTTCGATCCGGTTGCCGGTTGCTTCCGGAGTAAAATCAGCCTGAAGCATTTTAATTTCCCGTTCCAAATAGCCCAATATCATCGAGCCGTGGAGTTCCGCCAACCGATCCGAATTATAGGCAAAAGTCAAAGGCGTGAGGTGAAACTCATGCAATTCCGTGTGCAGACCATGGGAATCGCGATAAAAAGTCCAGGGCGGTTGCTCGTCGGGATTGATCTGGGAATTGACGGTAGAATATATTTCCATGGCAAAGCCGGTCAAGGCGTTTTCCAGATATTGCGGATTGCGGTTGACGTTGATTAATGCTCCGCTGGTTTCAAAAGCAAGCCATGACGACAACGGCAGGAGATGAAACCACAAAAAACGCCAGGGCGCTTTTCCGGTTTGACGGTAATTATGTTCAATATTGGAAGGCGCGATAAAAAAACTATGGGGCGGCAAATCGTATTCCTGATTACCGACATGGATGATTCCGTGTCCGGAGGTGGTAAAAACCGCAAACTTGAACTCGGCAATTCGGGCCAGATGAAATCCCGGGGTGGTTTCGCTGATGCCGCACATCTGCACTCCGGCGGAGCGAAGCATGATGGTCGCCGGGTGTTTGAGGTAAAGCGGTAAAAAAAATTGGATCGTATCGGGCGGAATTTCCCGGACCAGATGAATACAATTGTTGCCGGGTTCAAAATTTTTCATAGTATGTACTCCTTGTTATAAACTATAAAACGCAAGAAAATATTGTCAATAATACAAAAAAACTTAAATTATGATAATTCAGCAATATTTTTTGACAATTATCGAATTGGCAGACAACCATGATTCCATTATAATATATTCCAGAAAGAAAAATCGGAGTCCACACTGCTTCCAGAGTTGTGAGACTGGTATTTTTCCCTCCGAATAACAGTTGAAATTACCGTCAAATCAATAAGGAGAAACGAAACATGAAACGGAATCTGAATTTTACGCTCATCGAGCTCCTGGTGGTGATTGCGATCATTGCCATTCTGGCCGCGCTGTTGTTGCCGTCATTGAACCGCGCCCGTGAGGTGGCAAGAGCAATCGCATGTACGAATAACCAAAAACAGATCGGACTAGCCTTCAATCTGTATGCCGTCGATAATCAATCGATGGTCTTCTATTATGCCGAAGGAGGGAGAACGTGGTCAAGAGTTTATGGCCGCGGCTATAAAAATTTTGGTGACTCTGCCGCTCTGCCGTTGAAAGTATTGGGCTGTCCGGCCGATAAAAGTGGTGGCACGAATACATTTGTCAACAGCGGTGATATTAATGTTCCATATAACTGCGGCGTCTACGGCATGCAGGATTGGGTGGATGATACAACGGCTTACGACAAAACGCTCTTGGGTGATTTTGTCTTTACCTCCAGCAATACTTACGCGGGAACTTTGTGGAATTTGGGCAGAATGAAACGGCCCTCGCAAACGTTTGCCATCTCGGACAGTTATATCACCACATTTAGCAGCTCTACGATCAATGGCGGTATCTGGATGCTTTTCCTTAAAGGAGAGTCCAGTGTCGGATATCGCATCTACCGCCGGCATTCGGAAAGAGCGAACATCCTGTTCTATGACGGACATGTTGAGCGTTTCGGAAGATCAGAACTGGCCACGATGATCATCCCGGTCACCAACTCCTGGAGTCCGAAAGAAAGATAGAGGAATAGAGCGATGCGAAGCGTAAGATCTCTGATTGGAGTTATTGTCATAACGTGTTTGTCGGGAATGACGGTGGCGATATCGGCGCCGGTCGCGGGCAGTTTTGCGGATAATCGTGTTTTTGAAATTAACCCGAGCTTGGTCCAGCGCGCCTCTGATGGGCAAAGCGTAACCGTCGATACCACCGCCCAAGACAGAACGTGGCGCTATCTGGTGCGAACCCGAGCCGGGGTTTTGCAGAAAGGAAAAAACTATCAGGTGACGTTCCGCTATCGAATTGCAACGCCCGACGGATTCTTTCATATTCTTTGTCGTCCGCTTGGTGGCGCGGGCGATGCTTTGCGAGCCAACGCCGGTTATTCTACGGAGTTCAAGACGGTACAGTTTAAATTCAACAGTGGCGATTCCGAGCTTCCGCCGTCGTTTCAAATTCATGCTTTGGAAAAAATGCGCGGAGAACTTACCGATTTCAAACTGGTGGAGACCGGAGCCGACCGCTATTTTCCCGTCGGGGGTAAAAACACTGTTCCATGGCAGGGCAAGCTCGGAAAATTGCCGACCGGGGCCAGGGACTTTACCGTTGCATTGCCGAAAAATACTTCCGGCGTCACGGTCAAGGCTGCCGATTTCGGCTTCAGCCCCGATAATCCGGATAACGTTCCGGCGTTGAATCAAGCGTTGGCTCATTGCAAAAAGATCGGAGCCGCCCGGCTGGAACTTTCCCCGGGAACCTACCGGATGCGTTTCCATGATTCCTTGATGTTTAATGAGATGCGTGATTTTACGTTCGACGGCGGCGGCGCCACGCTGGTGTATTATGGAGACGGCAGGGCCACCGGGGTTAATTTGGCGCATTGCGAACGAGTGGTTGTCCGCAAGGTGAATTTTGATTGGGATTGGGAGCATGACCCGCTGGCCAGCATCGTCCGGGTGGTCAGGGTAAAACCGGATTTCACCGATTTTGAGTTCGTCGATTACAAGCGTTTTCCGCGCCGGGATCTCCGCGTTGCCTTCGTGACCAGTTACGACCCGAAAACCCGTTCGTTCGGAGTCGCCGATGGAATCGATGGAAGATTTGAATTTTCCGCCGGGGAAAATCGTCCGAAAACCGAGTGGCGGTCCGACAATGTCCTGCGGGTGTGGGGGCAGTCCCAATTATTCCGTGTCGGACAGTTTTTCCGGATGCAACACCGGTATTATGACGGAAGTTGCATTCAAATGAACGGCAATCGCCATCTGACGCTGGAAGATATCAACATTTACTCCTGTAGCGGAAATGGGCTGATCGTCGACGGGCGACAGCAATACTGGCAACTTCGAGGGGTGCGGGTCGCACCGCCGAAAGACGCGCTTCGTCGAGTGATTTCATCCACCGCCGATCCCTATCACGTCATTCGCTCGTGTGGCTTTTGCAAGGTGGAAAACTGCGCCTTTGCGTTCGCGCCCGATGACTGCATCAATGCGCACGACGGTTCCGGCATCGTCGGCAAATCAGGACCAATGGCCGTAATCAGCCGGAATCGCTTCAGTCCGTCCATGGTAGCCAGTTTCCGTCCCGGCGACATTCTGGAATTGCGAAATCTCAATTTTTCACCGACCGGATTCAAAGCGCCCTTGAAAGCGATCCGCGAAATCGATGGCGCCAAAGGGATATACGAATTGCAATTCGATCAGCCGATTCCTGAACCGGCCGTTCCCGGCGACGATTTCGTGCTGTTCAACCGTGCTTTCAATACGGGGAACATGATCATCCGGAACTGCGATTTTTACGATTGCTACAATCACGCCATCCTGGTGCAAGGCAGTGATTTCACCATTGAAAACAACCGTTTCCGCAAGATGGGAACCGGCGGCATCGATATCATCACCGGTTACTTCGCCAAGCTTTGGTGCGAAGGCTACGGTGTCGATAACGTTCTGGTCCGGAACAATACGTTCGATATGGTCAATCCCCGGAATAATAAAAACTACGGCCGGGCGCGGGATATCTACATCGGCATCTTTCAAGACGAGGAACGCACCGGTTATCATATTTTGTCGAATATTCTTTTTGAAGGAAATACCTTCATCAACAGTTTCGGCGTCGTCGCCGTTATCAGTTCGGCCGAAAATGTCATATTCCGGAACAATACTTTCAAGAATCCGAACCCGACATACCCGGTTACAGAACGCGCCGGATTCTTTTTGACCCATGACTCCCAAAACGTCAAGATCGTCAACAACCGTTGGCTGGCGTCGCCATATGTACCGAGTCCCGGAATATACGCCACGCCGGATTCTGTAACCGGACTGGCGGTTGGCGGCAATCGCGTTGTTTCCGCCGAATCCGGAACGGCCAACAAAGAGGAATAGAATTCTAATATTTGTCCATGGAGCACGAGGATTTGATCTTCGGTTTCATGGCAGCCGGACCCCAATAAAGTTGTAAGAGTTATTGGCGTCCGGCGTCATAGTCAAAGAGAAGAGGAAGTAATCAGGATGGAAAAGGAAAAAATCGGAGTAGCGGTGCTCGGCGCGGGCGGCCGCTCCCGTCATGTGGTGGACAACTTACTGATGGATTCTCAAGGCGGAGTGCGAATTCTGGCCGCCTATGACCCGGACCATGCCGTGCTGACCGAGGCCATTGGCAAATGGAACCATTCCGAAATTACCAGGGAGTGCGACAGCGCCGAAGCGGCGATTGCGACCCCGGGAGTGGAGTGGGTTATGATTTTTTCGCCGAATGCCTGCCATAAGGAACAGATTCTGGCGGCATTCAAGGCCGGAAAACACGTCTTTGCCGAAAAGCCGCTTGCCACCACCATCGACGATTGCCGGATGATCTACGACGCACATCAAAAAAGCGGAAAATTCTTCGCCACGGGATTTGTTCTGCGTTATGCCCCGATCTATCGCAAGGCGAAGGAGATTCTCGATTCCGGCAAACTCGGTCCAATCATCGCCATCGACGGCAACGAAAACATCCGGCCCGCCCATGGCGGCTATATCATGTGCAACTGGCGGCGGCTGACCAAATACGCCGGTCCGCACATTCTGGAAAAGTGCTGCCATGACCTCGATCTCATCAACTGGTTCACCGGTTCGCTGCCGTCGCGCGTCGCCGCGTTCGGCGGACGGAATTTCTTTATCCCGGAAAATGAAAAGTTGATGGAGAAATACGGAAAAAAAGCCTTCTGTACCTGGTGGGATCCGCACGCCATCGCCTCGCCGTTCAGCGGCGACACCGATCTGATGGACAATACGACCTCGATTACCGAATTCCGAAACGGAATCCGAGTGACGTTCATGGCCACCATGTCCAACGTGATCCCGGAGCGGCGGCTCTACTTCTCGTGCAGCGAAGGGACCATGAAACTCGACCTTGAGACCGGCAAGCTCTACTACAGCTGTATCGGCGATGAGGGCGTTATGGAGGTCGCAATTCCCGGCGACGGCCATGGCGGCGGCGACAGCTACATCATGAAAGAGCTCTACGAAACCATGACTCGCGGCGTTATCCCCAAATGCAGCGGCAACGAGGGTCTCGAAAGCGCGGTCTATGCGCTGGCCGTCGACCAGGCCGCGCGAACCAAGCAGGTTGTCGATCTCGAACCGATCTGGAAATCGCTGGGCCGTTGATCGCCGGACAGCTTGAGTTCGACAATTTCTGAAACAGTACCGTCATCCTCCTGCACCATGAAAAAGTACGAAGCCAAAACGGACAGAACAGTTCCGCAATGGGCTTGACGGTTGTTGTTTCGACTGGTTTGCCCTGAAAAAACAAAACAGCCGGAACAAACGTCCGGACATATTGCAAGGGAAAAGAGAAAAATGCATGTAGTTGATTGGCTGATTATGGTTTTACCGCTGCTGATCTGCGGGGCGATTGCGGTTTATTCCCGGCGCTATGTGCGCAGCGTCGCCGATTTTATGGCCGGTGGGCGCAATGCCGGCCGTTTTCTGATTTGCACCGCCCGCAGCGAACAGGGGTCCGGCGCGGTAATTTTTATCGCGATCTTTCAGGTATTTGCGATCTCCGGCTTTACGCTGACCTGGTGGGGGCAGATTTCGGTTCCGGTGGGTCTGCTGGTGGCGATCAGCGGGTTTGTCATTTACCGTTATCGCCAGACCCGGGCGCTGACGCTCGGGCAGTTCTTCGAAATGCGTTACAGTCGCAAGTTCCGGTTGTTTGCCGGCGGGTTGGCGTTTCTGGCCGGGATCATCAATTTTGGGGTAATTCCGGTGATCGGCGCCCGCTTCATGACCAATTTTCTCGGGCTGCCGCAGAAAACGGCAATTTTCGGACTGCATATTCCCACGTACCTGTTGCTGATGGCGCTGTTCCTGACGATCTGTGTGATTATGACGACGTTCGGCGGTCAGATCGCGGTTCTGCTGACCGACTGCGCCGAAGGAATGATCTCCCAGATTTTTTATGTGGTGATTGCGGTAGGTCTGATTCTGTTATTTTTCAACTGGGCGGAAACCCGCGACGTATTGCTCAATACGCCGCCGGGCAAATCCCTGGTCAATCCGTTCGATTCCTTCGGCCTGAAAGACTTCAACCTCTGGTTTATATTGATGAGTATTGTGGTGAGCGTCTATGGCACCATGGCCTGGCAGAACAGCCATGCGTTCAATGCCTCCGGCTCGTCGCCGCACGAAGCCCGGATGGGGGGCATTCTCGGGCGCTGGCGCAGTTTTGCCATGACGGTGATGGTGACGCTGTTGGCGGTCTGTGCGCTGACTTACCTGGACTCTCCGACCGGACATGCCGCCGTACAGGCCGATCTGAACCAGCTTTCCGACCCGAACACCATGGATCAGATGCGGGTTCCGATCGCGCTTTCGCATCTGTTGCCAGTCGGGTTGAAGGGCATGCTGTTATCCATTTGCCTGTTGGGAATTATTGCCGGCGACGGCATTCATCTGCATTCGTGGTCCAGCATTCTGATTCAGGATGTGATTATACCGTTACGGCGACGCGCTTTTTCCGTGTCGCAACATCTGCGGTTGCTGCGGTGGGCCATTGTCGGCGTGGCGTTGTTCGCGTTTGTGTTCGGCGCGCTATTTCCGCAGACGGAATATGTTACCATCTGGTTTGTGGTGACCATGTCGGTTTTTACCGGCGGCGCCGGCGCGGCGATCATCGGCGGGTTGTATTGGAAACGCGGCACCACGGCAGGGGCATGGGTGGGCTTTCTGGTCGGTTCGATTTTATCGGTCGGCGGCATTGGAATACGCATCTATTATCAGCATGTGCTGGGGCATGAATTCGCGCTTAACGGCATGCAGATTGCCTTCTTCTCCTGTCTGGCGGCAATGTTTTCCTATATCGCGGTTTCCCTGCTGACCTGTAAGCGGCCGCACAACATGGATGCCCTGCTGCATCGGGGGCAATATGCGGTGGAACCGGAAAACGGCAATGGCACGGCGGCTCTCGCCCGGGTTTCCCTGCTTGATCGGTTGTGCGGAATCGACGGACATTTCAGCCGTTCCGATCGCTGGATTACTCAAGGTATTTTCTGGTGGTCGATGCTTTGGTTCGCAGTCTTTGTGGCGGGCTCCGCCGCTTATCTGATTCATCCCTGGTCGGCGCGGATCTGGGCGGATTTCTGGTTTATCCAGTCCATCGTTATGCCGCTGGTCATCGGCGTGGCCACTACGGTCTGGTTTACCGTCGGCTGCACCATCGATTTACGCAAGTTTTTTCACCGGTTGAAAGAGGAACGCGTCGATCTGCACGATGACGGTGCGGTCCCGAATCCTGTCGATCCTGTTCCGGGGAGAACCCATCCTGCCGCCGCGTCATCTTTTGCGTCTCCCCTGGCGGATGACGGGAGAGCACAAAAAGGTATTTAAGGAACATTAATTCTGACCTCTGTTCCCGGAAGTGAAGGCGTCTGTTTCAGCAATCACGCGCCGCAGAGCAGAACAACATTTCAATCAACCGATGCCGTAGTTCGGCAATCGACGATACTGGAGATTCACCTATGGATTTATTACAGTTTGAAGAAAACGGCATATATCTGGTTTTTGAAAAAGGCGGCGACGGCGACTTGCGGCTGCTGCACTGTTCGCCGCTTCCGTTCGACCCGGCAAGAATTCCGGCCGATGATCGTGAGCGTCGCCGGTTTGCCGCAACGAATATCCACGTTTCCGGAGCGGATCAGGACGATCACCACGGGGCAAAACATTGCGCCGGCAACCCGGGTACGGAGTCGGGCGTGGCACGATTCGACGATTACCGCGACGAAGTTAACGAATTCGGCCGTAACCTCACCTTTCGCCAACACGCCGGGGCTTTGCAAATTACCAGCCACTACCAGTTCTACGGTCATATTCCAGTCATCCGCAGCTGGGTAAGTCTCGCCAATACTGGCGCAGAAGCCATTCCGCTGGAATATATTGCCTCGTTCACCCTGCTTGGCTTGGACAAGGACAGTCCAGTGCCGTGGGATGAATGCGGCAAGATTCATTTTGCCCGCAACAGCTGGCGAACCGAACATTTATGGGAAGAAAAAACCTTACGCGACGCCGGTTTGTCCCGTTTTCATACCTGCAAATTCGGCATGCAGCGACTTTCTTTCAGCAGTTGCGGCGCCATGCCCGGTAAGGAATATCTCCCGATGGGAATCTATGAAGAAACCGTAAACCGGTCCATCCTGGCCTGGCAGATCGAACATATCGGGTCCTGGCAGTGGGAACTCTCCGACCTGAGCAATCATTTGTATCTGCAACTTTCCGGCCCGAACGAACGGGAGGGACACTGGTTTAAAAGTCTTCGTCCCGGCGAGCGTTTCGACTCTGTGAAAGTCGCCGTCGCAGCGGTGCAAGGATCGGCGCAGGACGGCATTCGCGCACTCACCGCTTATCGTCGCGCGATGCGCGCCTCCGGGCCTGACCGGGAGGAGTTGCCGATTATTTTCAACGACTACATGAACTGTCTGATGGGAGAGCCGACTACGGAGAAATCCCTTCCGTTGATTGATCTGGCCGCAACCCTTCCCGTCGATTACTATGTGATGGATGCCGGATGGTTTGCTTCTCAAGGCCAGAATTGGTGGCCCCGGCTGGGCTTGTGGACGGAAGATGCCGGGCGCTTTCCGAACGGTCTGAAGGAAGTGTTCGATCGGGTTCGGCAACATGGCATGAAGCCCGGCCTGTGGTTTGAACTGGAACGCATCGGCAAGGAATGCCGTCTGTGCCGGGAATGGCCGGCCGAATGCTTCTTTCGTCGTCACGGCAAACCGGTTGTCGAACATGCTTCGTTGCAGTTGGACTTTCGTCATCCGCTGGTGAGGGAACACGCCGCCCGAACGGTCGAAGCAGCCATTGAACGCTACGATCTGGAGTATCTCAAACTCGACTACAATATCGAACCGGGACCGGGAACCGAAGTCGATGCCGACAGTTTCGGCGACGGCCTTTATCAGCACCAGCAAGCCTATTTGAGTTGGCTGGATGAACTCATGGACCGTCATCCCGAACTGATGATTGAAAACTGCGCTTCCGGCGGCATGCGTAACACTTACGGCATTCTCGACCGCCTTCCCCTTGCCTCCACGACCGACAACCAGGGCTATCTGGAAAATGCCGTAATCTCCATCAACAGCGCTCTTGCCATGACCCCGGAACAAACCGGCGTCTGGGTTTATCCCCTGGCCCATGCCAATGCGGAAGAAGTGATCATGAACATGGTGAACGCCATGAGTTGGCGCATCATCGTCAGCGGCGAATTATGGGGATTGGACGAAGAAAAACTCAATCTGATGCGCGAAGGCCTCAAGCTTTACCGTGATCGTCTGCGGCCTTATCTCTGCGACGGCCTTCCCGTCTGGCCCCTGGGCTGGGCGCATGCCCACGCTCCGGAAGGCGCATTTGCGCTCCGGCTTGACGATAAACTGCTGCTCTCGGTCTGGAACTTTACTGGAGATACTCGCCTCATCGCGTTACCGGTCGGGAGTCCCGTGCAATCCTGCCGCCAGCTTTATCCTGCCGCCGACAAGTGGCAGGTCCCGTGTGGTTGGGGACGCGACGTCGTCACGGTACAGTTGCCGCCCCGCAGTGCCCGCATCTGGGAGCTTGCTCTCGCATAAACTACATGATTTTTGCGGTCTTCAGTAAGGTGAACATTAAAATTTCCGATGCCAATGATTACAATGGCCGGTTGCCGTCTATCCCACCTTTGCCAAAATCGCCGCCAACCTGCGTACCTATCGGCAGTATCGCGTCGGGTTGGTTCTGTTTCAGGGGAAAAGGGAAGACCATGGCGGCGACCGGGTGGAAAAAAGAGCCTGGGTTATGGCCAAACTGTTGTGGAATCCGCACCGGGACTATCGGGCGCTGATGCAGGGATCGTCAACGATCCGGTTGCGGGCAACGAGGTGGCGGCACAGAATCATAACGCGCAATGGTCGTTGCAATGGCCGGTGCCGGGGAAATTTCTCAACCCGAAAGTGAAGTACCGGTTGCAAGCAGAGGTGAGACTGGAAAAATCCGCCGGAACAGAACTGGTCTGGAAGGTCGGCATCTACGACCGGAAAGGGAAAAAAGATCTTTTTCAGCAGTCGTTTTCGGGGTCCGAACTCAGTTCGCGGGAGTATCGTCGGATCAACTTGGGCTTGCCGTTTTTCCCATCGTCTTCGCTCTATTTCTGGAGTGCCGCGACCGGACACAGCCGGATCTACGTCAAAGTATTGACTCTGGTGCCGACGTCGGAAGTTCCCCGGCGTTGATGAAGAAGAGTGACAGGAACTGAACCTGTTTGTGGGTTATTGCGCTAGATCAGAAAATGGATTCCGGCGGCGAGATAACGGGAAATCACGTCTTCCGGCAACTCCGCATCCGAAAGAATTCCGGCAAATGCGGCGGTGCGACAGATCGGAAACACCGCTTTGGTTTCAAACTTCAAATGATCGGCCAGCAGATAACTCTGATCGGCGTGCTTGACCACCTGACCGAGGAATTCCGCATGAGTTTCGTGAAACGTATCGACCTCGGAAGTCGATACCGCCGCGGCGGAAATAAACGCCTTGCCAAGGTGCAGCTGCTCCACGGCATTGACGGCAATCCGGCCCAGAAACGAGTTCAGCACCGGATGGTAAACGCCGCCGATGGCAATCAGCGTGATCGACGGCGGCGGATCGGTCAGTTCGCGGATGATCGCCCCGGAATTGGACACGATCGTCAGGTTGGAAAATTCGCGATGATGTTCCAGCAATTTTTTAATAAAATAGTAAACCGTGGTCGAGGAGTCGGCAAAAATAATGTCGTCGTCTTGAACTAGGTGCAGCGCCTTGTCGGCGATCTGCTCCTTGCCGATCCGGTTTCGGACCAGCCGCAGCAGATGGCGCGAGTTGACCGATTCGGGCAATTGCAACCGGGTCGGCGGGGCTTCGACCGTGCCATGAGTCCGAACGGCCAGATTGCGGCGGACCAGTTCGCTGAGATCGCGGTAGACCGTCGGCACTGAAATTCCCAGCTGCGCCGCCAGTTCTTCGACGGAACAATGTCCCTGGCGGTCGATGATTTCCAGAATTTTCTGCGCCCGTTGCGATTTATTCATTCCGTTCCGGCCCATGATAAATATCAATTTTTATCAAAAATTATCACTATTATGATAATAATCAATAAAAATTTGCGGTTATTTTGCCAAAGGACTTGAGCCGGTTCCGGAAAATGTTTATACTTGGCTTATAAACAATGGATCAAACCACCATGAAGACATCGAAAAATATCGTCGGCCTGGGCTATTGCAGCATGGATTATCTGTGCATTGTGCCGCGCATTCCGCAGGACGACAAAGTACAGGCGTCGGTTACGCTGGAACAGGGCGGCGGTCCGGCGGCCACGGCGATTTGCGCCGCCGCCAGACTGGGGGCCGGAACCGCTTTCATCAGCGCCGTGGGCGACGATGAACGCGGCCAGGCGATCTTGAAAAGTATGGCGTTGGAAGGCGTCGATACCGCTTCGGTGAAATTGCGTCTGGGGGCGGAGTCGCCGGTGGCGTTCTGCTGGATTCAGGAAAGTACCGGCAAGCGGAGCATTGCCTGGAGCCACGGCAGCGTCAAAGCGCTGCTGCCGGAGGAGGTCAATGCCGCCGCGATCCGGGATGCGGGCTTGTTGCATCTGGACGGACATCATCCCGACGCCGCGATTCGGGCGGCTGCCATCGCCCGGGAATCCGATACTCTTGTTTCTCTGGATGCCGGCACCGTGGTGTCGCGCATCGACGAACTGGTGGCGTTGAGCGATATTGTCATCGCGTCGGAAAAATTCGCGGCGCGCTTTACCGGAGATAGTCAGCCGGAAACCGCCGTAAAAAAACTCTTTAGCAAAAATACGAAATTCGCGGCCGTCACCTCCGGCGACCGGGGCAGCATCGGCTGGGACGGCAAACAGCTTTATCATCAACCCGCATTTCCGATAAAAGTGGTGGATACAACCGGGGCGGGGGATGTGTTTCACGGCGCGTTCGTCTATCGTTACCTCAACGGTGGCAAATGGCAGGATTGTCTGCGGTTTGCGGCGGCGGTGGCGGCGTTGAAATGTACCAGACTCGGCGGTCGGACCGGAATTCCGACTGCGGCGGAAGTCGAAAACTTTTTACAGTCATAACTCAATCATACCTCAATGGG
>Ga0070399_1002352_pt1 | contig 18257 bp, 17 predicted proteins | sample BioMet4_FD_61217 | JGI IMG/M metagenome (GOLD analysis project Ga0070399, IMG submission 61217) | Microbial communities from bioreactor (seeded with sewage sludge) at LBNL, California, USA - Biofuel metagenome 4 (version 1) | ecosystem: Engineered > Bioreactor > Anaerobic > Unclassified ... | reverse complement strand
CGAACTACTGTATCCATGTAGTGGTTCAGCCAAGCTTCCATCAGACGGGAATGACGCTGGCTAAAGTAATAGGACAATAATTCCATAATACAGCCCAATGCCGCCCAAAAAATATTGTTATAAATAACGCCCCAGATAATAATGACAACGCCGGCTATGGCTCCCACTATACGCAAGTAATTCCCGATACCGCCTTGCACTTTCTCCATATAGCTTCCTCTTTCTATTTTTCTTCTTCTGCAGGTTTATTACGTAGTTTGCGAAAATCGAAAAGTATATCGTAAGCACCTACAATGACGGCCAACTGAGAAAACAGCTGGCTGAAAAAGATTAAAAACAAACCTACATAAAAAAGGCCCTTGCCCTTTCCTTTGGTAGTAACATACCAATAAATTACCGATAAAGCATTAACTACTAATATTACATTGAAAAAAATAAACAAGTTGTAACCTAAAAGATACAACACATGAGTCTGCCTATCCTTCATAATGAACAGCAGGGCAATGGCCAATAAGTATGGCAAAATCGCGGTTTTCGGCATTTGCCACTGAGCAAAAGGAGGAAACCAGGGATAATAATCACCCATTCTGGACAAAACTTTTCTGGCTCCCCAGTAGTTAATCAAGACTGTAATAGGAGCAGAAAGAAAAAGAATAGCCGGCAGGGATATTTTCATCATTTTCGTGATTACTTCCATCTGAGCCTGCATTTCAGCCATCTGAGTCAAAGGAATGCCCATTTTTTGGTACAAATCCATAGACATGGAAAAGCTTTGTTCCAAGCTGTCAACAAGATTTTTCATTACATCAATGTGCAGTATAAAATACCCTGCGGCAATACTTAGAACAATGGATACTATAGAAGCACCGGTACCCACCAAGAGAATTTTCCCGGGACTTAGGTTACGACGCATGCCTTCCCCCATGGCCAGGCCAATAATGCCTAGCAGCAGCACTGTAGTTAAAGCAGTCAGGGGGCCTACTAACATAGCGATAATAGCGGCCGTTACTAACAGGCAAAGTATACTCCATTGGAGTCCGTTCCGGCGTCCGCATAAAATAATAGGCAGGGGCCAGAATAAATTAGTAAACATACCAAGAATAGGAATATATTCTCCCGCCAGAGTAAAGATAACTGCAATGGCGGCTAAAATCGCCGACTCCACCAGAGCAGATGTTTTTCTGATTACCAAAAAAGTTCCTCCTTAAGAAAAGATACTCTCATTTTACTATATTTCCACTAAAAAAGACAGACCTTAAAAGGTCTGTCCTTTGTTGTTTCTTATTCAGCTGTAAACGGCAGCAAAGCAACGTTTCTGGCACGCTTAATAGCGATAGTCAATTGACGTTGATGTTTTGCGCAAGTGCCGGAGATACGACGAGGCAAAATCTTACCACGCTCGGTAATGAACTTGCTTAATTTTGCTACATCTTTATAATCAATATCTTCCACTTTGTCTACGCAGAAAGAACAAACTTTTCTTCTGGGGCGACGTCCGCCTCTTTCGCGTTTGTTATTATTGTTATACATGCTTTAACCTCCCTTTGTTAAAATGGGATCTCTTCATCAAAACCAACGGTAGAGCCAAAGCTCTCCATGCCGGTTTTCTCTTCTGTTTTGTTTTCTGTGCCGCCGGTGGGTTTAGGTCCGCCGGAATTAGTGCCTGAGCTTTTCCGCTCCACGAATTCAATACGGTCGGCTATAACCTCGGTTACATAGCGTTTATTGCCGTCTTTGGCTACGTAATTACGTAATTGCAGGCGGCCTTCCACTAAGAGTCTTTGTCCCTTGGAAACATTGTTTCCGCATAATTCTGCAGATTTACCCCATACAACTATGTTGATAAAGTCTGCTTCCCTTTGTCCGTCTTTACTGGTAAAGGGTCTGTCAACAGCTAAGGTAAACGTGCAAACGGTTTTCTCCGTAGGTGTGATACGCACTTCCGGGTCCCTGGTTAAGCGGCCCATGAGGATAATCCTGTTCATACTAATCTACCTCCTTCTGCCTATTCGTCTTTCTTAATAATCATATGACGCAAAATCTCTTCGGTAATTTTCATTACACGGTCAAGCTCTTTAACTGCTTTGGGTTCAGCACTGAAAGTGGTCAAAACATACAGACCTTCTTTCAAGTCTTGAATCTCATAAGCTAAGTGTTTCTTACCAAGCTTTTCAGATTTTTCTACTGTAGCACCGTTAGCAACCAGCAAATCGTCGAATTTTTTAACAACAGCCGCATAAGCGTCCTCTTCGATAGGTTTTACGATGTACATGACTTCGTAGTTATTCACGAAATCACCTCCTCCTTTGGATTTGCTCCTCTACAATGGGAGCAGAAGAAGTATATATCTTCATATATACAGCCTTAAGATTATAGCATTTTTTTTTGTTTAACGCAAGGAAAAGATAAAAGTACGCTACGGGAGAACTAAAAAAGCTGGTCACTCTCCCTACGGCATTACGCCGATCTGGTCGAGCATGACCAACCAGTTTTAGTTCTCCCTTGCTACCATGAGTTGACAAAACAGGACCCTCTCCACTGTCAACTCTATATCTAGGATTTCACTATTCACTATTAATTAACTTATACACAGGAAAAAGCAAAGTTATCCACAGATATGGTGGATAACTTTGCTTTTATACTGCTTTTTTGAGCCTTTTTTAAGATATAACAATAATGTTCCCATACTTATCCACAGTATCAACACCCTGTGAATAGATTGTGCATAAATTTGCCTTTTATACATTGACCACAATATCTAGGTTTTAGCTTTTTATGACTTTACTTTTTAGCCAAATAATCTATGGCAAATTGGGCATAAACTCCTGCCCCTAGCGGCAAAACATCTTCATCCACATCAAAAGCCGGATGATGATGTACGCAGCAAATACCTTTAGCTTTATTTTGGGCACCCAGGAATCCGAAAACTCCCGGTGTACTTTCCATATACACAGAAAAGTCCTCTGCTCCCATTTGCTTTACCATAGGCACCAAAGCTTCTTTTCCCATTATTTTAATAACAGCACCTCTGGCCAGATCATTTAAAACCTTATGCTCGTTAATTAAAGGTGCAGGACCAAAGAAATAAGTGCTATCTACAGTACAGCCATAACCTTGGGCCACATCCTCAGCTATTTTCTTAATCATGGCCGGCAGTTTTTGCCGAAATTCCCGATTAAAAGTCCGGGTGGTTCCTACTAATTCCACCTTTTCGGCAATAATATTGCTTTGGGTACCACCATTCATCATCCCTACTGTCAGCACAAAAGAATTTTGTGGGTTATTCTGACGGCTGGCCAAAGTCTGGAGCCCCATAACCACAGCAGCAGCAGCCACAACAGCATCTTGTCCCTGGTGAGGAGCACTGCCGTGGGCGGCTTTCCCGTGAATTATTACTGTAAACCTATCGCTGCAGGCCATGCGTTCTCCATCTGCAAAATTAGCCTTCCCTGCCGGTAAAAGAGCCCAGATATGCTGCCCGAAAATAGCATCTACCCCTTTTAAGGCCCCTTCCTCTACATAATGTCTTGATTCTGTGCCAATCTCTTCTCCCATCTGGAAAATCAGTTTCACCGTGCCACAAAGGAATTTCCTGTTAGCACTTAAAATCCTGGCAGCACCTAAAAGCATGGCTGTATGACAATCATGGCCGCAGGCGTGCATTACTCCGGAAACTTGGGAAGCATAAGATTTACTTAAATCACTTTCCTGAATAGGCAAAGCATCAATATCGGCTCTGAGCATTACCGTCTTTCCCGGTTGTTGACCTTTAATTACCCCTACGCAGCCGGTAATATCCGGAAAAGTAATAACTTCCACACCCATTTTTTGTAATTCTGCCACAATATGTTTAGTAGTAGCAACTTCTTTCGTGCTTAATTCCGGATGCCGGTGTAAATAATGACGTTGGGTAATAATATATTCTTTTTCTGCCAAAGCCAAAGCTTTAACATCCATGTTGTTCACCTGCTTTCTCTTTTTGTTCCAGATAGTCGTAGGCAAACTGAGCATATAATGCTGCTCCCCTAGTTAAAATATCGTCATTTAAAAAGAATTTTTCTGAATGGAGGGGAGCTACTGCTCCGCAAGTTTCATCATAATAGCCCAAGAAACATAATACCCCCGGAACAGTATGAGTAATAAAAGAGAAATCCTCAGAACCCATTTTCTGTTGCATATGGGCCAAAACAGCTGCTCCGTACAGCCTGGCCGCGGCTTGCCGGCCTATAGCCACCAGTTCCGGATGATCATTGTCCGTAGCAGGTTCTTTAGTATCCTCAGAATATTCTACGGAACAGCCCAAAGCCCGGGTAATTTCTTCTGCCATCTCTTTCACTCTGGCAGGCACCTGTGCAAAAGCTTCTTCGCTGAAAGTACGGATTGTTCCGGCTAATTCTACATTGTCACAGATAATATTAAACTGTTTGCCTGCCCTGACAGAGCCAAAAGTCAGTACCAAAGGATTCAAAGGACTGTTCTCCCTGCTGACCAAGGTCTGCAAATTCATGATAAGTGAGCTGGCAGCCACAATAGCATCTTTTCCTAAATTAGGAGTGGAACCGTGAGCGCTTACCCCTTTTACTTTCAAGTAAAAATTCGTGCAGGAAGCCATCCGGGGCCCCTCTTCAATACTTAGAGTTCCTGCCGGAATATCCGGCATGACATGAATAGCCATGGCAGCATCCACGCCCTTTAAACAACCATGATCCACGTAGTAAACAGCCCCATGTCCGCATTCTTCTGAGGCCTGAAACAATAATTTAACGGTTCCCGCCAGTTCTCCTTTATGAGCTTGTAGGATTTTCCCTGCAGCCAAGAGCATGGCCGCGTGACAGTCATGACCGCAGGCATGCATTACTCCTGCCTTAATTGATTGATAAGGCAGTCCGTTGTTTTCTACAATCCCCAAAGCATCAATGTCTGCTCTCAGAAGAATTGTTTTTCCGGGCTTAGCCCCTTTAATCGTGCCGATTACTCCATAAAAATCGGGAAAAGTTTCCGTAGGAATTTTTTCGGCGGCCAAAGCCTGTTTAATATATTCTGTGGTATTTTTTTCTTGAAAAGTAAGTTCCGGGTGCTGATGAATATAACGTCTGTGTTCTTTAATATAACTGTTTAAAGTTTGTGCTTCTTCTTTAAAGTTCATAATTTCCCTTTCTTGGCAAAAACAGGTGGGAAGCTTTTAACCCCCACCTGCAGATGCGATACATTTTATTTAGGAAGATAAATACCGCCGCCGGGACCCAAAGGAAGATCAAAGACAATCCACAGGCTCAGTAAAATAACCCAGGCGATAGTAAAAGAAATAGAATAAGGGAGCATATTGGCAATAATTGTGCCCATGCCTGTATCTTTTTCGTATTTCCGCACAAAGCCCAAAATCAGAGGGAAATAATAGAAGAGGGGAGATAAAGGATTAGTAATGGAATCACCTATTCTATAGGCTACCTGAGTAACTGCCGGGTCATAACCTAAAATCATCATCATAGGAACCATAACAGGAGCCAAAATCGCCCATTTAGCAGAAGCACTGCCGATGAATATATTGACTATACAAGATACAAAAATTAAACCGATAATCAGAGGCACACCTGTTAAACTCATGGTTTTTAAGAACTCCGCACCTCTAATAGCAATAACAGCACCTAGATTAGACCAAGCAAAATAGCTGGTGAACTGAGCACAGAAAAAACATAACAAGATATAGGAAGAAATATCTTTAAAAGCTTGGGAGATATCTCCAAACATATCCTTATCGCTCTTATATTTGCCGGAAGCAAAACCGAATACTGCACCGGGAATAAAGAGTACTAATGTTACAGCCAAAATAATTCCGGTCATAAAGGGAGAATTGCCAGCCATAATAGAGTGGGTCTTAGGATCACCTAAAATAGGATTATCGCCTAAGCACATTGCCGCCAAAACAACAATACCAATAATAGTAGCAATGGAAGCAATGGTAACTGCCTTGCTCTTTTGGGGAGTTAAATGAGCAATGCTTTCGTCTAATTCATATTTGCTTAAATCCTGATTAGCAAACCGCGGTGCCATGAATTTTTCCGTAACAAAAGTACCAACTAAAGAAAGTACCACACAGGAAGCCACTAAGAAATAATAGTTAATAGCAGGAGACCCGGTATATTTCGGGTCAATCATTCTGGCAGCAGCTTCCGTAAAGCCATAAGCCAGAGAATCACTCATACCAATCATAATATTGGCACAAAAACCTGCTGCCACAGAAGCATAACCACAGAAAACACCCAATAAAGGATGCCGCCCCATGCCTAGAAATATTACTCCCGCTACAGGTGGAAGTACTACGAAAGCCGCATCTCCGGCCACATTGCCGTTAATTCCTAAAAAGATAATAGCAAAAGTCACAATAGCAGGAGCTGCTTTGCCCAGAATTTTCTGCATAAAAGCCGCCAGAAAACCGCTTTTTTCGGCAACACCGGCACCAATAACACAAACTAAAACCATACCTAAGGGAGCAAATCCGCTGAAATTGCTTACTGCCTTGCTCCACATTTTTCTAAACCCATCCACAGTCAAAAGATTAATGACTTGAATGGTTTTGCCTGTACCGGGATGAACAGCACTAACACCCATACTGCCCAGAATACAAGATAAAACGATAACCACCAAAGCTAATAAAATAAACAATGATGCCGGATCCGGCAACTTATTGCCGGCCACTTCGACGGTGTTTAAAAAACGGTCCATCAAAGATTTTTTCCCTTTCATGACTTCGCTATTTTGTTGTGTCATGAAGTAATACCCCCTTTTTTAAGTTTTTATACTGACTGGTAAATTATATCATATTTCTCCTATAGAAAATATAAAAAAATCCGAATAAGTTTGCACTTATTCGGATTTTTGCGTTATTTTTTACTCTTCAGTTTCTTCTTCCTCATCAGTGTCCATTGGAGAAACTACAGCTAACGCTGCCAGTTTGTCTCCGGTGTCCAAATTAACAAGTTTCACACCTTGAGTATTCCGTTTATAGGTAGAAATCTTTTTAGCCTCCTGCCGGTTAATAACACCTGCAGTGGTAATAAAGATAACTTCCTGATCATTGTTAATAATCTTAGAGCCAATAATTGCCCCTGTTTTAGAAGTAATCTTCAGGTTGATAATACCCTTGCCGCCTCTGGTCTGCTTTCTGTAATCACTTAGGCTGGTACGTTTACCCATGCCCAATTCGCTGGCTGTAAGTACCTCTACAGCCTCATCATTACAGCAATCCATAGACACTACTGTATCATCTTTCCGCAGTGCTATGCCACGTACACCATGAGCAGTTCTGCCCATAGGACGGACATCATCTTCTCCGAAACGGATAGCATAGCCATTATTGGTAGCCAAAAGCACCTGACTCTTACCATCGGTAAGTTTTACATCAATCAGTTGTTCATTGTCATCCAAATTAATAGCAATAAGCCCTGCCCGCCGTGCAGAATTAAAGTCCTTCACAGCAGTCTTTTTCACAGTACCATTATTAGTAGCCATGAACATGTATTTATCCTGGTCAGCGTCCATCTTGTCTGCTACGGCAATAACAGCTGTAATTTTCTCGCCGCTGGTAATTGGCAATAGATTAACAATGGCTGTGCCTTTAGCTTGACGCTTAAATTCAGGAATTTCGTAGCCCTTCTGACGATATACCCTGCCTCTGTTAGTAAAGAACAGAATATTATCGTGAGTATTGGCCATGAATATATGCTCCGAGAAATCGTCGGTTTTGCCGCCGCCGCCCATCACACCTTTAGTTCCCCTATTCATAGTCCGGAAATTAGACAAGGCCTGACGTTTAATGTACCCTTGATGACTAATAGTAATAACCACATCTTCTTGGGCAATTAAATCTTCTAGGTTAATTTCGCTGGTATCTGGAACAATATCAGTCCTTCTGGCATCTCCGAAACGTTTTTTAACATCCAGCATATCTTCTCTGATAATGCCCCAAACCTTTTTCTCATCAGCCAAAATACTCTCCAAATAAGCAATTGTTTCCAGCACATCGTGATATTCGTCTTCGATTTTCTTTCTTTCCAAACCGGTTAAACGTTGGAGTCTCATGTCCAAAATAGCTTGAGACTGCTTATCACTGAGCTTGAATTTCTCCATTAAGGCAGCTTTAGCTATATCGGCATTTTCGCTTTGCCTAATAGTAGTAATAACTGCATCCAGATTATCCAGGGCTATCTTTAAGCCTTCTAAAATATGAGCTCTGTCCTTAGCTTTGGCCAGTTCATATTTGGTCCGGCGGGTAATAACCGTCTTTTGATGCTCCAGATAGTATTCCATGATTTGCTTCAGATTCAAAATTCTGGGATGATTATCAACCAAAGCCAGCATAATGATACCAAAGGAATCCTGCATCTGGGTATGTTTATATAATTTGTTTAAAACAACATCAGGAACAGCATCAGCACGAAGCTCAATAACAATCCGCATGCCTTTACGGTCACTTTCATCCCGTAAATCCGTAATTCCTTCAATAGTCTTATCTTGAACCAAATGAGCAATATTTTCAATTAAACGTGCTTTATTTACCTGATAAGGTATTTCCGAAACTATGATTTTATGCTTATTTTTAGGCATAGGCTCAATAACAGCCTTGGCTCTTACCTTCACAACGCCCCGACCCGTAGTATAAGCTTCTTTAATCCCGGCCATCCCCAGAATCTGTGCGCCTGTAGGAAAATCAGGACCTTTAACTTTGGTCATAATGTCTTCAATAGTAGCATCGGGATTATCAATAAGCATTACCAATCCATCTACTACTTCGCTTAAATTATGAGGAGGAATATTGGTGGCCATACCTACAGCAATACCGGCAGACCCGTTAATCAAAAGGGCCGGAACCTTAGAAGGCAGCACAACAGGCTCTTTTAAAGATTCATCATAGTTGGGGATAAAATCAACTGTGTCTTTTTCAATATCTTCCAGCATCTCCGTAGCGATTTTACCCATACGGACTTCTGTATAACGCATAGCAGCTGCCGGGTCACCGTCTACACTGCCAAAGTTACCATGACCATCTACCATAAGATATCTGGTAGAAAAATCTTGAGCCAGGCGGACAATAGCATCATAAACAGAAGAATCACCATGGGGATGATATTTACCTAAAACATCACCGACGATACGAGCAGATTTTTTATATGCTTTGTTAGGAGTCATACCTGCTTCGTTCATGGCATAAAGTATACGCCTGTGAACCGGCTTCAAACCATCCCGCACATCAGGTAAGGCCCTCTGCACAATAACGCTCATGGCGTAGTCTATATAGGACTTTTGCATTTCTTCTTCCAAATTGACAGGAATAACCTTACTGGCTATTGGTGTCCCATTTTGATTTTCGTCCAATTTCTTCACCAATCCTTTTTATCTATTTAAATAATAAATCGTAAACTTGTTTGCCAATTAATAAAGTAGTTACTGTTAAATACAAAGGCTTAACATAACCCGCTCCTTTAGAAATAGCTATTTTAGCACCTAAACGGGCCCCAATAATCTGTCCTACTGCCATAGTAATGGCATAAGGAATATTAAGAGAACCGGTTAAGCTAAATACTAACAAAGCACCCAAACCACTGGCTAAGTTCAAAACTTTAGCATTTCCTGCCGCAAAAACAAAATTATAACCTAAATACAAAAAAACAAATATTAAGAAACTGCCTGTACCCGGTCCAAAAAATCCATCATAAAAGCCTAAGAGAAAAGCGAAAAACACAGATATGGCAATTACTTTTGCCGTAAATGTTTTAACTTTGTTTACATCTCCCCAGTCTTTACGTCGATAGGTATAAACAGCAACCACAACCAAAGCAAGGACAACAATATTCTTCATTAATTTTTCCGGCAGTAAATAAACCAGATAAGCACCCAGTCCCGAACCTATAAAAGATAAAGGAACAAATTTCATAACCAGTTTTTTGTCAACCCTATTATTACGCCAAAAAGTATAAGCACTGGTAAAAGTTCCAAAAACAACTCCTAATTTATTAGTGCCTAAAGCCGTAGCTACCGGAAGACCTGTGGCCAAAATAGCCGGAGTGGTTATTAATCCGCCGCCTCCTACTACAGCATCAATAAAAGCACCTATAAAACCAGCACCTAAAACAAAGAATAAATAACCTATTTCATATTCCCACATAATCAGGTACCATCCTTAAAATTTAAATAAAAACCAATACTGCCTTTTGTACAACTTACTGTTATCGTCTTGTTCTGCATAACATTGCTGATTGCATAAGGATGTGTTAATAATAATTCGGATTTAGATAAGGGCCATTTTACCCCATCAATGGAAACTTTATTATTTTCTTCCAGAGGCAGAAGGCTCACAGCATGAGGCATTTGCTCATTCACAGTAAAACTGGCTCTTTCTCCCTGAGTTAAAAGCAGCATAATTTCGTCAGAATCCGCCATTAAAACAGTATGACCCTGTTTTTTCTTCATTCCCATCAGGGAAAAAACATTAGCCAATAAATGATCAGCTCTGCCGCCCCAGATACCTGTGGCTACAATTAAACTCCTCGGTAAAACATCTTTTAATACCAAACCAAGATCCGTATCATTTTTAGCTACGGGAAAAGTTTTTATTACCGGCTGCCGGGCGGCTAATGCTTCCCAGTTAGCAGGGTTTACACTGTCTTTGTCCCCATAAAGATAAGACACTTTAATACCTGCTTGCTGACAATAATCAGCACCGTGGTCAGCAGCCCATACCTGATATTCGGGAGCAACGGCTTTTAACCATTTTTCTCCAGGATTACGTCCCCCGGCCACAATAAGATTTTTTGTCGTTTGACCGGAAAAAGCTGATATTTTAAAAATTCCTGCCGGTAATTTAATATTCACAATCCCTCAACCTACTTTCTGCATTAGAAATCCAGATTAGTAACCTTACCGGCATTTTCTTCAATAAATTGCCGTCTAGGTTCTACTTTGTCTCCCATTAAAACAGAAAAAATAGCATCTGCATTGGCAGCATCTTCCATCTGAACCTGTAAAACAGTACGTTTCGTAGGATCCATGGTTGTTTCCCATAATTGTTCAGGATTCATTTCACCTAATCCTTTGTATCTTTGTACATAGGGACTATTCTCCCTGCCTACCTCGTCTAGTTTTCTTTGTAATTCGTCATCGCTGTATGCATATGTATGTTTCTGACCTTTTCTGATTAAATACAAAGGCGGTTGAGCAATAAAGACATGACCTGCTTTAATCATGGGCTGCATAAAACGATAGAAGAAGGTTAAAAGCAAAGTACGAATATGAGCACCGTCTACATCGGCATCGGTCATAATAATAACTTTACCGTAGCGGGCTTTAGAAATATCAAATTCATTACCAATACCACAGCCAAAAGCCGTAATCATAGAACGAATTTCATTATTGCTGAGCATTCTGTCCAATCTGGCTTTTTCTACATTTAAAATTTTACCTCTTAAAGGCAAAATAGCCTGATATTCCCTGTCTCTGCCCTGTTTAGCACTGCCGCCTGCTGAATCACCTTCTACAATGTAGATTTCTGTGTCTTCTGCACTCTTGCTGGAACAATCTGCTAATTTGCCGGGTAAAGCACTGACTTCCAGAGCACTTTTTCTTCTGGTTAAATCTCTGGCTTTTCTGGCAGCAGCTCTGGCCCGGGAAGATAGAATAGATTTTTCTACAACCTTTTTGGCCACAGCGGGATTTTCTTCGAAATATTCACCTAAAGCATCACTGACCATAGTATCAACAATACCTTTGACTTCACTGTTGCCTAGCTTAGTCTTGGTCTGACCTTCAAATTGCGGGTCAAGAACTTTAAGACTCATTACACAGGTTAATCCTTCTCTTACATCATCACCGGAAAGATTTTCCTCATTGTCTTTCAATAAACCTGCTTTTCTGGCATAAGCATTAATTGTTCTGGTTAAAGCCTGTTTCAGACCAACTAAATGAGTACCGCCTTCTTCGGTATTGATATTATTGACGAAAGTATAAATATTTTCTGTGTAGCCATCTGTGTATTGCATAGCTACTTCTATAATATTATTTTCCTTTTCACCTTCAATATAAATAGGTTTCTCATGAAGAGGTTCTTTAGCCTTGTTTAAATATTCCACAAAAGAAATAATACCACCATCATAGTGGAATATTTCGTCAGCCCCGGTCCTATCATCAATTAATTCAATCTTAATACCTTTATTTAAAAAGGCCAGTTCTCTGATTCTTAGCTTTAAAGTATCATAACTGTATACTGTTTCCGTAAAAATACTGTCATCCGGCCAGAAAGTCACAGAAGTTCCTGATTCTTTAGGATTGCAGTCACCTTTTACAAATAAAGGTTTAACCGTTTTACCTTTTGCAAATTCAATGGAATAGAGTTTTCCTTCTTTTTTGACTTCTACATCCATTTTTTTACTTAAAGCATTAACACAGGAAACACCTACGCCGTGAAGACCGCCAGATACTTTGTATCCTCCGTCCCCGAATTTGCCGCCAGCATGTAAAATCGTCATAACTACTTCAATGGCAGGCTTACCGGTTTTATGCATACCAACAGGAATACCACGGCCATTATCTATAACAGTGATGCTGTTGTCTTTGTGAATATAAACTTTAATATGGTCGCAATAGCCGGCTAAAGCTTCATCAATACTGTTATCAATAACTTCATAAACTAAATGATGAAGACCTCTGCTGCTTATACTGCCGATATACATACTTGGGCGTTTGCGGACTGCTTCCAATCCTTCCAAAATCTGTATTTGGTCTGCGCCATAATCACCATGAACAGCTATTTCTTCTTCAATGTTAATATTATTTTTCTTAGCCATAAATACTGTACGTCTCCTTTATCTAACATCTATCTATTCTTTAAAGTCTGACTGGCAATACTGGACAAAATAATTTTATCCGTAGTTAAAATACAGCTTACCGGTTCAAATTTATTGGTTAAATCAACCACATTCTTTTCTCCCAATTTAGGCTTTAAAAAGAATTTGTAAATATTAGACCTTTTTTGTTTTATATTAAAAATACCAATAATGTCATTTTTGTTTATTATGTAATTGTTTCCTAAATGGAGAAACATAGATTCTGCTCCTTTTATATCTGACTAAAGCTTTTTTCAAAATTTCTTCTGTAATCTGATCAGGAGTTAAAGACCTTTCTAACATAACAGGAAAGAGTTTTTCGGCAGAGGAAGAATCTTTTTTAATAGCCTGCCAGATAGCATATTCCAATAAAGAGGCTTTAACATCATTAAATACCATTTTATCACAATTTACCTGCTTTATACAATCACTATGTTTGATCCATGGTTCTTTACACAGTATTTTGTGGATTTTCTCACGTGTAAGCTGTATTTCTTCACGTTCACATTTTCCGCACATTTTCTCACCGGGCAAAAGCATTACTCCGCATTTGGGACAGCGATGGTGAGAATCTAATTTAGGCATAAAGGGTTTTTCATCTTCTTGAGATATAACAGGATCAGGTGGCAAACTGCCTGTATGAAAGCGAATATCCTTAATTTTATAGGCATGTTTTCGGCCGGCTTCCATAGGAATAAAAATATTAATTTTTCCCATTAGCTGTTTTTTTAACATTAAAAGATTGTTGGACCAGGCTGCATTATCAGTATTAATAGTCAAAACATCACCTATTAACCTGACAGGTTTAGAATGTTTGGCAGTAACTTCTCCTGCTATTGTACTCCAATTAGCTGCAATATAATAAAAAATATATTTTTCCTTGGAAAAACTGGTTTTTAAGCCTTTTAATATCCAACTTTCTAGTTCTTTCACATTATTCCTCGCTTATTTTACCATTTTCCACATAAAAATATTTACTGTCAGGTAAATATTTAACTAATTCTTTGTCATTAACCGTCAAAAATGTCTGAACTTTACCATTAATAAACGTCAATAGCTGCTTACGACGATTTCCGTCTAATTCACTCATTACATCATCTAAAAGTAACACCGGATACTCTTCTTTATTTTCTTTAATAAATTCCAATTCAGCCAGCTTTAAAGCTAAAGCACCGCTTCTTTGCTGTCCTTGAGAACCAAAGGACCTTAAATTATTGGCATCCACCTTAATTAATAAATCATCACGATGGGGTCCTATACTCGTATAGCCGCGCAAAGTGTCCAAAACACGACGTTTTTCCATTTCTTTAAGGTAAAATTCTTTAAATTCGCCTTTTTCTTGTAAATTATTCTCAATTTTACTGTCTTGAGCTGTTTTTAAAAGATAATCAACACTAAATACTTCTTTTTCCTCAGTAATTTTGCTGTAAATTTCTGCGGAAATTTCACTGATACTTTTTAAAACTTTTAATCTTATTACTACAATTTCCGCAGCTACAGAAGATAACTCTTCATCCCAAACCTTTAGTTGTTCTTCATCAGTTACTTCTGTATCTCTGGCATTTTTAAGGAATTTATTTCTCTGAGCAAGTATTTTGTTATATTTAACCAGTAATTCATAATAATATTTATTAGTCTGAGCAATTTCCATATCTAAGAATTTTCTTCTTAAACCAGGCTCACCTTTTACAATCTGTAAATCATCAGGAGCAAAAAGCACTATGTTTAATAAACCATAATGTTCTTTAGCAGAAATTTTCTTATCGTTAAGAAAAATCTCTTTTTTCCACCTATTTAACTGCTGCCATCTTTTTACCGTTATTTTATTTTCTGTATAACTGTTTTTAAACTTTACCTCAGAACAAAAACTGTCAGCAGTAAATCTTACTAATTCATCTTCATTTCTGGTTCTGGCCGGTATGCCAAAAGCAGCATAATATATAGCTTCCAGAAAATTGGTTTTTCCCTGGGCATTATTCCCATAAATAATATTTACGGCATTTTGCAAAGGTAGATTCAAACTGGCATAATTGCGGAAGTTCTCTACTCGCAAATTAGTAATTTTCATAGGATTAGAATATTACTCTTACAGGGGTCACAATATATAAATAATCTTCTTCGCTGATAGGACGAAGGCAAGCAGGACTCAAGGAGTTGTTCATTTCCATAGTAATTCCTTCACTGCCGGCGTTTTTAAGAATATCCATAATATATTTAGAATTAAAAGCAATATTCAGTCCATCACCTGCTGTGGTACAATCTACAACTTCCTTGCCCTGTCCTAAATCACTGATACCGCTGGTTAAAGTAATATTATCCTGATTAATGGTCATGCGAACGATATTATAATCATCTTTAGAGAATAAAGATACTCTCTGTACAGCTTTTTCCATATCCTGACAGGTAAAAGTAACTTTTGTGGAAAAAGTAGGAGGCACAACACGACGATAATTGGGGAAAGAACCCTCAATCAAGCTGGAAATGATCTTTAAACTGCCGACTTTGACTTGAATCTGTCTGTGCTGCAAAGATAATTCCACATCTTCCGGAATGTCTTTGTTTAAATTGTTGGCAATCTCCTTCAAAAGACGGGAAGGAATTATCATGGAATATTCCGTGTCATCGGTATTATCCAAAGTTACGGTTTTAATAGCCAGTCTATGAGTATTGGTACCAACACAAGTAATACTGTTTCCCTTCTTCTCCATTAAGACACCGGTAAATAACGGACGGCTCTCATCTGTGGAACAAGCATAGATAGTCTTTTTAATCAAATCGCTGATTTTATCTTCAGGAAATACTAATGCTTTATCACCGGCAAATTCAGGAAAAGGCGGATAATCATCTTTTTCCATCAGAGGAATGCTGTATTTACCTTTTTGGGAAGTAATATTGAGTTCAGTGTCTGTATCATTTTTCTCTAAGTATAGGGTTTCTTTATCAAATTTAGCCAAAAGGTCGGAAAAAGATCTGGCCGGAACTAAAATATCTCCGTCTTTTTCTCCTTGGACTTCACAAATATCACTCATAAAGAAATTAACATCCATGGCAATTATTTCTAAAGAATTACCTTGTAGAATTAAATGTATGCCTGAAAAGATAGGGGCATTGGGGCTGGAAGCAATTGCTTTTTTTACGATATTTACCTCTTTAGCTAATATAGTACTTTCACATGAAAATTTCATTGTGTTCCTCCTTAAGGATTTATTATCTATTATCGTTATATTATATAAAAAATAGTATTCGTAGTATTAGGTCCTGTGGATATGTGGAAAAGTGGTTCTAGTAAGCATATTTACTAGTTTTTTTTCAGGTAAAACTTGTAGATAACTTGTTTCCGGTTATTAACATATACACAGATTTTTTCTTTTATGTATTTATACACATCTTTATTAACAGCTTTTCAACAAGTTTATCCCCTGTCTGTTGATAACTATTTTTTTAAACGCTCTCCCATTTCTTCGATAAGAGCCTTTAAATGGGGATCTGACGCCATATCTTTAGATATTTTTTCGCAGGCGTGAATAACTGTTGTATGATCACGTCCACCGAAAAATTCTCCGATTCTCGGTAAGGAATAATCTGTCAGCTCTCTGCATAAATACATGGCAATCTGTCTGGGAAAAGCTACGTTCCTAGTTCTTTTTTTTGCCAGAAAGTCATCTTTTTTGATTTTAAACTTAGCTGCCACCAGCTGCTGAATGGAATCTACCGAAATAATTTTCTGGGCAGAATCAAGATTAAAATCTTTTAAAGCTTTTTTGGTTAAGTCTAAAGAAATAGGTTCCCGGGAAAATTGCGCATAAGCAATAACCTTTGTGTAGGCACCTTCCAACTCTCGAATATTTTTGGTAATAGAACTAGCCATGAGAAGAATAACATCCTTGGGAAATTCTATATCATCTTTTGCTGCCATATTATGTAATATAGCCATTCTAGTTTCCAGGTCAGGTGGCTGAATATCAGCAATTAGACCCCAGCCGAATCTACTGGTTAAGCGTTCTTCCAGTGTATCCAATTCTGCAGGTTTTCTGTCGCTGGTAATTATTATTTGCTTGTCAGCCCGATGGAGTGCCTCAAAAGTATGGAAGAATTCTTCCTGAGTACTTTCTTTTTTTCTTAAAAACTGAATATCATCAATAAGGAGTACATCAATATTGCGGTATTTATTGCGAAAAGCTTCCATGGAGTTATTCTGAATGGAATTAATTAGTTCATTGGTAAAAGTTTCACTGGAAATATAGAGAACTTTCATTTCAGGATTGTTTTTTAAAATCCTATTACCAATGGCATGCATTAAATGCGTTTTTCCCAATCCGGAGGCACTGTACAAAAATAACGGATTATAAACTTTGGCAGGAGCTTCTGCTACAGCTAAAGCAGCTGCATGAGCAAATCTGTTGGAATTACCTATAACGAAATTTTCGAAAACATATTTCCCAACTAAATTAGAGTGAAAAGGTTCTTCTCTGTAAGAAGCAGTGGGTTTTTGTTTAATAGTTGCTATTTCCGTAGGAAAAAGTGAAGCCTGAGGTTCTGGTTTTTCTTTACCGGCCCGAATTTCCAGCTTCATTTCTTTCTGACAAATAGTGCTGATTAGAGCTTCTAATTCGTTTTTATATTTGCTTTCAATCCATTCTTTGGTAAAGGGATTATCAACAATAATCGTTAAAACATCATTAGTGAGTTTAACTGGTTCTGCTGTTTTAATCCATTTAGTATAGCCAAGCTGATCAGAACTGGTTGCTATTTTTTCCAAAAATGTGTTCCATACTTGGGACATATTTGTATTATTCATTTAAACGTCTTCCTTTTTCTTTTAATCGCTTGTATATTATACAACATTTAGCCATAAAAAGAAAAAAAGTTTTTCTGTGCATAATTTTTTTATCTGTGCATAACTTAAATTTATAAATTTGCGAAAAGCCAGTAAATTTCCTGCTTTGCAAAGTTATCCACAAGATGAAGAAAAAATGCTGATGTTATGAACAACTGTGGATAACTTTTTGACGACAGTTTCCCCTTTTGGGCATTTTTTAAGGGGATGAAGTTAGTACATGGTCTGGAAAAAATGTCTTTTAATTTTTTCAGGATGTGGATAACTTAATGGCAAAAAAACGTAAATTTGGAAAAATAGTGTTTTAATGTTGACAGTTTTTAGTTTCTAACTTATAATCTTGATAGCTGTCAAAAGCGGTAGAATACTGTTTTCATTGTTTTTTGACATAAAGATTTGGCAAGGAGGTAGCAGCATGAAGAGAACTTTTCAACCTAATAATACCAGGAGAAAAAGAACCCACGGTTTTAGAGAAAGAATGAAAACCCAGGGTGGAAAACAAGTCTTAAAAAGAAGACGTGCAAAAGGCAGAAAGAAGTTGTCTG
>Ga0070399_1002342_pt1 | contig 18291 bp, 18 predicted proteins | sample BioMet4_FD_61217 | JGI IMG/M metagenome (GOLD analysis project Ga0070399, IMG submission 61217) | Microbial communities from bioreactor (seeded with sewage sludge) at LBNL, California, USA - Biofuel metagenome 4 (version 1) | ecosystem: Engineered > Bioreactor > Anaerobic > Unclassified ... | reverse complement strand
TCATGTATATTCGGCATAGTTGTGCGTCTTGAAAACTCGCTTTTCAAAAATTCAACGGGAATCATGTCAAATATCATGTCAAGACGTATACTTATATCGTTTGTAGCCGCTATTGTATGTATGGCAATTTCATCATTCGGCCTTACAAAGATTGTGGCTTACGGATATAAATACTGTGGCTATCTTGCTCTTGTTTGCTGCGTGCTTCCGGTGCTCACAATACTTCGCAGCAAGAACAGAAAAGAACTTGCAAAGGGAAACGGCAAAGCAGGATTTATTGAAGAATAATACAAGAAAAGAGTGTGGTTTTTACTGCACTCTTATTTTTACGGGCTAAATAGTAGTTTTTTTACTATATTTTGCGGGTTCAAGTTAAAAATTTGCATTTTTAGCTTCGGAATTAATATTTTTTATTGCAAAGTAGGTATTTATGTTATAAAATGTCTCTGATATAAAATAAAAATCATATATGTGATTATAAAAACGCATGAATATATGTGTGTGTGTTTAAATAAAACTTTGAGGTGAACTGTTTATGGAACTTTCAAGAAAAATAATGAGCATCAAACCTTCTGCAACGCTGGTTGTTACCGCCAAGGCGAAAGAGCTTAAGGATGCCGGAAAAGATGTTGTTGCTTTCGCGGCAGGAGAGCCTGATTTTGACACGCCTGAAAATATAAAGCAGGCGGCGATAAAGGCAATAAACGACGGTTTTACGAAATATACGGCAGGAGCCGGAATAATCGAGCTTCGTCAGGCAATCTGCGACAAGCTGAAAAAAGAAAACAATGTCGAGTATTCGCCAAGCCAGATAATAGTTTCAAACGGCGCAAAGCATTCGCTTGCAAATGTTTTTATGGCAGTTCTTAACGATGGCGACGAGGTAATAATACCGGCGCCTTTCTGGCTCAGCTATGCGGCAATGGTAACAATAGCCGGCGGAAAGCCTGTTATTGTATATACAAAAGCCGAAAACGGGTTTATGCTTACCAGAGAAGAACTTGAAAGGGCTAAAACAGACAAAACAAAAGTAATTGTTCTTACAAGCCCGAATAACCCGACAGGAATGATTGCTTCACTGAAGGATTTGCAGACAGTAGCGGATTTTGCCGTTGAAAACGACCTTATTGTTATTTCGGATGAAATATATGAGCATCTTATATATAATTCGTCAAAAAAACACATAAGCATTGCTACACTTGGGAAAGCTATTTACGACCGCACGGTAATTGTAAACGGCGTCTCAAAAAGCTATGCCATGACAGGGTGGAGAATAGGCTATGCTGCGTGCCCGGCGGAGATTGCAAAATGTGTAAACAGTCTTCAGTCGCATACGGCATCAAACCCGAACTCAATTGCGCAGAAGGCAGCTCTTGAAGCTCTGACAGGGCCTCAGGAAAGCGTTGAATACATGCGCGGGCAGTTTCAGAAAAGATGCGACTATATATTTGAAAGAGAAGAAGCGATTCCCCTTATAAGTGCGTTAAAGCCGGACGGAGCGTTTTACCTTTTTATAAATATTGACAAGACGATAGGAAAAAAATATAACGGACAGGCCATAACGGACGGCGCGTCCTTTGCAACACTGCTTATTGAAAACAAGCTTACGGCAGTTGTGCCTTGCGCCGACTTCGGAATGCCAAATTACATCAGGCTTTCCTATGCGATTTCGCTTGATGACATAAAAAAAGGCATGGACAGAATAGAAGAATTTGTAAAAGAGCTTAAATAAAATAATACAAAAGGGGAGCGCCAAAAAGGCCTCCCTTTTTAGGTTATGGAGGCAGAAGCATGTATGAAACAACAGAAAGCGAACTTGTATACAAAGGAAAGGTTCTGGATGTATATCGTGATAAAGTAAAAATGCCAAACGGAAGAATAGCTACCCGTGAAAACGTAGTACGTGGTGCGGCTTCGGCAATAATTCCGGTAGATAAAGAGGGAAACATATATTTTGTGCGTCAGTACAGACATTCGGCCGATAAGCTTGTGCTTGAAATACCGGCCGGAATGATTGAAAAGGGCGAGAAACCGGAAACTGCGGCTTTTCGTGAACTTGAGGAGGAGACTGGTTTAAAGGCCGGAAAGCTTACTTATATCTGCAATACTTATATGGCAATAGGTATTTGTACTGAAAAAGTATATTTTTATATCGCGGAAAATTTAAGCGACGGTATACAGCACCTTGACCCAAACGAATTTATAGAAATTGAAAAATACAGCCTTGACGAAGCGGTAAAAATGGTGTTTGAAGGCAAAATAGAGGATGTAAAAACAATGGCCGCAATACTTACTCTGAAGCAGTATTTAAAATAATTAATATATGTTTTGAATTGACAAACAGCACAAAAATTGTTATATTTTATCTTAAAATATATGAGCGATAAATCGGAATGGAGAAATGAAAATGCAGAAGGTCTATTCAAAGGTGACAGACAGATTTAATTTTTTTCAAGGTGTTGATCCGACTGAGCTTGCCGCAAAATACGGCACGCCTCTTTATGTTTATAATGAACGGATAATCAGGGAAGAATGCCGCACACTTAAAAATATAGTAAAGTATAAGAATTTTGTTGTGGATTATTCATCTAAAGCAAACACAAATATTGCTTTTTTACAGATAGTGAAATCCGAAGGCGTTGAAGTGGATGCTGTTTCACCGGGAGAAATAGTGGCGGCAAAAGCGGCAGGTTTTGAGCCAAGCGAAATATTTTATATAGGAAACAATGCGTCTGAGGATGAAATGCGTTTTGCCATTGACGCGGGAGTAAAGATAAGTGTAGACTCGCTTGAACAGCTTGAAATGTATGGCAGACTTAATCCTCGTGGTGATGTGGCGGTTCGCTTTAATCCGGGAATAGGCGCAGGACACCACGTTAAGGTTGTTACAGGAGGCAAAAAAACAAAGTTTGGCGTAAATGCCGAATATGTTCCTCAGGTAAAGGAACTGATTAAAAAATATGGGCTTCATCTTGTGGGAATAAATCAGCATATCGGTTCGCTTTTTCTTGATGATGAGGCATTTGTAAAAAGCATTGGCAATCTTTTCGATATAGCTCGTCAGTTTGAAAATCTTGATTTTATTGATATGGGCGGCGGGTTTGGAATATCATATAAAAAAGAAGACGGTATTGAAGACCTTGACCTCACAAAGCTTGGAAAGGTGATGGACGAGCAGTTTTCAAAATTCGCGGCTGAATACGGTAAAGACGTTACGTTTAGAGTTGAACCGGGAAGATACATATCGGCCGAAGCAGGGGTGCTTTTGGGCACGGTTCATGCCGTAAAATACAACGGGCCTGATAAGTTTGCCGGAACTGACATAGGGTTTAATGTGCTTCAAAGACCGATAATGTATGACGCATACCATGGTATTGAAATATACAGAAAATCTGACGTTAAGTCTGAAAAAACCGAGCCTGTTACGGTTGTGGGCAACATCTGCGAAAGCGGTGACATTATAGCAAAAGACAGAATGCTTCCTGAAATATTCAAGGATGATATTTTGTGTATCCTTGACGCGGGCGCATACGGCTTTTCAATGTCGTCAAACTACAACAACAGATTTCGTCCGGCAGAAGTGCTTATACGCGAAAATAACGATGTTGTGCTTATAAGGGAAAGAGATACCTTTGAAGACATTCTTCGTCATCAGTTACCATTAAAATAAGGGAGGAATTGAAAAATGGACAACAAACACATGAGAAATGAACTTGCGGTTGCAAAGTTAATTAAGAATTTTGAAAGAAGAAACATGGAAGCTTATTACTGCCCGACAACAGCCGAAGTGTTGACAAAAGCAAAGGAGCTTGTGCCTGAAGGAAGCTCGATTACATGGGGCGGCTCTGTTACAATAAGGGAAATGGGCCTTACAAAAATGTTTGACGAGGGAAATTATGATGCCCATGACCGTGATCTTGCAAAAAATCCTGAGGAATATCAACAGGCTTTAAAAAGCGCTTTTAACAGCGACTGGTTTTTAACAAGCGCCAACGCCATTACCGAAGACGGTCTTATCGTAAATATGGACGGACTTGGAAACAGAGTTGCAGCAATATCTTACGGCCCTAAGAATGTGCTTTTTGTAATAAGCATGGATAAACTTACAAGAGATCAGGATGCCGCCGTAAAGCGTGTAAGAGGAACAGCTGCCACAATTAATTCTACAAGATTTCCGGATATGAAAACGCCTTGCAAGGTAGACGGAATGTGCCACGACTGCAATGCTCCGGGATGTATCTGCAACTTTATGCAGATAGTAAGAAACTCAGGAATCAAAAACAGAATTAAAATAATACTTACAGACGAATCTTTTGGATTCTGATAACAGAAAAAAGCAGGCATTGATAAAATTCAATGCCTGCTTTTTTAATATTTATTTTTTTATAAGGCTTAAAGCATGGTCAAGATCTTCAATAAGATCATCCGCGTCCTCAATGCCTATCGAAAGACGAACCTGACCGTCAAATATTTCGGAAGCATATCGTTCTTCAGGTGTCATATCAAAGTGGCTCATGGAAGGCGAATGCTGGATAAGCGAATCAACATTTCCAAGACTTGTGGCAAGGCTGAATATTTTTACGTTATTCATTACTATGCGAACAGCGTCCATTCCGCCCTTGATGTCGGCGCTCATCATTCCGCCAAAGCCGTTATGCATCTGCTTTACGGCCGTTGCGTGGGTAGGGTGGCTTTCAAGACCGGGATAATAAACTCTGTCTATCATAGGGTGTTTTTCAAGGAAACGGGCAACCTTCATCGCGTTTTCGCAGTGACGTTCCATACGGATTCCGAGAGTCTTCATTCCCTGCATAAGCTGCCAAGCCGCAAACGGGTCGATTACCGCTCCAAAGCACTGAAGGTACGGCATACGGCAAAGATCGATACGTTCTTTTTTACCTGCGATAACTCCGGCTGTAACTGTGCCGTGGCCGCAGAGATACTTGGTTGCGCTATGCACAACAAGATCAGCCCCAAGGTCAAGCGGATTTTGAAGATACGGCGAAGCAAAGGTGCTGTCTACAATAAGGGATACGCCGTTGTGAGAATGAACAACTTTGGCGATTTCTTCTATATCACTTATTTTAAGAGTAGGATTAGCCGGGGTCTCAACATAAACAAGAGATGTATTTGGTTTAATTGCCTCTTCAACAGCCTTTACGTTTGAAGTGTCAACTCTTGTGTATGTAACGCCAAGGCGCGTAAGAACCTTTGCAAACAGGGCATATGAGCAGCCATATATTACGTCGCCGAAAACAACATGATCTCCGGCCTTAACTATGCTCATAACTGCCGTTGAAATAGCTCCAAGCCCCGAAGCAACGGCAAGTGCGGCCTGCGCGTGTTCCATATGGGCAATCTTTTTTTCAAGCTCGTCCGCGTTAGGGCTTCCGAATCTTGTGTAAACAAAACCTTCGTCTACATGCTGGTTAAGATATACTGCCGAATCAAAGTCCTCAAGCACATAGGTTGTTGTCTGGTATATAGGGCTTATATGAGCCATTGCCTGCGGCTTATAAGAGCCTGTAAGCCTTGCATGAAGCTGTTGTGCGTGAAGAACATCTGTATTGAATTTCATAGTTTTCCCTCCTGATAAATTGCCATACTGTCTTATATACTTTTATATTAATGCTTAAAAGAGTCAAAAGCAATTTACAAACTGAAAAAATACGTTTTGATTTATATGTACAATATGTATGAACGCTGAAATTTTACTTTATTTTAAGACATGAAATTGTTGCCTATGTAATTTATAACAGTATTTTAAAAAAAATAAAACCTAAGCCGTCATTATCTGATAAGTGCTTGTTTTTAAGGATTTTTTTTAAAAATAAAATCAAAAAACGGCATTGCTATTGATTTATTTATGATTTTATGGTATAAATGTTCTTAATTCAATATTTTGGCTGTGATAAGGAATAGTAAGACAAATGATATTTTTCAGAGAGCCGTTTTTTTGGTGTGAGGCGGCAGTGTTTTTTGTCTGAACTCGCCTTTGAGCCTTATGCTGAAAAAATGTAGGCATAACGTAAGTCTGCGTTAAAGACATACAAGTGTGTCATTAAGACAAAGTAGAGTGGTACCACGGAAAGTTTTCGTCTCTAAGAATTTAGGGATGAGCTTTTTTTTTGCGAAAATAATCGTTTGGAGGAGAGTTTTTATGGAAAGTCGTTATGATTTTGCCGCCATAGAGAAAAAATGGCGTGCTGAATGGGAAAAAAATCCAATCAACAAGGAAGATGACAAAAAGCCAAAATATTACTGCCTTGACATGTTCCCATATCCTTCGGGAAAAGGACTTCATGTAGGTCACTGGAGAGGCTATGTTTTAAGCGATATTATAAGCCGCTATAAAGTGCTTCAGGGCTTTCAGGTGCTTCATCCTATGGGCTGGGATGCTTTTGGCCTGCCTGCTGAAAACTTTGCTATAAAAAACAACATCCATCCTGAGATAAGCACAAGAGCCAACATTGAAAACGTTAAAAGACAGCTTCATGAAATAAGTGCAATTTACGACTGGAGCCGTGAAATAAACACAACTGATAAAGGCTACTATAAATGGACACAGTGGATATTTGCCAGAATGTTCGAGCACGGTCTTGCCTATGAAAAGGAAATGCCTCTTAATTGGTGCCCAAGCTGCAAATGCGTGCTTGCAAACGAGGAAGCCACAAACGGAGTGTGTGAGCGCTGCGGTTCACAGGTAACGAAGAAAAATCTTCGTCAGTGGATGCTTAAGATAACGGCTTATGCCGAAAGACTGCTTGATGACCTTGATAAGCTCGACTGGCCTGAAAAGGTTAAGAAAATGCAGACCGACTGGATAGGCAAAAGCTATGGCGCCGAGGTTGACTTTAAGATTAAGGATTCAGACAAGGCGATAACAGTTTACACAACACGCCCGGACACGCTTTACGGAGCAACTTTTATGGTTCTTTCGCCTGAGCACCCGCTTGCAAAGGAGCTTGCTGCGGCTGAAAACAAAAAGTCGGTTGAAGATTACTGCTATATTGCTTCGACAAAGTCATCAATAGACAGAATGAGTGACAGGGAAAAGACCGGCGTATTTACCGGAAGCTACGGAATTAATCCTTTAAACGGAGCAAATATCCCTATCTGGATTTCTGATTACGTTCTTGCCGATTATGGCACAGGCGCGATAATGTGCGTTCCTGCCCACGACCAGCGTGACTTTGATTTCGCAAAGAAATTCGATCTTCCTATCGTTCAGGTAATAAAGCCTGAGGGTGAGGAGGAAAAGGAGCTTACGGAGGCTTATGTTGGCGACGGAATCGTTATAAACTCGCCGCTTTTTAACGGCATGACTGTTACCGAAGCAAAGAACAAAGCTCCGCATATTCTGGAAGAAAAAGGTCTTGGCAAAAAGACCGTAAACTATAAGCTTCGTGACTGGGTATTTTCAAGACAGAGATATTGGGGCGAGCCTATTCCTCTTGTACATTGCCCACACTGCGGAACGGTTGTTGTGCCTGACGACCAGCTTCCTGTAGAGCTTCCGGAGGTTGAAAACTACAAGCCGACGGATACCGGCGAATCGCCTCTTGCGGCAATCGACAGCTGGGTAAACACCACATGCCCTAAGTGCGGCGGCCCGGCAAAGAGAGAAACAAACACAATGCCTCAGTGGGCAGGCTCGTCATGGTACTTCTTAAGATATACAGACCCTCATAACGACAAGGAGCTTGCAAGCAAGGAAGCCCTTAAGAAATGGGCGCCTGTAGATATGTATGTAGGCGGAGTTGAACACGCGGTACTGCATTTGCTTTATGCGAGATTCTATACAAAATTCTTATACGACATAGGCGTTGTCGATTTTGACGAACCGTTTACAAGGCTTTTCAATCAGGGAATGATAAACAAAAACGGCTCCAAGATGAGTAAATCAAAGGGCAATATTGTTTCTCCTGACGACATAGTAAGAAAATACGGCTGTGACTCACTGAGAATGTACGAGCTTTTTGTAGGCCCGCCTGAACTTGATTCCGAATGGGACGACAGCGGAATAGACGGCGTATTCAGATTCCTCAATAAAATTTGGAAATTTGTATATGCATATAAGGACAAGCCTTTTGCGCCGACAAAGGAATCCGAGTTTGTCAAAAACACAATGATAACCCAGATAACGCAAAGGCTTGAGGCTCTTTCCACAAACACGGTAGTAAGCGGATTTATGGAATACGGCGGAAAGCTTATGGATATTGCTAAAGAACAGGGCGGAATAGATCCAACCTGCATAGATACTATGCTTGTTTTGCTTGCGCCGTTTACTCCGCATATAGCGGAAGAACTTTGGAGCGACACCGGCCACAAAGGCTCGGTATTTTCGGCAGGCTGGCCTCATGCCGACAGCAAGAAGCTTGTTGCTGATGAAATAACGCTTCCGCTTCAGATAAACGGAAAATTCCGTGTAAATATGGATATTGCTTCTGATGCCGACAAGGAAACAGTAATTGCCAAGGCAAAGGAAATACTTGCGTCACGCCTTGAAGGAAAGACGATAGTTAAGGAAATATATGTTCCTAAAAAGATAGTTAATATAGTAATTAAATAAACGCAAAAAATGCGCCTTATAATGGCGAGTGGCTTCAAAACAGAAATTGCCGTGAATGATAACTTATTCTCGGCAATTTTTTTGTTTACTATGATATACTAATGGCATAAACCGCCCGGCAAACGGGAATTTACCTGTAAAAGTTATAATTAAACGACTGATTTATGCGTTTGACCCTTTGATAACAGCTCTTTGCTGCCATTTGCCCGTTCTGTACTGGGCAAAGGAAATAGCCCAATTTGCGAACCATCCTATCGGCACTGCAAACCAAACAAATGCTATTCCAAAACGCGGAGCGAGAGTCATTGCAAGTACAACCCGGATAGTCAGGTTTACAAGGTTTGCCACTGTAAACATTTTCATGTCGCCTGCTCCGCGCAGCAGACCGTCAACTGTCATCTTGAAACCAAACAGGCAGAAAAACCACCCCATAAACAGCAGGTAGCTGTTTCCGGTCTGCAATGCAGCTGCCGTACCGTTTTTGCCGAGAAACAGTTCAATAATCGGTCTGTGAAAAGACTCAAGCACAGCGCATATGATAACGGCACAAGCGATGATCATTCCGGTTGCGGCATGGTAACCCTGAACAACACGTTCTTTTCTGCCGGCTCCGATATTCTGTGCGGTATATGAGGACAGAGCATTGCCAATGCCGGTCATCGGCACGATACACATTGATTCAATCCGCATAGCAGCTGAAAAACCAGCCAGTGCTTCCGAGCCGAATCCGTTTACGACAGACTGTACCAGCATCATCCCGATAGAAACTGTCGATTGCTGCAAAATGGATGGCAGAGCAATACGGGACATAGCAAGCAGCTCTTTTTTTGAAAAGGCCTGTTCACTGCTGCCGCCGATTTTTTTAAGCTGTGCTTTCAGGACAACAAAAGATAAAAGGGCAGAAATTCCCTGCGCAATCAGCGTTGCCCATGTAACGCCAGCAATCCCCATTTGAAATGTCGTGACGGAAATCCAGTCCAGAAGGATATTAAACAGAGATGAAAAAATCAAAAATGCCAGAGGAATTCTGGACTTTCCAAGTGCATTGAAGATGGACGACAGCACATTGTACATAAAGAGAAAAGGCAGGCCTAAAAAATAGATATTCAGATAAACAACTGCCATATCCAGCGTGTCATCAGGCGTATTCAATACGATCATGATGCTTCGGCTGAAGAGTAAACCGACGGCGCCCAGCAGAATACTGATGATGAGAAAGGCAATCAAAGCCGTATTGATCGCCGTTTTCATCCTGGTAAAGTTTTTTGCGCCGAAATACCGGCTGATCATAACGGAGGCTCCGATTCCGCCCCCAATGGCGATACAGATGAATATATTGGTCAGAGAATTGGAAGCTCCGATTGCCGCCAGCGCGCGTTCTCCAACAAAGCGCCCTGCAATTGCAGAATCCGCCATCGTATAGGTCTGCTGAAACAGATTTCCTATGATAATCGGCAATGAAAAAATCAGAAGCGCGTTTAAGGGTTTCTTTTGAATCAGATAATCATCAGTCATTTTTTTGCTGCTCCAGAAGCTTTGCATCTCGTTTTCTGCATTCCGCTTCAAATTCGCATGTACAGTCAATGTCATGGACAAGATTTGGCAATACGTTGACCATAATCATTTGCTCTGAAAAACGCGCCATGGCTGATGAGATCAAATCCGAATTCACACGATAATGCATCTGGTAGCCGATCTTCACGCCTGTGATCAGCTGATACTGCTTTAAAATACGAATCTGCTGTGAGACGGCAGGCTCACTGATACCGAGTTTTTTGGAAAGGGCTTTTACACAAAAATTGTGTTTCATCAATAACTGCAGCAGATGGAATCTTGTTTCATCTGTTATAACGTGAATCAGCTTCACATCGTCCATAGATTTCCTCTTTTCGTTGATTAAGAAATATGTTAATTAAGAATTATCTTAATCAATATAGCATGTTTATGTTTGAAAATCAAGAGAAGACTTTGGAAATTGACGGTGCACTTTTGTACATGGCTTTACCGCACAGTGCGGATTATTACAAAATTCCCGCTTGCACGTGGCAAGCGGGAATTTTACAATTTTATGGGAACAGCCAAAGCTCAGGCGCATTTTTTATACTTAAACATGAGTATGCGTATGTTGTTTTTCTTTAGACAACAGGTGGATATGGCTGTGTTCATGTACAATTGTATGCTCATGAGTGCTTCCGTCATGGGTATGCACAATGGTATGAGTATGCATATGTGTGTGTTTTATTAAAAATGTATCCGATACAACAAGAAGCGTTCCGGCCGCCATAATCAAAAAAGCCGGAATATATGTGCCGCTAAGCTTTTCTCTTAATAAAACAAATGAAAATATTGCTCCGATAAATGGCGCAACCGCATAAAAAGCACTTGTTTTGGCGGCGCCAAGCTGGTTTTGAGCACGCACGTAAAAAAATATGCTCAATCCGTATGATACGAAGCCGAGAATCATTGCACAGGCAATACTGCTTAAGGCAGGCATGGTTTCCCTGATTACACATGCTACAACAAACGAACCTGTTCCGGAAAAAATGCCTTTAAGCATAACAATCTGCGCGGCACTTTTTGACGAGAGCATTTTAGTACAGTTGTTTTCAAAGCCCCAGCAGATGCAGGCTATAATTATATAAACCGAACCGCGTGAGAAACGCAGGCTTTCAGCGCCTTCAAACGAAAGCAATATGCTTGAAAGTGTTATAAGCAATATGGCAAGCCACATTTTGCGCGTTATCAGCTCTTTAAATAAAAGCAAGGCAATTACTGCGGTTGCGGCTATTTCAAAATTGCTTAAAAGAGAGGCGTTTGCCGCATTGGCGCTTTTAAGACCTGTCATAAGGCATATTGGAGCTATTATATCAAGAACAATCATAGCAATCGTATAAGGAAGGTCGGTTTTGGTAAGATAAGCTTCATTATTGTTTTTTTGCCGCAGCACATGAAAAGTCATTCCAAGGCCTGCGCCTAAATACAGGAAAGCTGCCATAAACACAGGCTCTGTGCTTTTAAGCAGAAGTTTGGATAAAGGAATGTTTATGGCATATAAAAGAGCGGCCAAAAACGCAAATAAAACAGCACTTGCTTTTTTATCCATTTTTTCACCTCTGGGGGAAAGTATTATACTCTGTCTGCGGTTTCAAGAATCAGCTTTTCAGTATCGTTCCAGCCAAGGCAAGCGTCGGTAATTGATTTTCCATAAACGGTGCCGTCGGTTTTCTGGTTTCCTTCTTCTATAAAGCTCTCAATCATAACGCCTCGTACAAGGTCGTTAATTGTCGGGTTCATTGTGCGGCTGTGAAGAACCTCTTTAACTATACGCGGCTGTTCATAATATTTTTTGCCGGAATTTGCGTGGTTTACATCTACCACAACAAACGGATTCATAACGCCTTTTTTATAATACATGTCTGCAAGAAGCTCAAGATCTTCATAATGATAGTTTGGAAGGCTCTGGCCGTGCTTATTTACATATCCTCTTATTATGGCATGGGTAAGCGGATTTCCGTGAGTTGACACCTCGGCATCACGGTAGAGAAATGTTCTTTCGGATTGTGCGGCATAAATGGAATTAAGCATTACATTAAAGTCGCCGGAGGTTGGATTTTTCATTCCTACGGGAACATCAATTCCGCTTGATACAAGACGGTGCTGCTGGTTTTCAACGGAACGGGCGCCAATAGCCACATAACTCAAAATATCATACAAAAATGCGTAGTTTTCAGGATAAAGCATTTCGTCTGCGGCGGTAAGATGCGTTTCGCTTATGGATTTTATGTGCATTTCCCTAAGCTTTTCTATGCCGGCAAGAATATTTGTACCTTTTGTCGGATCAGGCTGATGGAGCATTCCTTTATAACCGTCGCCGTTTGTACGCGGCTTGTTTGTATAAATTCTTGGAATAATAAAAAGCTTGTCTTTAACCTTGTCGTTAAGCTTTGCAAGCCTGTAGGTATAGTCCAAAACCGCAGTTTCATCACTTGCTGAACACGGGCCTACTATAAGTACGAAACGCTTGTCTTTTCCTTCAATAATATCTTTAAGTTCGCTGTCCCTTTGCGCCTTGATTTTTGATAGTTCGTCAGACATCGGTATTCTGGCAATGAATTCTTCCGGGGTAGGAATAGCTTGAATTTTAGTAAAACTCATTTGCTGCACATCCTTTCAAATAAAAACTAAATGTTTTCATAATCTTGAAAAAAATACAATATCACTGTATACTATATAAGAAATTCATTTTATTTGCAATATTTTTTGAGGAGAGATATATATGCTTGGTGATAAAAAAGTAATTTTCAGCGGTATGCAGCCTTCAGGTTATATGACTTTGGGCAATTATCTTGGAGCGCTCAACAACTGGAAAAAACTACAATACGAATACAGCTGCCTTTATTGTATAGCCGATATGCATGCCATAACCGTCAGACAGGACCCGGTTAAATTCAGGCAGGCTTCTAAGGACATACTTATGCAGTATATAGCCGTAGGCCTTGACCCTGAGGCAAACATAATATATTATCAGTCGCATGTGCATGAACATGCCGAGCTTAGCTGGATACTTAACTGCTATACATATATGGGCGAGCTTTCAAGGATGATACAGTTTAAAGAAAAAAGCCAGAAGCACAGCGACAACGTAAACGCAGGTCTTTTTGATTATCCGGTACTTATGGCTGCCGACATACTGCTTTATCAGACAGACCTTGTGCCTGTAGGCGAGGATCAAAGACAGCACCTTGAGCTTACAAGGGATATTGCCGAACGCTTTAATTCGATTTACGGCGATGTGTTTACTGTACCGGAAGGGTACATAGGAAAAGTCGGGGCAAGGATTATGGCTTTGCAGGATCCGACAAAAAAAATGTCAAAGTCCGATGAAAACAAAAATAACACGATTGCCGTTATGGACGATCCAGCGGTCATTATGAGCAAGTTTAAAAAAGCAGTTACCGATTCAGAAAATGAAGTGCGTTATGATCCTGAAAATAAGCCTGGCGTAAGCAATCTTTTGGGAATTTACAGCGCAGTTACGGGAAAAGCAATACCGGAATGCGAAAAGGAATTTTCAATGTGCGGCTACGGAAACTTCAAGACAAGCGTCGGAGAAGCCGTTGTGGCAAACATTGAGCCAATACAAAAAAAATTTGCCGAGCTTAAAAACAACAAGGATTATATTGAGAATGTAATTAAAAACAACACGGAGCGTGCTTCGGCCATTGCTTCAAAAACGCTTGCCAAGGTACGCAGAAAAGTCGGATTTACCGATAAGTTAAGATAATGTGTTTTTAAAAACTATCCGCATAATTTTTTGCGGATAGTTTTTTTGTTCCGATATATTGATGTATTTAATAATACCGCTATTTGCGGCGGAATCATAACAGGCTGCATAATGATGATTTGCTGCAACGATATGCTGTCAGAATTGAAAATACAGAAAATAGTCAGAGAAAACCATGATGAGATTTTGGAAGCCGTTGATAGCGGAACATATAGCGATTTAAAATTACAGGGGGTAAAATCGATAAAGTTCGCCGATGACATGATTACAATGGATTTCAACTGCGGAACGGACGGAAACGCAACGCTTTGTGTAACTAAAACCGCCGGCTTTTATTATTCGCCTTCAAACGCGCCATATAACTTTTTCGGTCCCGAAAGGGAAATCCAACAGACAAAAAAAGATGCGTGGATATACAGCGAAAAAAATGACAGAAACAGATATTACACAAAACGAATATGTGATAACTTTTTTATTATTATATGTGCTATGAATAAATTTTTAATGCAGCAGCGCTTTAACGGATTTTTGTTAAACAAAACAGGATGTTTGTGACTTGCAGAGATGATTTGATATGGATAATGAAAACAATTTTGAAAACAAGAGCAAAGAAAACATCAGGCCGTATGGAATTTTTAATGAATAAAGCAAAAGCTGTGATATAAAAAATAATGTCGATAATAAAATCAGCAAGCCTGCAACGGAAAATAACGACTATACATCAAAAAAAACAAACGTCATACAAAAAAGGCCATGCAAACGCTCGTTTTCAAGTCACATTATAAAACGGATATACTGTAACTTTTTTATTATTATACATATAAAAGGCGGCATGACTGAGGCTAATTTTAAATGCCGTCCATTACCGTTTATTGTGTTGAAATTGTTACAAAAGTATGATACTCTAATATCAATAACAAAGGTTGGAAGGTGCGGTTTGAAATGTACAAAAGGATAGTGCTTAAGCTTAGCGGAGAAGCGATTGCATCGGAAAAAACCGGAGCAAGGTTTGACAACGAAACAATCCGCGGCATTGTTTTGCAGATAAAAGAAATTATGAAAGCGGGAACGGAGGTATCGCTTGTAATAGGAGGCGGCAATTTCTGGAGAGGAAGAAGCGCCGATCATTCCATGGACAGAACAAAGGCAGACCAGATTGGAATGCTTGCCACAATAATGAACGCCATATATGTGGCCGACTTTCTGCGGCAGGAAGGTGTTGAGGCCGTTGTATCGACACCGTTTAAATGCGGCACAATAACCGAGGAGTTTTCAAAGGATGCGACAATGAAGCATCTTAAAAACAAAGAAGTTGTTATCTTTGCAGGCGGTCTTGGGCATCCTATGTTTTCTACGGATACCATAACGGCTTTAAGAGGCGCAGAGCTTGAATGCGACGGATTGTTTTTTGCCAAAAATGTAGACGGGGTATATGACGATGATCCGGCAAAGAATCCGGATGCAAAAAAAATTGATGAAATAAAATGCGGCGATATAATTAAGAACAATTTAAGAGTTATCGATCTTACGGCGGCTTCTTTATGCTTTGACAATAAAGTACCGGTAGTGATATTCGGACTTAACGAGAAAAACAGCATAATACGGGCCGTAAGCGGCGAAAAAATAGGCACTGTTGTTACAGCAGAGTAAAATACATATTTCGGGAGGAATAAATATGTCAGAAAAAGTAACCGTTTATAAGGAAAAAATGGAGAAAACCATTGCGACCCTTGAAAGCGAATATGCGGCTATAAGGGCAGGAAGAGCCAACCCGCATGTGCTTGACAGAATAATGGTCGATTATTACGGGGTGCCTACTCCGTTAAATCAGGTTGGAAACATTACTGTTCCTGAACCACGTCTTTTGCAGATACAGCCGTGGGATGCAAGTCTTATAAAGGCTATTGAAAAAGCGATAAACATGTCAGAACTCGGCATAAATCCGAATACCGACGGAAAGGTAGTAAGACTTGTTTTTCCGGAGCTTACTGAGGAAAGGCGTGTAGCTCTTACGAAGGATGTTAAGAAAAAAGGCGAGGAAGCAAAAATTGCAATAAGAAATATCAGACGTGATGCTCTTGATATTTTCAAAAAGAAGGAAAAAGCCCATGAAATTACGGAAGACGAGCTTTCCGACCTTACCGATGAAATGCAGAAAATAACAGACGAGCATATAGCTGCCATTGATAAGAAAGCCGAAATAAAGAGTAAAGACATACTTTCAGTCTGAAAATTCGGTCTTTGGTGCAGGATTACTGTGCGCTTGCCCCTCATTATTTGAGGGGCTTTTTATTGACGGGGAAGGGGACGGACAAAGTGATATTTGGCAAAAAGGAAACACATGAGCTTGACATGAGCCGTATTCCGCAGTCGGTTGCCATAATTATGGACGGAAACGGCAGATGGGCAAAAAAACGCGGGCTTGTCAAAAAAGCCGGACATAAGGCCGGGGCAAACACTCTTGAAAAAATAGCAAACTCGGCAGAGGCTCTCGGCGTAAAGCATCTTACGGTATACGCTTTTTCCACGGAAAACTGGAAGCGAAGCGAGGAAGAAGTTGCCGGTATAATGGATTTGCTCAGGCTGTATCTTGATGACCACATAAGACGCAGCAAAACCGAAACCTTTAAGGTTGACATGATTGGCGACATTTTAAGGCTTGACAAAGACATACAGGAAAAGATAGTGCTTCTTGAAAGCCTGACAAAGGACAAGAAGGGTCTTTGCCTGCATATAGCGCTTAACTACGGCGGCAGGGACGAGATTTTAAGAATGGTAAAAAAAGTGGCCGCAGAGATTGAAAACGGAAGCCTTAAGCCGGAAAACATTACAGACGGCGATATTATAAGAAATCTTGATACGGAAAACATACCGGATCCTGAGCTTCTTATAAGAACAAGCGGCGAGCTGAGGTTCAGCAATTTTCTGTTATGGCAGCTTGCATATACCGAGTTTTACTTTACCGATAAGCTGTGGCCCGATTTTAACGAAGAAGATTTGAAAGAAGCTCTTTTTCAGTTTCAAAACAGGGACAGACGTTTCGGCGGCAGAAATGGGAGATGAGTTCTTATGGCTACGCGGATACTGTCAGGCGTAATACTTCTGCCGGTATTGTTATTTTTCATAATATACGGCGGATTGCCGCTGCATATCGCTATAATGGTCATATCGATGCTTGGGCTGTATGAATTTTATAAGGTGCTCTCAAGCGGCATAAAGCCTGTTCACACAATTGGTTTTATATCCGGAATCATATATATTATATTTGTAAACCAAATGATGGCAAACGGGCATTTATTCAGCTTTTTTATTTCGGCAACAATAGGAGCGCTGCTTTTTTATATGGTTGTTTTCCACGACAAAGCAGAGGTAAAAGACATATTTATAACGATGTTCGGGCTGATATATGTGCCTTTTTTGCTCACGCATATATATCTTGTGAGAGAATATTCGTATGGAAAATATTTTGTTTGGCTTATTTTTATTGCCGCTTTCGGGTGCGATACGGGGGCGTATTTTACAGGCGTTTTCTTTGGAAAACACAAGCTTATACCTGCTTTAAGCCCGAAAAAAACTGTTGAAGGAGCGATTGGCGGAGTAATCACGGCGATACTTCTTTCAGCGGTTTTCGGCGCTATATGTGACCAGCGTTTTATACTTGAAGGTGTAAATACAGTACGCATGTGTGTGCTTATAGGGGCATGGGGGTCGGTGCTTTCACAGGTGGGAGACCTTGCGGCTTCGGCATTTAAAAGATTTATGGGTGTAAAGGATTACAGCCATCTTATACCGGGCCACGGCGGAATACTTGACCGCTTTGACAGTGTTATAGCCACTGCGCCTGTGGTATACTATATTATGGTAATTCTTATAGAGGGAATATAAAAATGAAAAAATTAAGCATACTTGGTTCAACAGGCTCAATAGGCGTACAGACGCTTGACGTATGCCGTGAAATACCGGGATTCGAAATTTGCGCATTAAGCACAAATCAAAATATCGACCTTATAGAAAAACAGGCCATTGAGTTTCAGCCAATGCTTTTGGCGGTAATGGATGAAGAAAAAGCGGATATTTTGCGTAAACGGCTAAAAAAAACTATGCCGCGGATAAAAGTAATGAGCGGAATGGACGGGCTTGTTGAAGCGGCTGTGCTTGAAAAAAGCGATACAACGGTTGTGTCGGTAGTTGGAAACATAGGCATTAAGCCAACTTATGAAGCAATTTCGGCTAAAAAAGAGATTGCGCTTGCCACAAAGGAAGTGCTTGTATCGGGAGGAAAGCTTATAACTGACGAAGCTCAAAAGCATGGAATAAGAATTCTTCCTATAGACAGCGAGCACTCGGCAATATTCCAAAGCCTTCAGGGAAACTCGATAAATAAAATACGTCGTATAATTTTAACGGCATCAGGCGGCCCGTTTAGAGGCAAAAA
>Ga0070399_1002339_pt1 | contig 18303 bp, 11 predicted proteins | sample BioMet4_FD_61217 | JGI IMG/M metagenome (GOLD analysis project Ga0070399, IMG submission 61217) | Microbial communities from bioreactor (seeded with sewage sludge) at LBNL, California, USA - Biofuel metagenome 4 (version 1) | ecosystem: Engineered > Bioreactor > Anaerobic > Unclassified ... | reverse complement strand
ATCGTAAAGAAACTTACCGAAGGCACCATACAATGAAGTCACGGGGTCAGTGGCCTTGATACGTATCGGAGAAACGACTTTGCCATCTTCGTTTATCCCTACTATTTTCGTTGTGCTGATACCGACGTCTATTCCAATAATCATGTTTCAATCATTATTATGGGCTAAAAACCCGTTAGATGTTTGTGCAAAAATAATAAAAAATGAACAATCTCTTGGAAAGATATGGATTATATTCGTATATTCGCCATAAAATCAGACAAATTATGGATAAGATTAATGTTGTAGCAGCCGTGATAAAGCGCGATGGAAAGTACTTGTGCGTGCAACGTTGCCGCTCCCATGAGACATATAACTCTGAGCGTTGGGAGTTTCCAGGCGGCAAGGTTGAAGAGGGCGAATGCGACTATCAAACCTTGCTTCGTGAAATCAAGGAAGAGATGTATTGGGACATCTATGTGGGGCGGAAGCTCGGCACGGTGGTTCACGATTATCCCGACTTCACCATCTCGTTGACGGCCTACCTTTGCAAGCCTGGTGATGGCGACTTCACGCTCTTGGAGCATCTCGATGCACGCTGGCTCACCTTGGAGGAGATGCCTTCGCTCAATTGGGCCGATGCGGACCGTAAGCTCGTGGAGATGCTAAAGGAGTTGTAATTTAGGGCGCGGACATTTCTTTATCATTCTTCTTACCACATAAAAGCTATCTTTCGGCGACTTGGTTAAGGCATGACCATGTCGTTGTCGCTATCCTTTCTCATTGTGAAAGGATAGCATTGACTTGCCTATACCATACCCATAGCGTTAGAGTTTGCATTGAAAAAAAGATAAAACATGCCATAATGGTTCATATCTTTCATTTTAAAACCCTATCTTTGCAATATATCAAAATATAACTTTGACATGAAAAAGCTCGTTTATCTGATGGCTATGATGTTATTGCCACTATCTGTTTTTGGGCAGACTTATTCTTCCTTATGGAAGCGTGTGGCCGATGCCGAGTCAAAAGATTTGCCCAAGACTCAAATAGAATGGCTTGGGAGGATTATCGATAAAGCCCAGACCGAAAAGCAATATGGCCATCTTCTCAAGGCCGAACTCCTACAAGCGGCGGTTCAGACACAGATTTCGCCTGATTCTATGGACGCAAGTGTGGAGCATATCACCAAACTTGCGGAGAGTGCCAAAGACCCGGTGCTTGAGGCCATCTATGCTTGTGCCCTTGGGAAAATATACGAAAACATGACCGATAAGGAAACGGAGAGCAAAGCATGGTTTGACCGTGCGATGAAGAATCCGGACCTATTGGCCAAACAAAAAGACAACGCCTATGAGCCGGCCCTACTCAATGGTATCGATAGCAAGGTGTTCTATGATGACCTATTGCATGTGTTGGGCATCGAGTCCAGACACTATGGCATCATGCATGACTACTATACCAAGAACGGTAACCGTGCGGCGGCTTGCTTAAGTGCCTACTTTCTTCTGACCAGTGAACGAAAAGACTTCACTCAAAACGCCAAGAAATCAAAATACCTCCAGTCCGTTGACTCTCTCATCAATGTGTATGGCGACCTACGAGAGGCCGGAGAATTGGCCATCGAACATTACAATTTCCTCTCCCAATGTGACAATATCACGGCGGAAGACCGTGTGAACTACATCAACTATGCATTGGCTCGATGGGGTGAATGGCCTCATATGAATGTCTTGCGCAATGCCCTTATCGACTTGCAACAGCCCTCGTTCAACATCAATATCGGCGACATGATGTTGTTGCCCAATGCGGAGCGTCTCGTGCGTGTGAACTCCATTCGCAACATCAACGAACTACTCGTGAATGTATATCGTTTGAATGTCAACGGCGATACGAGACTCGACCCGACCGATGACCAAGACTACGCCAAGTTGCAACGAGTCATTTTCCCTGGTGCCGTACAGACTATTACTCGTCGCTATATTGGACAACCCGCATGGAAGGAAAATTCCGACTCCATCACTTTGGAAGGTCTGCCCATTGGTGTTTACCTTGTGGAGGCCACAACCGACAATCGTGACATCGCCCCGCAACGTGCTATGCTACGTGTGAGCAACCTCTTTGTGATGACGGAGCAACAACCCGACCAGAACCTAAGGCTCGTAGTGGTGAACGCCACGACAGGAGCACCCGTGCCTGGCGCCAGCATTGAGCTTTCGACAAGTCAAGGCGATGGCGAATTCACTAAGGATGCTGATTTGAAAACCAATAAGAATGGCGAGGCAAACTATCGCTTTGACAAGCGGGAGCCTAGTTATATATATGCCTATACCGATGACGATAAAGCCTCTGGAGTGTTCCATATCAATGGCTTTTATTCCTATTGGAAAAACGACAATGTAAGTGAACAATTAGATTTGTTTACCGATCGTTCCATCTATCGTCCTGGGCAACAAGTACAAGTGAGTGCCATTTACTATCATAAGGACAACCGTAACCTGAAATCTGTGGCCAATGCGTATGGCCAAGTCAAGTTTACGTTGCGGGATGCCAATGGCAAGGAGGTAGCCACCAAGAACGTCTCTACCGACATTTATGGTACGGCGGCGGTGGATTTCACCTTGCCCCAACAGGGCTTGACGGGACGATTCTCCATCATTGCCAACGCTGACAAGGCTCAAGGATATGCCTCTATCAGTGTCGAACAATACAAACGGCCCACTTTCCAAATCACATTTGACCCCTACAAAGAGGCTTATCATGCCGGCGACACGGTGCAAGTGCGAGGAATAGCCAAGAGTTTTGCAGGTGTACCGGTACAAGGGGCGAAGGTGGAATACACCATAGAACGACGTCAAAATTGGTGGTGGCGTTGGGTCAATAGGGGCGAGTCCACCACCCTACTTTCCGACACCACACTGACCTCGGATGATGGTTCATTTATGGTGAAAGTACCCATGGTGTTCCCCGAGGACATGGCGACGGACAGACCACTATTATATAATATGGTGGTCAACGCCAAAGTTACCGACCTTGGCGGCGAGACGCACGAAGGAGAGACTTCCCTACCGTTGAGCAATCGCTCGTCATTCCTCACCACCGACATCCCTTCCAAGCAGCTACGCGATAGTCTTCGGACGTTCACCTTGACCCGAAAGAATGTTTTGGGCAAGGAGATTGATGGCCAAGTAAGCTATCGTTTTGATGATGGAGAATGGAAAACGGCACCGGCCAATGAGCCTATATCCATCAAACAGAAGTTCAATTCTGGCTTGCATCAGCTTGAAGCTATTTGCGAAAACGATACATTGAAGCAAGAATTCGTGTTGTTTGCCATTTCCGACAAGCATCCGGCCGTTCATACTTCGGACTGGTTCTATCTATCAAATGATCAGTTTCCAAATGACGGTAAACCCATTTACTTGCAAGTAGGTAGCTCCGACGAGGATGTCCACGTGTACTATTCTATCTATAGTGGTAACCAAAAGTTGGAAGAGGACAGCCGTGTACTCAACAATGAGGTACATACCGCACGCTTGACTTACAAGGAAAACTATGGTGACGGCATCACCATCAACATGGCATGGGTGAAAAAGGGCATTCTCTATCACCATAGCGTGCAATTGAAACGACCTGTGCCCGACAATCAGCTGAAACTCTCATGGAAGACTTTTCGGGATAGGTTGACTTCAGGTCAAAAAGAGACATGGACACTACAGGTGCTTTCACCTGATGGCAAGCCTGCCAAGGCGCAACTTCTATCCACACTCTATGACAAGAGCCTCAACCAACTCCGTCCACACCAGTGGACGTTCTCAAACGATTATTACTTGTCATTGCCAAATACCTCTTGGAATGGAGGCAGTGATGAGGCGGTTGGATTGTACGGCTTCCAGAACTTCAGGCCACTCCCAGAACGCGACCCTGACTTCACCCACTTTGATGAATCCATGTTCCGCTTCGTTGAACCTAGAGTTTTTTATACTCTAAATGAAGCTGTCGTCACAAATACCAGGGTCAGGGGAACAAAAATGGAAGCCCTTTCCGTAAAATCTAAATCAATAAGTGGCATTGCCAATGTGGAATCCGCACAGGCAGCATCCGATATGGTTAGCAATACTCCCAAGCCAGCTATTCCTAACGAAAACGATAGCCAAAGCAAAGATGTGCAGGTGAGGGAGAACCTCAATGAGACCGCCTTCTTCTATCCCGCACTTACTACCGACGCCGAAGGCAACGTGTCGATACGCTTTACTCTGCCCGAGAGTGTTACCACTTGGCGCTTCATGGGCTTGGCTCACGACGAGCAAATCAACTATGGCATGATCAATGCCGATGCCGTGGCAAAGAAGGACGTGATGGTGCAACCCAACCTACCCCGCTTCATTCGCATGGGCGACAAAGCGCAGGTGAGTGCGCGCATCTCCAATACCTCTGAGCGACGAGTGAACGGAACGGCTCGCCTTCAGCTGCTCAATCCCGAGACAGAAGCCGTCATCTCTGAATGGACAAAATCGTTTGTATTGGACAAAGACAAGACCACAAGCGTAACCTTCGATATTGACGCAGACCAATTAGCGGTCAATGCCAAGGGTGCTACGCTCTTCATCGCTCGTGTCATGACAGAGGGCAATGGCTTTAGCGATGGTGAACAGCACTATTTACCACTACTTCCAAATCGCGAGTACATTACCACTACGGTGCCGTTCACACAAAATGGTGTTGGCACAAAGACCATCAACCTCAACAAGCTCTTCCCTTCGGCTACTCCGACCAATAAGCTGACCATCGAGTATACGAATCAACCCGCATGGCTTATGGTTCAGGCATTACCCTCAATAGCCAATCCATTTGAGAAGAATGCCATTTCCTTGGCAGCTGCCATCTATGCCAACACCTTAGGGCAACAACTCATCACCTCTTCTCCAAGGATTGCTCAGACCATCAACCTATGGCAACAAGAGAGTGGCAAGGAGACTTCCCTGATGAGCAGCCTTCAGAAAAACGAGGACTTGAAAAGCCTCGTGCTCTCGGAAACACCATGGGTTGCCGATGCGGAAAATGAAACCTTGCAAAAGCAACAACTTGCTACATTTCTCAATCCATCGACCATCGACTATCGCATCAATAACTTCACACAAAAACTAAGTGACCTCCAGAACGGCGATGGGTCGTTCTCTTGGTGGCCAGGAATGCACGGAAGCACAACGATGACAATGGCCGTGGTCGAAATATTGTCAAGACTTAAAGTGATGAGCAATGCGTTATCACAGACATCTGGCATGATGGACAATGCTTTTTCTTATCTTGATCGCAAAATAGCCGAAGAGGTTAAGGAACTGAAGAGGCTTGAGAACAAAGGTCAGAAAGACCTCACCCCAAGCGAGATGGCTTGTCATTACCTCTATGCCAGCGCATTGGTAGGACGTAAAGCAACAAACGATGCCAACTATCTTGTAAATCTATTGGAGAAGATGCCAACAGAGTTGACCATTTATGGAAAGGCTGGTGCAGCCGTGGTCCTTGCTCAATATGGCAAGACTCAACGTGCCAAGGAATACTTGAAGAGCATCAACGAATACTCTGTTTACAAAGAAGAGATGGGACGATATTTTGATACTCGCCGCGCCTATTATAGCTGGAGAAATTATCGAATTCCTACACAGGTGGCCACCATCGAGGCTATGAAGCTCATTGGAACAGATGATCGACAAGCCATAGAAGACATGCAAAGGTGGTTGTTGCAAGAGAAACGAACTACCGGATGGGACACACCGATCAACGCCGTGGACGCGGTCTATGCTTTCCTAGCGGGAGCTGATGGCAAGGCAGACATGAGCAAGCTTGATAGTGGAGAGCCATCGACATTACGTTTGGATGGCAAGCCGCTGGATTTGCCCAAGGCTACGACGGGAATGGGCTATGTGAAGACATCTGTGCAAACGCCAAACGCCAACACGTTCTCTGCCGAAAAGACCAGCGAAGGAACTTCCTGGGGTGCTCTCTATGCACAATTCTGGCAAAAGAATACAGATGTGGAATCTACATCCGCGGGCATCAATGTGAAACGCGAAATCGTCTCTGCAACCAATGGTAAAGCGACAAGCAAACTTCATGTAGGCGACAAGGTAAGCGTGCGCATCACCATTACGGCTGACCGCGACTATGACTTCGTTCAGGTGCAAGACAAGCGCGCCGCTTGCATGGAACCCGCACAACAACTTAGTGGTTATCATTGGGGATACTATTGTGCCCCACAAGACAATGTGACCAATTATTATTTTGACCAGTTAGCCAAGGGCAAACATGTGGTTGAGACCGACTATTATATAGACCGCGAGGGCGATTACACCACGGGAATATGTACCGCACAATGTGCTTATAGTCCAGAGTTCTCAGGCCGAGAGGCTGCTAAGACTCTCTCTGTGAGCAAATAAGAGACTACAAGTATTATAACGACACAAGTATATCAATAAGGAATGACAAATCGACACATGGTCTCTTTATTGCTTGCACTCTCCGTTGGAGGAGCACAAGCACAGGAGATCTCTACAGTAAACACCACCATCGACTGTGGTCAAGTAGTATTCAAACAACCAGTTACGGCAGAATTCGTATTAAACAATAGTGGCGGACAGCCCTTGATAATTAGTGATGTGCGCACGGATTGCGGTTGCACAACGGTGAGCTACCCTAAGACAGCCATTCCGGCAGGTGAGCGATTCAAGGTCACTACTACGTACGATGCCAAACAAATGGGGCACTTTAACAAGCAAATTGGTATATATAGCAATGCTGGAGACAACCCGATGATGCTATCGCTTAAGGGCGTTGTGGTACCCCAAATTTCAGATTTCCAAGGCGAATACCCATTCCAGTTAGGTAGTCTTGCTATCGATGTGAACGACATAGTATTTGATGATGTGAACCGAGGCGACAACCCCTTTCAGAAAATCCACATCAAGAATAACGGCACGGAGACGGCAGAGCCTGTCTTTATGCACCTCCCCGATTATCTGAAAGCAGAAGTTTCTCCCTCTCGCATTGCTTCTGGGCATAGTGCCATAGCAACCATCATCCTCGATTCACACCGTTTACGCGATCTTGGACTTACACAGACATCCATCTATTTGGGTTCGTTCATTGGCGACAAGGTGTCTCCCGAAAAAGAAATTACAATTTCTACGGTTCTGCTCCCTGGCTTTGAAAACATGACAGAGACCCAACGTGCTAACGCACCAAAAGCCCGCTTCTCTACGCTAAGCTTAGAAATGGGTAGCTTCAATGGAAAGACTAAGAAGAATGGGACTATCAAAATCACCAATGAAGGACTTTCTCCTCTGAATATTAGATCACTCCAGATGTTCACCGCGGGATTGGAAGTGTCTCTCAATAAAACTTTGATTGAACCAGGGAAGACGGCCAGTCTCAAGGTGACTGCTATTGCCGAACTGCTAAATCGAGCACGCTCGAAACCCCGAATACTGATGATTACTAATGACCCTGAGAACACAAAGGTAACCATCAACATAAATATTAAATAATAAAGTCTGAGCAAATGGACGACATTCAGATTGAAATAGATAGTGGTAGTGGATTTTGCTTTGGTGTCACCACTGCCATCAAGAAAGCCGAAGAGGAACTGGCAAGGAGCAAAACACTCTATTGTCTCGGCGATATCGTGCACAATAGCATGGAAGTGAACCGACTGCATGAAAACGGACTCATCACTATCAACCATGACCAACTAAAGCAATTGCACGATGTAAAGGTCTTATTGCGTGCTCATGGCGAGCCTCCTGAGACCTACGAAATTGCCCGACAAAACAATATTGAGATAATCGATGCCACTTGTACGGTGGTGCTTGCTTTACAAAAGCGTATCAAACAAATGTTTGATAGTGATCCAGATGGGCAATTAGTCATCTTTGGAAAAAATGGGCATGCTGAGGTGTTAGGCCTTGTCGGGCAAACCAATTCAAAAGCAATTGTGGTCGAGAACTTGGAGGATGTGAAGCAACTGGACTTCAATCACAACATTTATCTATATTCTCAAACCACCAAGAGTCTCGATGAGTTCCATCATATCATCGACTATATTCAGTCTCATATTTCTGAAAAGGCCACCTTCCGAAGTTTCGACACCATTTGTAGACAGGTAGCTAACCGCATGCCTCACATAGCCGAGTTTGCCTCCAAACATTATCTTATCCTATTTGTCAGTGGGCGCAAAAGCTCCAATGGCAAGGTGTTGTTCAAGGAATGTCTTCGCGTCAATCCCAATAGTTACCAGATAGAAAGTGCAGAAGAAATCAATTTCGACTGGCTTCGTGGTGCCAAGACCATTGGAATCTGCGGTGCAACAAGTACCCCGAAATGGCTCATGGAGGAGTGTAGAGATTTTATTCTCAATCACTTAGATAAGGTGTAAGATTTCTTTGGAGTGTCTTTTATTGTGTTAAGGGAGTGTGAATCAATTTGAATCACTCAGTAAATCAAATTGAAACACGCGGTAAAACAAATTGATTCACAGAGTAATTCAATTTGATTCATAAGCTCCTATGGATACTTTGACCATCGAATTGAACCTTCATGATGATTCATTAGGCTTGATAATTCTATCGTTTTAGGGCATTAAACATCAGAGATAACATAAGTAAACATCAGTGATACCAAAGAATATGTTTTATGGAAACGCGATTTTGAACATCTTATCATCTTCGGAAACAAAGATGATAAGATGAGTGCAAGCTGCTCATTACATTCCATCCACAAGCTATTTGCCCTTCTTTCCCCAGATAGAGTCAAGCACTATGTCTGAAAGGCATTACGTGGCAAAAAGCCTAAGTCAGACCTTTTCCGGATGATTTTTGCGCACTAATACAAAAAGAAATCGGAGGTTGAAATTATTGTTCAACCTCCGATTTCTTTATAATAATATTCCTATAATAGGCCTAAATGTTTGGCGTATCCCACTTATAGGTCTCGGAGCAGTTCACTTTTTGGGTCTGGCCACCTACGGAAAGCACAAACTCTCCCGACTCAAGAATCCACTTTCCATCTGCTCCTACAAAAGCGAGGTTCTTAGCTGGCAAAGTGAAAGTCACTGTTTTGGTCTCTCCTGGTTGCAATTCAACCTTATCAAATGCACGAAGACGGCGGCAATCAGGAATTCTGGAGGCCACTAAATCACTACTATAAAGAAGCACACTCTCCTTACCCAAACGATTGCCCATATTCTTCACGTCAACTGAAACGATCAACATATCTCCAGCGGTGAAATCTTTTCGATCCACTTTAAGATTAGAATACTTATATGTGGTATAACTCAAACCATAACCGAAAGGCCATTGTAGGGTAACCCTTGCATCATAGTCATAGGCTCCTGCCATAGTCTCCACCTGCTCGCTTACCTTGTAGTCGTAAGTGAGAAGGGAGTTGATTTCCTTTGGATAGGTGTAAGGCATCTTTGCACTAAAGTTTGCCTCTCCACTCAGAAGGTTTGCCAAAGCATCTGCTCCATAGTTGCCAGGCAACAAAATGTCGACTACGGCCTTGGCTAATGGCTCGATGTCTGAGATAAGGCGAGGCCTACCCTCGTTTAGGACAAGAACAATAGGCTTGCCCGTTTTTGCAAGTGCCTTGACAAGATCACGTTGATTGACGGACAAGGTAAGGTCCGTCAAATTACCAGGAGTTTCGCAATAGCTATTCTCTCCAATACAAGCCACAATGACATCTGCGTTTTGAGCAGCTGCTACGGCTTTGTCAATATCAGGTGTCAGTTCCTGCCAATATGCCCCGTTCTCATTGTAGGTAACGCCCTGCTCAAGTATCACGTTGTTTTGTCCATACTTATTGCAAAGGGCTTCATAGATCGTATTGTATTGCACAGACAAGTCAGCAGCCTTCGAACCCTGCCATGTATAGCTCCAACCTCCATTGAGGCAACGCATAGAGTTAGCATTCGGGCCGGTGAGCAAAATGCGCTTACCCTTTGCAAGTGGTAGTACATTTTCCTCGTTCTTAAGCAAAACCTCTGTTTCTTCAGCTGTTTTAAGCGCTGTCTGAGCGTACTCCTCCGAACCAAACTGGGCATAATCCTTGCCTCCAGTGTTTGGGTTGTCAAAGAGTCCAAGACGATATTTCAATCTAAGAATGCGCTTTACGGCATCGTCAATGCGAGTCATCTTGACACGGCCCTCTTGCACCAATTCCTTCAAGAGAACAGCAAAATCGACACTATACGGGTCCATGCTCATATCAATACCAGCATTGATAGCCATGCAAATGGCGTCTTTCTTGTCTTTGGCTACATGTTCGCGAGTGTAAAGGTTTACTATATCTGCCCAGTCCGAGACAATCATACCGTCCCAGTTAAGGTTTTCCTTAAGCCATTTGGTCAGATACTCATAGTTGCAATGCATGGGCACGCCATTGATAGAGGCAGAGTTAACCATGAAAGTCAATGCTCCAGCCTGTGCCGCACACTTGAATGGCTCAAAGTATTTCTCCCTAAGCATAGAAGGATCAACATAAGCTGGCGTGCGGTCCTTGCCAGAGAATGGGGCGCCATAGGCAAAGTAATGCTTCACGGATGTGGCCACATTGTATTTACCAAGATGGTTAGGATCGCTCCCTTGATAACCACTAATAGCTGCCTCCACCATACGACTATTTACAAGGGCGTCTTCTCCATAACTCTCCCAGATGCGCGACCAGCGAGGGTCACGACCAAGGTCGATTGTCGGATTGAATACCCAAGGTGTATTAGCGGCACGTGTCTCGTAGGCATCAATGATAGCACCGTTTTTCACTAACTCAGTGTTAAATGAGGCGGCCATATTGATTGGCTGAGGAAATAGCGTGCCACCTTGCACATAAGTTGAGCCGTGGTTGTTGTCAAGTCCATAGATACATGGAATACCAATGAATTTCATTGACCTCTTCTGTATTGTCTTGATGAGGGTTTGATAGTCTGCAACGGTTTGAGCTCGAGTACCTGGAGCGTTTAAGATAGAGCCAACCTTGTACTTTTGCAGGATGGTGTCGAGTTTGGCCTCATCCAAATGGAATACCGGCTTGCCATTTACCATTTCGGTATTTCCAAAAGCATTGATCTCCAATTGGAGCATTTGGCCCACCTTTTCATCAAGGGTCATTTTGGAGAGCCAATTGTCAATGTTGCGCTCAATAGTCTGATCTACAGGAATGGCAGGACGTCCTGATTGAGCAAAAGCCGTTCCTAACATGCATGTTGCTGCCATACATAAAAAAGTTTTCTTCATAATGATTTCCTTTTGTTTATTGTCTGTTTAGTTTATGGTTATTCTATTTAGGCTTATTGGGCGATTCTATCCCTATTGATATGCAAACTTACTTATTTTTTCGCAATCAGACTTGATTATCTGAAAGAAAATAACATAAATAGATAACATAGTATCATACGCACCACTACATGTAATCACCTGACAACTCAATACTTATTCACGATTAATTGACTGATGTTTTTTAGACAATCCTGTGACTAGGACTTAATCCGTAAAATGAAACAACACCAAGATATTTCGACAAATGATAACTCAGAAACCTTGCCGAAAGCAAATATCTGACCATTTTAGGAGATTGAAATTGAAGCAAAAGCATTATTTTTTATACCTTTGCCTAACCGAGAAAATTTAACTTTTAGCACAAAATAATGCCAATCGTCCACATCGAAACTCTTGATCATCCTGGCGTAGAGGTCTTCAGTAGACTTACCGATCATCAGCTGCGCAACCGTCTTCATCCAGAAGATGGTCTTATAGTCGTGGAAAGCCCAAAGGTAATTAATGTGGCATTGGCACAAGGATATCATCCTCAAGCCCTCCTTTGTGAGGAGCAACATATCAATAGTGATGCCGCAGATACCATTAAGCAGTGTGGGGACATTCCGGTCTACACTGGGAACCGCGAAATTCTAGCACAACTTACAGGCTATACGCTAACTCGCGGAGTGTTATGTGCCATGCAGCGACCTAATCTTAAATCTGTAGAAGAAGTATGCAAAGGTGCTTCTCGAATTGTTGTCATTGATGGCGTGGTCGACTCGACCAATATTGGTACCATCTTCAGATCGGCCGCAGCACTTGGTGTAGATGGGGTCTTGGTGACCAGAAACTCCTGCGACCCATTCAATCGACGTGCCATTCGAGTATCCATGGGCAGTGTATTCCTTGTTCCATGGACATGGCTCGACCAACCAGTCAGCGAATTACATCGTTATGGTTTTCAAACAATAGCTACTGCTCTTACCAAAAAATCCATTTCATTAGACGATCCACGACTAAAGAAATTGCCTCGCCTTGCTATTGTGATGGGCACTGAAGGTGATGGACTTCCCAAAGAAACCATAGCTCAAACCGACTATGTAGTACGCATACCCATGGCTCATGGAGTGGACTCGCTTAATGTTGCTGCGGCGGCTTCCGTTGTTTTTTGGGAATTAAGAAAAAAGCAAGAAAGCCAAGAGTAGTCTTGTAGCTACGAATATTTGAGGCATAGATACAGGTTTTCATGTTCTGTTGGTTAAAACTTGGGGATTGACCGTTCAATGTGTCGGTTTTGGAGATACAACGAGACGGTCTCCATCCATGTTCACAAGGAAAAGATGAGGTATGCGGAGGATTCGTCCACCAACCTTCTGATGACTATGTACACTCATCAAGAAACGTCCATTGAAATCGCGAAAAATCATACCGTGACCATAATTGGGTGGTGTAATGGGCAGTGACTCTTGAATCCAAGGTCCGTCTAGTGTGCCACTCTTTGAGTAGGCAACACCCTGAGTGTAGACATCAAACACCCAGGACGTCCAAATCATACCTAGTTTTCCTGTTCCTGTTCTGAATAGATAAGGACCGTCAGTCACCTTATTGGGGTGGACAGATCCATTTTCCATTTCCTTGCTCCATGGCGAGTCGTACGCGCGAAAAAGCACTTCGCCCTTGCCAATAGTGCCTCCAAGATCATCCTTCAGTTGAATTTTCTCAATTGTCCCGTTCCAGTTGGCAAGCCATTCACCACAATATATCATGTATGGCTTATCATCACGGTCAACCCAGAAAGTACCATCGAGTGTTGGTCGGTCTGCAGGCAGGTAAGTGGCATCACCGAAAAGCCGATAAGGCCCGTCAGGATAGTCGCTAACCAAAACCTGGGATGCACGGCGCTCTATTACATTGCCACGCACTGTATCGATTTTTACGGCTTGGTTAGTAAAGGTCGCAAAATAATAATATTTTCCTTTATAGGGATGGATCTCAGCCGCCCAAATCATCGGAAGAGGCCCCATCCAAGAAGTAGAATCAATATCGACAACATTATATGGGCCTGTCCACATTTTTAGGTCTTTGCTTTTCCACATCAGCCCCCCTGTGCCTGTCATGTAATATCGGTGCGTTGCTGTATCTGAAAGGATAAAAGGATCACTGAGCCTAATAGAATCCAAAGGCATTGTACGAATAGATTGATGACGCTGGGCGTTAACGGATAGGCTCATCAGGAAAAGTAACAAGATAACTGATTTTTTCATTTCTTAAGTTGTTTACTTGGTCAATAAATGGAGTGTTTTAATGGTTCAAAAGTACAATTATTTATTATAATGGTGCAAGTACATACAATTATTTAAGTTCCCACCCAATTGAAAACTGCATTTTGGCATAATCCTATTGCTAAATAATCAAATAGCTTTTCATAATCATTATTCACTTAATAGATTGAAAAGTGACTTTGCTTCTGATAACTATTCATTAAGGAACGAATAACATATTATTCTTCTATTCGATATTTTTTCGATATTACTTGGCATTTAAGGAAAAAATCTTTACTTTTGCTAGATAAACAAAGATTTAATTGCTTTATGATATGACAAAAATGCTACTTATCGTAGATCCACAGATAGACTTTATCACAGGAAGTTTGCCCGTACCTGGGGCTTCGGAAGCCATGGACAAACTATCTAAATACGTAATTGAACACAACGATGACTACACGGTGAGAATCGTAACATCTGACTGGCATCCATATAACCATTGCTCATTCAGCCGCAAAGGCGGTCCATGGCCTTCACATTGTGTGCAACACTCTGTTGGTGCTGCTATATGGCAACCACTGGTAGATGCACTCAATCTGTCACGCGGAGGCTACACCCTATTATATAAAGGCACTCGTGTAGACAAAGAAGAGTATTCCATTATGCAGAATGCAGACTCTACCACTGTTATCATCAGGCTTATCAATGCCCTCAAAATAGGACAAATAGATCTTTGTGGACTAGCAGGAAATGTTTGTGTGCTCGACACAGCAAAGGATCTCCTCGCAATTTTTGGCTCAGAAAAGCTTCACATACTTACAGGCTACACCCCATCATTAGATGATGGCTCTGAACTGAAAGACTTTATTGCATCTAATGATCTTTCTTAATAGTCCTCATCTGCTACACATTGTATAATCCGCAGACACCAAGACACTCCTCTTCAAAGGAGTGTATCATTATTATAGAAAAAGCGCAGACCCCACTAGGGAGCCTGCGCTCTATTGTCTCTCTCAAATTTTTATACTTGCTTGTTTAGCATTGTAATTGCTTATTTCAGCAATCCACGGTTGTTCAAAGTAAGGTTCAACAAGGTTGAGAACTTTTGATACTGCTTGCTATTGAGCACGTAGCTCATATACTTCAGTTCCTTTCCAGCTGCTTCCTTAACCAAATCCTGACGCTCAGAAGCATCAGCATTCTCAACTGACTTTACCTCATTGACAAACTTATTATGAATAAGTTCTACAGCGTTCATCTGGTAATCGTTGAGTTGCAATATAGAGCCCAGTGTGGAATAATTGAGTGTCATGTCATAGTTCTGCACCATGTTTGCAACTGTTACCTCTGGAGTCTTCTTACCATTCTCTTTGTTTCCGTCACCGTTTGCTGCGAAAGTTGCTGTCATTGACAGCATAGCTACTAATGTTAATACAATCTTTTTCATTTCTTTCTTTCTTTTTTACTGCCTGTCCTTCATCTTTTTGACAGGCTCTCATTAATTGTTATCCTGTGGTATCAATCTTGATTACCGATGCAAAGATAGTAAGTTTAAGGTATCAAAACAAGGAAAATAGTAAATTGTGTTCGCAAACAGTTTATATTTTGATTCAAATCAAGAATGATGACAAGTCTAAGGGTTCAGAAAGTAGGAATATAACAAAAAATAGTTGAAAGGCTTTATTAAGGGAAAAAAAGGCTATCTTTGCACCTATTATTAATATTAAAAGTATAAAAGATGAGACCTAACAAATATATTCATGCACAATACAAGCTCTATGACACAACTGATGGCGAGCCACAGCTTATAGAGGAGACCCAGGAAGGAAACCCATTTGAGTTTGTCACAGGTTTGGGTGTACTTCTTGATGCTTTCGAAGAGCAAGTAATAGAGCTGGAGACGGAAAGCAACTTTGACTTTACTCTCTCCCCCGCACAAGCTTACGGAGAATATTCCGAAGAGAATGTACTTGACTTGGATAAGGAAATTTTCAATGTAGACGGGCACTTTGACGACAGAAACGTCCATGAGGATTCCATTATTCCTCTCCAGAACGAAGAAGGACAGCGTTTCAATGGACGTGTGCTGGAAGTAACTTCCGACAAGGTTAAGATTGATTTGAACCACCCATTGGCAGGCCGGACATTGAACTTTAAAGGTAAGATATTGGTAAATCGCGAACCAACAAGCGAGGAATTGACGAAGTATGTTCAAATGCTTTCGGGCAATGGCTGCGGTGAAGGATGCGAGTGTGGAGGCCATTGTGGCAGCGGAGACAATGAAGAAGGTTGCTGTGGCAAGCACGACCATGATGATGAACATTGTGGACACCATCATCATGAAGACGGTCATTGTTGTGGAAAACATAAAGGCTAAGGAAACCACTGTAGCAAGAGTCACGAAGAATATACTTGTTTCTGTTCCCACTCAATAGCGAAATAATGCTATAGGGGCAACTACAGAGTTTATTTGGCTTATAATATCAAATTGAACAATAGGGTTCTTTCGCTTGATTTTCGACATCTATTGATTTAATTAGCAACTAAATAGAAGGAATGACTCTTGACGCAAGCCTATTGCCTATTTATTGACAAGAGCATTACAATACTTTCTGTAGATTATTACACAAACAACAAGGAGTTATTATGATGAGAAATACATTTGGCAACATCTTCACTCTGACAACCTTTGGTGAAAGTCATGGAGAAGCTATTGGCGGCATCGTAGACGGTATGCCTGCGGGAATAGATATAGACATGGACTTCATCCAGCACGAGTTGGACCGACGTAAGCCTGGTCAAAGTCGTATTACGACACAACGCAAGGAACCGGACCGAGTCAGACTACTCAGTGGAGTGTTTGAAGGAAAAACTACAGGAACGCCAATTGGGTTTATGGTTTTTAACGAAAACCAGCATCCAAATGACTATAATAATCTTACAGGTCTTTTTCGCCCTTCACATGCAGACTATACGTACTATAACAAATATGGCCTGAGAGACCATCGTGGTGGCGGACGTTCTTCTGCTCGCATTACGTTAAGTCGTGTGGTGGCAGGGGCTTTGGCTAAACTCGTCTTACGACAGCTGGGAATATCCATCCAAGCCTATACTACACAGGTGGGCAATATTAAATTGGAGCGCGATTATCATCTCTACGACCTTTCACAGATCGAAAGCAGTATCGTGAGATGTCCCGATGCGGAGAAATCCAAAGAAATGGAAGCACTAATCCTGGAAACAAAATATGCTGGTGACACTATAGGCGGAGTCATTACATGTGTTGTCAAGGGCTGTCCCGTAGGCTTGGGTGAGCCCGAATTTGGCAAATTACATGCTCAACTCGGCGGAGCAATGCTCAGCATCAATGCTGTAAAGGGTTTTGAAATCGGAGAAGGGTTTGCCGGAGTGAGTGCTCACGGAAGTGAACAAAATGATGTTTTCATCAACAAGGATGGACATGTCACTACAAAAACCAATCATAGTGGAGGTATTCAAGGCGGCATCTCTAATGGGCAAGACATCTATTTCCGCGTTGCATTTAAGGCCGTATCCACGTTGCTAAGAGAACAACATACGGTAGACATCAATGGAGAGGAGACAACTTTCTCTGCTCGAGGACGCCATGACCCATGTGTTTTACCGCGTGCAGTGCCCATTGTGGAAGCCATGACAGCCATGGTCCTCTTGGACAACTACCTCATAGGTAAAACCACTCACTTCTGATTTGGAGTACCAGGGATAATAATTTAGGCGCAATCTGTTTAGACAGATTGCGCCTTTTGCTTATTAATGAGCATTGGTTACCTCAACTTTATGTATTGGTCCAAGAGCCTATGGTCTTATGAACTCAAAAGAATAAAATTGGAAAAATATAAAGGCTTTATTATTGAAAAGAGCAAACGGTTTTTCCTTTCATCTGACTCCTGTGTCAAATGCTTGTGATTTACGCTGATTTGGCAATCTTCAAGAATTCTACAACAAGAACCAACACTTAGAAAATAATGCACATTTTTGTATTCAGATGATTACAATTTAACATTTCAACCCATTACAAATCAAATTAATATCGTATATTTGCCCAATAAAATAGATTGGGATTTGTGAAAACCCCATGATATTTTTGTTAAGTCTAGTTTAGTTTTTGTGTTGGTTGGGGGCTGTCTTCATGACAACCCCCACTTTTTGTCAACCAATGACTAAACTTGACTTGGCAGCCTTAAACTACCCCAACTATTTCGTTTAAGCTTTTGCATCCATGCTGATCAAGCCATTCCGCAATGCCATTCTTCACTTTTACAGTCACGGTAGGATCAATGAAATTGGCTGTACCAATTTCTATTGCCGATGCACCAGCCATGAAAAACTCAATTGCATCCTCGGCATTCATAATGCCACCAAGTCCAATAACAGGTATATTTACGGCATGAGATACCTCCCAAACCATACGTACGGCGATAGGCTTCACTGCTGGACCACTTAGCCCACCAGTGCCAATACTGAGTTTCGGGCGACGATGCTCGATGTCAATAGCCATTCCTACCAGTGTGTTGATAAGCGAGACAGAATCTGCCCCTTCCGCTTCACATGCACGAGCAATGTCGGCAATACTGGTCACATTAGGTGAAAGCTTAACAATAAGCGTCTTGTTATATACACGGCGAACAGCTTTAACTACACTAGCTGCCCCCTCGCAGGTCACTCCAAAAGCCATCCCCCCATCCTTAACATTTGGGCAGGAAATATTCAAC
>Ga0070399_1002335_pt1 | contig 18321 bp, 10 predicted proteins | sample BioMet4_FD_61217 | JGI IMG/M metagenome (GOLD analysis project Ga0070399, IMG submission 61217) | Microbial communities from bioreactor (seeded with sewage sludge) at LBNL, California, USA - Biofuel metagenome 4 (version 1) | ecosystem: Engineered > Bioreactor > Anaerobic > Unclassified ... | reverse complement strand
AGTCCACGGTTAAAACACTGTTCAACGTGCCGAAGTCGTTGCGGGTGAAATTCGGATTGACGGGGTCTACCGTCCAGACCTCATCGACCAACGGACTGGAAAAGTCTTTGTAATTCATGTCCCCCGGCTCCCGGTCTGTTTATTGGGGATACTATAATCTGAATTTCGACATTTGGGAAGATAAATTTAGTCGGGAAGAAAATTTTCCCGGATTCCGGCCTCGGCGGACGAGAGGTTCAATCCCGCTACCCAAGATGGGAGACTCCCGTCGACAAGGGAGTGCGATTGAATTTTTTTACCGTTTTGGATATTGACAGCAAGCGCTTGTTGTAGTATAATGATTGACAGCAAGCGCTTGTTGTCGCATAATAGAGAGGCGATGGTTCATGCCGGAAAAGATCGAAAAATATACTTTGAAACAGATTGCCGATATTGTCGGAGTGGCCACCAGTACGGTGTCACGGGTGTTGAACAACCGGGACTCGAACGTGAAAATCACCGACAGTACGGTTCGGAAGATACACGAGGCCATCCGGCGCTATCACTATGTTCCCAATATCAGCGCCCGGCGGCTGGCGCGGCAACAGTCTTTTTCCCTGGGACTGGAAGTGCCGGCCTGGAACATGGGCAATCACGCCTTTGCCGACCATACCTTGGTGGAGACGTTGCGCGGCATCGAAAACGAGATCATCAAGACCGAATACAATTTGCTGCTGCTGTTCAAGAATGACAACTATATGAACAGCCGGAAAAATCTGCGGCTGCTTCAGGAAAAAGCCATCGACGGGCTGCTGATCTGGGGAGCGTCTTATCTGGACGTCTACGACCGGGAACTCGGCGATTATCCGGTGATCTTTCTGAACAGCCGTCCGAAAGGATTGCCGACGTTCAACTTTATCGGCCATGACAATTTTCGTTCCCTGTTCGACATGACGGAACACGCCATTGCTCAGGGCGGGCGGAAATTCCTTTACTTTTCCGGTACCAACACCAATTCGATCAACGAAGACCGGCGCAACGGCTTTATGGCGGCGCTGCAGAAACATGAGCTGTCGCTGCCCCGCGACCATTTCATTCAGGCGGAATTCCGCCACGACCTTGCGTTTCGGACCATGAACGACATTCTGGACGCCGGCCAACTCCAATTCGATACCGTCATCTGCGCCAACGACGCCATGGCGGAAGGCGTTTACGATGCCGCCGCCAAACACAATCTCCGGCTTCCCGACGCTTTTCGCCTCGCCGGCGGCGACCGCGTCAACGAGGAATACGACTATAATTATAATACCGTACAGATTACCGCTTTTGCCATCGACTGTTTTACGCAGGGCATTACCGCCACCCGACAGCTGATCGATTTAATCGAAGGAAAAATTACCGGAACACACAGTACGCTTTTGCCAACTCAGTTTTTACAACGTCAAACGTTATAACTCCAAACCAATCAGGAGGATTTATCATGTGCAGAAAAAATATCTTTACACTTATCGAGCTTCTGGTGGTGATTGCCATCATTGCCATTCTGGCGTCATTGCTGCTGCCGTCGTTGAACAAAGCGCGCGATACGGCAAGACGGATCAAATGCGCCGGCAATTTGAAAAATCTCACGCTGGCGTCGGCCATGTATATGGGCGACTACAACGACTATGTGGTCAAAAGCCCGTTGACTTCCGCTCAACTGCCGACGAGTGACTGGGCTACGCATTTACTTACGTATGTCAACAATTATGCGGCCTACCACTGCCCTCAGGATGTTACCCGGCGCAATAACGACGCCTATCCCAATTCTTACGGGTTGAATCAAGGCGTCAGCGACGACACCTCAACCTACTGGAACTGCTGGACCGTGGCCTGGAAAAAAGCGCCGCAGGTGAAAAACACCACCTGCGCGCTGATCGAATGTGCGGTTAACACGGTCATCAGCGCCAGTGACGCGACATCCTCAAACGAAATGCTGTGCGGGCAAGACCGGAAATGGACCAACGGCACCTGTCTCCGCAGTTATGAAACCGGACACTACGGACCCTCGATGCAGAAGCAGGCATGTCATTCCCACGGTACGAATTTCGGGCGCTACGACGGGTCCGTGCAATGGTACCGGTATTATGATTATGCTCCGTATTGGACCACTCCTTCCGGCCACAAGGACCGGTTGGAACTGTTCAAGCAGATCTGGAGTCCGATGCCGAGCCTGATCACTCATTAGTTCATTCTATCGTCTTCGGCCCCATGATTCCTGTTTCGCAATGGCATCATGGGGTAATCCAGCTCCGGAAAATGGTATTGATAAGGTCAAGGAAACATGAAGAAAACATTGGTTCTGATGATAACGGGAATGATAATCGTCGGCGCATCGGCGCTTTTCGGTGAAACGCTTTTTGTCGTTGGCAACAGCTTGAGCCGGCACGAGCCGCGGGCCGCGGTCGGCTGGAAATTCAATCACGGGATGGCGGCGACCTCTCCCGAACACGATTATGTTCACCTCCTGCTGGGCAAAATCGCCGCCGCCACCGGCAAGCAGTACGAACTGTTCATTACCCGGATGAAAGACGAGCAAAGCATGGGCGGTCTTACCCCCCAATGCCCGAAAACCGCCGATATTATCATCTTTCAAGTCGGAGACAATTACCAGAATAAATTACCGACGGCGGAACTCACCCGCCGTTACACCGCAATTCTGAAAGAATTTAAGCAGAATTATCCGAAGGCCATTCTGATTGCCGTCAGTACCTGGCATCCCTATCCGCCGGGCAAGCTCATGCGGCAATGCGCGGAACAGGAAGGCGTGCTTTGGGCCGACATCAGTACGCTGGGGCTCCGGCCGGAACTGCAAGCCAAATCGGAAGGCCATTTCAGCAACCCCGCCGTCAACTGGCATCCCGGCGACAAAGGCATGGCGGCGATAGCCAATGCCATCTGGAAGATATTGTCGCCGGCGTTGTCCCATGTTCCCGCTCATTCGTAAAGCGCGTTCATCCTTTAATCCGGAGTCTTTCATGAAGTTATTTTCTGCGATGTTGCTGATGGTCCTGGCAACGGCAATCAGCGTTTCCGGGGAAGAAATAAAACAGTTCTCCTCCTGGCGCGATCTGCCGGGCTTGCGGCTGAATCAAGGCTGGCAATTTGCCGAGGGACTCCTCAAACATCCCGCGGCGGACATTAAAAATTGCGGCGAAGTTGTTTTCGGCAACTCAAACTGGCAGAATTTCGACCTGGAATTCAGCGCCAGACGCTTGGCGGTCAACCCCAAAGAGCAGCATTGGGGCGTCCGGTTGCGCAAGGGCGGCGAATCGGTTCAACTCTATACCGACGGCAAGCGTCTGGTCGCGTTAGCCCGAAATTTTCACGAAAAGATCGGTCCTGTTTTTTCCCAGCCGCTGCCGCTCGGTCCGGATTCGGCGTGGACCCGGTTTAAATTCAGCGTTCGCGCCCGAAAATGCGAAGTGCTGATCGACAACCGCCCGGCCGGGGAATATGATTTTAAAACCGTCTCTTCCGGCAACATCGGAATCTACGCTTACGGCGTGGCGCTGGAAATCGGCAATCCGACTCTTTCGCTCTATCCGCCGACTCCGACTGTCGATCCCAAAGCAGCCAGCCCGAATCTGTTGCTGAATGCAGGTTTTGAAACCTGCACGTTGGACAATCTGCCGGACTTCTGGGGTTGTCCGCATTGGGGCATCGGCGACATGCGCGCCATTGCCGATCTTGACGCCTGGCATGAAAATTTCCGTACCGTCACCGAGAACCCTTGGGAGGGAAAACGCTGCATGCAAATCCGCAATACCCTTGACGGCAATCCCGGCAACGCCTTGCGCATGCGGTCGTGCAACATGCGCAGCAAGGCCAAGGTCAAATACACCCTGAGCGCCTATCTGCGGAGCGATACCGCCGATTTGAACGTGCAATTCGGCGATCGGCAAGTCAAGGTCACGCGCGAATGGAAGCGGTACGCGGTGCCGTTCGTCAATCCGGGCGGCAGTCTGTATAAGGATATGATCTGTATTTATCCGCTCGGCAAAGGGACGCTGTATATCGACGCCGTGCAACTGGAACCGGGCGAAACCGCCTCGCCGTGGCGGCCTGCGGCGGATGATCGCCAGTTGATGGTTCATGACGGCAATGCCGAAAAGACCGTCTATGATGTTCCCGAATACGCCCCGCCATATCGCAGCGACAAAATTAAAATGGACGGCCGCCTGAATGAAAAAGTCTGGTCGGAATTGCCGTCGCTGCCGTTTGTGGCGCCGGACAATACCTCCGCCCCACTGCCCACCGAAGGCCGGATCTGGTACAACGACCGCGGTTTGTATATCGGCATGAAATGTTACGGCAAACCGGCGCCGTGTACGGTAAAGAAGCGAGACGGTTGGTGCTGGCAAGACCCCTGCGTCGAAATTTTCCTCGATCCCAAACTGACCCGCAGTCTGTATTATCACCTGGCGTTGAATCGGGATAACGTCCAGTACGACGGACTCTGCCAGCAGCCGTCGTGGAACGGACGTTGGCAATCCGCCACGTACACTTCCCCGGACCAGACCTTCTGGAGTACGGAAATCTTCATTCCGTTCGGAACGCTCGATATCGGTCGCGGATACCGGAATATCTGGGGATTCAATCTGGGTCGGGAGGATCAAGGCAAAGTGATGAGTTGGGCTCCGACCTATGGCAATTTTCATAATCCGCTCCGCTTCGGACACCTGGTCATCGACCCCCAAGTACAGCGGCAGTATCTGTTCCGTCTAGTCGAAGCCAAACTGCGGCAGTTCGATGCCGGCAACGCGATGCTTGAAGCCGTGGTCGCCAACGATACCGACCGGGCGTCCACATTGACGGTTACGGCCGAGACGGCGGGCAAAAAACAGATGCGGAACGTCGCAATATCCGCCGGCGAACAACGGCGGCTCGAATTGGGACTGCTGCCCTGCCCGGCGGCGGGAAAGCCATTGCCGCTTACCGTCGCGATGTATCAAAACGACATTTTGCGCGGCCTGTCCACGGTGGAATTGACGGTTTCTGAACGGATGGAAGCGCAACTGCGATTTGGCGTAACGGATGCCGACACCCAATGTCTGCGTGTCCGCACCGAATTGCCGTCGGCGTTAACACAAGGCGCGAAAATCGTGGCTGAAATCGCGGGGAAGAAACTTTCGTCGCCGATCGCCGATCATGAAACCGTGCTTATGCTGCCGATCGGCAAATTACCGGTCGGGAACGTCAAGGTCGACGTGACGCTGGTGGCGGCCTCTGGAAAAATTCTTGCCGCCCAGAAACTTTCGTTCCGGAAAATTCCCGTCTCGCCCAATTGCGTATTGATCGACCGTTTTACGCACATGGTCACGGTAAAGGGGATTCCCTATATGCCGCTGGGCGTGTTCTGTGAAAATATGCCGATGCCGCAAACATTGCCGTATTTGGCGTCAATCGGTTTTAATTCCGTGGTTATCGATGTCCGTAGTCGCATTTACCGTAAACAGCAACAGCCGGATTTCGAGCTTCTGCAACGGGTTTTTGATGCCGCGGCTCAAGCTCGGATGACGATCCGCGTCCAGTTGGACGGGAGAAATATGGACTTCAGCCGCCAGGTGGTAACCCGGTTTAAAGATCATCCGGCATTGTTGGGCTGGGATGTTTTCGATGAAATTTTTACGCTGGAATGGGGGATGAAACATTACCCGGAGGTGGTCGCGGCTATTGCCGAGGTGAAACAGTTGGCCCCCGCCCATCCGGCGTTTCTCAACGAATGTGAATGGGGGATGAATTACCTGGTGTCGCATCAGCTGGAATTTCCCGGAGATATCGTCTCTCTGGATCACTATGCTTATCCGCCGCAATCCCATTTGCAATACTATGACGAACTGCTCCGAACCATAAAGCGTCTGGGACGAAAAGATGATCGCCCCTGCTGGATGTATCTGCTGGGCGCCGGTTATGCTTTTCACGCCAGCCGCGATCATACGCCGCAGGAACACCGTTTTATTGCCTACAGCTGCGTGATCAACGGCGCAACGGGGATTTTTTATTTTGCGGACATTCCCAAAAGCAGTTCCGCCCTTGACGCCATCAAGGAACTGACTCGGGAATTTGCCGAGTTGACACCGGTGCTTGCGTCCACGACAAAATGCCCGAAAGTAGAGTGTTCCGATCCGGAAATTGACTTTATAGCCAGGGTTTGGAATCGCCAACTGTATATTCTGGCGGTGAACAAATCTTCTGCGCCCCGGAAAGAAGTCAAATTTCTGTTTGACGGCAAAAAAGAACGTTCGATTGAAGTAATGTTCGAAAAGCGGACGTTACCGAATGCCAATGGAGGCGCGGTGGACACTTTCGGCGGCAAACAACCGCACGTCTACCGGATAAAATGATCCTCTTCCGACTGCCGGTAAGGCCAGGAGAGGAACACCTTCGGATTTTGCGTCTGGCGAACCGGCGCCGCTCCGTGGCGTGGAATGCACGATTGAGAAACGGCTATTTCCCGAACACTTCGATTTCGGATAAGACGCCGTCTTTCGATGCCGTCCGATCAAGCTTGTCGAGCGTGATTTTCACTGCCCGTGTTTCCGTTTCCGGGAAAGACAATTCGATGATGCCGCGAGCATTATCGGCAACGGCTGCTTGCGCCGTCCACTTGCCGTCGGCAGTTTTGGTTTGCACGCTGGCCGCTGCTACCGCGGAATGACGGTCGGCAACCGCAGTATAGAGGACGACACGCCCCACTTTACGCGGCGCGGGAAAAGCTATTTGGAGCCACGGCTGGGAATCCTTTTCCTCGGGCTGCCAGTTCATCCACGGGTCCGAGTCGGTGATGCCGTCAAACAGGAAATACAGCGAGTTCGCGTCGTATTGCCGAATGAAATAATGACGTTTGACCGAGGAGGCAGTAAGAATCGCCGGAACTTTGGAAAAATCATCTTTTTGCAATTGATGAAATTCGCCCACGGTTTTTTCGCCGATCGCCACCAGATTACCGGGCTTGAACCGTTGTTTTTCCTTGTTTTCAATCACGGAATCGATCCGGGCCAGATCGGTGGCCGTCGCCTTCTGCTGCGACGTGAGATAGACTTTCGATTCATAAGGCAAAAACGTATCGCTGAACTGCTGGTGAGACACAGGAATGACTCTTTTCGTGCTCTGCTGATACAAAGTATCGATGTCGCGATCGCTGAGTTTAAAACTGACAACCGCCGGCAACGCGGACGGGTTGGCGGCAATAATGCAGCGGTCGGTCGGAATCTGTTTGAACGCCGCCACCATGCCGACCGTCGCCGGAATCGACGACACGGATAATTTGCCTTCCCGATTGGGCGCCAGCAATTCCTCCTTGATGGTCATCAGTTCCGTCGCAATGAAACGCGGCCCTTCCCGCAGGGCATGATACGGCCGGCTCCAGTTGAGATAATCGAACATGACAATCCCCTTGGCATTGCTGCAAAAAGCCTGATGAATCTGATTCCGCAATTCCCGCAAGGTCGGCGGACGGCAGATCACGTCGGGACGGTCCCGTTTGTCCCAGCAGAACGCCTGCGGGATCAGCCAGGCCGAACGATATTTCGCGGCCACTGCCGTATTGGCGGCGGTACGTTCCATCGGACTGAGCGGCAGCCCGTTGCGGATGTAGTTCGGATAGTAGTCCGGCATGATGATATCGGCGCTTTGCCAATAGCGCAGAATGCCCGGCAACCCCCAGTTGGTCATAATGCACGGATGGTAGGGGTCGAGCTGTTCCAGCAGCCGTTTGACGGCCACATACCAGTTGGGATTGTTTTCATGATTTTCCGGTTCGTCGGCCATATACCAGGCCAGAATGGCCGGATGATCTTTTATCGCATTGACGAATTGCGCGATTTGCCGGGTTTGAACTTCCGTCAGTTCGCCCTGACGCTGAGTTTGGGCATCGAGAATTTTCAGGCCCCAGTCCGACCGGTATTCCTGATAAGGATAGAGAATCACTTTCTTGTGATTCTTCCAGGCGAGGTCGAGAAACTGCCGGGCTTTTTCGATACTGCCGAAACCCTGATAGGTGACCAGAACGTTGCTGCCGTCGTTCACGTCCACCGGCACCGAATACCAGCCGAACGGCAAAAACGGCTGCCCGTCGACCATCGTAACCCCTTCCGGCGACAGCCAGGTTTCTCCCGTCTGCGACGGCAATTTCCGGACGACGGTGGAAACCTCGGAACCGGAATGACCGAGGCGGGCGGAAAGCTGGTAATCGCCGTCTTTCCAGCCGGTAATGTCAAATTCGGTTTGCCAATGTCCCGCCGGAGTGACGGTCCGGGTCTGGGTCATGCCGTTGCCGGAGGCGGTAACGCTGACCGACTGCGGCATGGTTCCCTGATTCGGCTCCGCTCGGACGATCAGCCGCTTGAGCTTTTGGGAAGCATAAATATTTTGCCGGTAATGAGGTTGCAGAACGGTGATTTTGACCGGTTGATAAGTCAAATCCAGCGTGGTATTGAGGAACCGGAGCGGCAACGGGTTGGCTTGCGTGCCGCGAAACAGTTCCAGCCGGATCGCCGCGTTGCCCATTCGAGTCAGCGGACACGCGAAAGAGATGCGTTTATATTCTCCGGCCATCAGGCCCAGCGGGTCCGACCACGCCGTAATGGTTTTCCCGTTCATAGCAATGGTCAACCGGGTGCGAGTGATCGTAAACGCATCGGAAGAATTCGTCACGTCCGCCTGAATTTCGGCCGTATATTGCGCTCCGTTCGCAACCGTCTTTCCCGTCACCGCGCCCAATTTAAACGCCAGAAAACGGGGATCGAACCCCACCATGGTCATCGGGACGAAGACATTCGGCGTCAACAGATTTTTCGCCTCCGTCGGCGCCAGCGTGAAAATTTCATGTTTACCGGACAGATAACGTTCCCGGGCCACATTGAACCGCCAAGTCGTCCCGGTATTCGCTTCGAGATTCAACCCGCCCAGCGGAATGGCAACTTCCGCCGTCCAACCCCGAGGCTGCCGCGTCACGGCGCTGCGCAACGGTAAACTCCAGTCCGGGTTGCGGACATAAACCCCCGTGCCGGTATTGTTGTCATTCATCATAACCTGGAACACGTGATTCGACGGGTTGACGATGAGCTGGAAAAAATGATCGGACTGCAATCCCGGAGCCAGGAATATTTCCAGACATTCGTCCTGCCAGACGGCGGTGGAAGGATAATCCTTTTTCATCGCGGCCGCACTCGGTTCGCCCGCTTCCAGAAGGAAATAGAGATAATAATGGTCGAAGCCGGCTTTAAACCGGGTGGCAACCCCGTCCGGAAGCGAGGTCTTCCCCGCAAGATGAAAATCCGACTGCCACGGGATGCCCTGCCAGCAAGCATCGGTTTCCTTGCCGTCAATCTGCGGCGAACAGTCCATTCCGGCAACCCGAATCGGGGCGGAGTTCAATTGCACCGCCAACGCCGCCAAAGCCACCAAACCCAAACACCATTTCATCGTCATTTCCCTTCTCCGGAGTCCGTTATTTATGAAGCGTAAAAAGGATATTCACCGGTTGATAATAATCTTTCTTGTCCACCACTACGGTCAGCAGCAGATGCAGACAATAATCACCCTCCGGCCATGATTTGGTATCGAGGGTGCAACTGATGCGGCAATGCTTTCCGGAAAGCGGTTGCGGCAACCACTGATGCTGCTTGATCTGATACGAACCCCATTTGGCTGGCACCGACTTCTTGAGAGGCCAGGTAAGCCGGGAACAATCCGCCGGCACCTGCCCCAGATAGGCGTAAATCTGGTACCCGGCAATTTTGGCATTGTCCGCCGTACTGCCGGACACGACAACCGCCAGCGGTTCTCCACTTTTCCATTCCGCCGGCATTTGCGACTTATCGATCTGAACGGCTCCGGCCGGGGGACTTCCGGCCGCGGCAGTCAGCCCCCATGAAACCATCAACAACACCCCCAGACAACGGCCGATTGCACGACTCATAATGTTACCTTTCTAAAGTGAATGTTTCGGTTCGTCGGCATAAGAACGGTCCCCGGCGTGGTCGGATTGGCAATGCGCGGGGACGTCCGCTTGACCTTACCACGGATATTTTCCACAGGGACGCGCTTTGAAATCGAGCCAGGTCCATTGCGTGGACGGGGCAACGTTATCGCCCAACTCACTTCCCTTGATGCGGTTGACATGGCCGTCCCCGTAGAGAATATTCATTCTCCCCTGATGGATTTCGTACGGCAAAGCAACACCGCCTTGACTGAGGTTATTGTCATCCAGACGATAGAACTCATAGGCATATCCCGAGCTGACGACGCTGGCGCGGTGGGCGGAATCGCCCATCATGATTAACTCGGAAGCGTTGAGAAAATACTTGGTCGAACTGGTTTGAATCCGCGGTCTGGCGGCAAAAAGCTGAATCCGCAACCACGGAGCCTGCCCCACAACTCGCAGCCCATAAATGTTATTAATACTTACCGGAGTGCTATTCCTCGCTGCGGGACACATATAGATGGATTTTCCCGCCGCAAAATTCGGCATATATTTCCCATCGCTGATAAAATCCCGCCATATTTTGTTGGAATAGCCCTGATCATAAGCGCCGGGAATCCAACCGGCATAATCATCGGCATAATTCGTAAATGCCAAGCCCTGTTGTTTCAGATTACTGGTACAACTTATCGCTTTGGCTACTTCTCGTGCTCGATTCAAGGCCGGCAGCAGGATCGCCGCGAGTATGGCAATAATCGCAATCACCACCAAAAGCTCGATAAGCGTGAATCGATCCGGTACGCGGTTTCCTTTTTCCTGTAGCATACGTGAAATCATCCTTTGCGAGAATTTGAACATGATCTTTCTCCTTGGTGAGTTAAGTGATTAGTTTATGGTAAAATCCGATGATGCTCTGACAACCAGTTTCGGTTCAACAAAATATCGTATTGGAGCGGTTTTGACTTTGGCGGAAATCTTAGCGTCAATGAGTTGAAAGAGTTTGGCGGCCATCGCCTCATCCTGCAAATCCATACTGGTCAGCGGGACCGGCAGAGATTGCGCAATCCGGGTATTGTCCATGCCGATCAGCGCCATATCGCGTCCGATTCGCAAGCCGTATTCCTGTTCGCAGACCCGGTAGGCCATGGCGGCAAAAGAATCCCGCCAGCAGTACAACGCCGTCGGTCGGTGCGGACCGTTCATAACCTGCCGCACGAGTTCGGGAATATCCTGATCCGACAGGTTGGCGGGCGGAAATCCGCGCATAATGGTCTCCAGCGTCTCCATCATTCCCAACTTTTCCAGGGTTTTCGTCAGAATGCGGTAGCGGCGCTGCGAACTCGGCACAATAATCCCCACCCACCGATGGCCCCGTTCCTGAAGATGGCGGAGGGCCAGTTCGAACTGCAACTGTTCATCGGCTTCCACACAGTCGTAAACCAGATCGTCTTTGTTCCAGTCGACACAGAAAATTTTGGACGTCAGCGCCAGTTTTTCCCGATGTTCCCGCGCCACGATTTCCGGGTCGACATTGACACTGGCGGAAGGAATCATGACAATGCCGTCGACCTGAATCGACAGCAGATCGCGGATATTCTGCATCTGTTCTTCATGTTTAAAGCTGCTGGGAGTAAAAATAAGATGATAGCCGCGGTTTTCGCATTGACGGGCCAGCCCCCGAATGATCGCTTCATAGCGTTCGTGCCGTTCAAAAGTCGCCAACACTCCGATCGCAAAAGTCTCCTTCCCGATAATGACTTTGGTCAAACGGTTCGGCACATAGCCCATTTCACGAGCCGTCTCCCGAACCGTTTGGGCCGTCTTGTCGGAAAACCGAATGCTTCCGCTCGCCGAACGGTTGCCCAGAACGGCAGAGACGATGGCTGCCGACACGCCGGCGTTTTCAGCAATTTTCCGGACACTGACATTATTGCGTTCGCTGCGCATGGGATCACATTTCATTTTTATGATTTACACGTTAATCACTGTATTGATTATAATCCCAAACAAAAATGTTGTCAATATGGCAAAAGACTTTCTTCCATAAAAACTTTCGGATGTGTAATCCCTCACTCTTTTCGGCAGTTCCCAAAAAGAAAAAATCGCATAGCGAAACCATCCGCCACCGCGAGCCGGTGCGAGATTAACGGGGCATACTCCGCGTTCCGCGTCGGCCCCCGGTCCCCAAGAAAGAACGAGAAGATTTCAGAGCAAGGAACAAGGATTGTTGATTTTTGAATGGAAAATAAAAACCCCGAACCTTGAAATCATCCATCGACGCCGTTTTGCATGTTACACAAGGTTAACTGTTCGCTGTCGTGCCTGAGATTCTCAAGCACCGGCGCGAGAATACGGCGACCGTGCGGCGAATTCGAGCTTTCGCGACGGCGTCAGCCGGAGCGAAACCGAATTCGCCGTACAACTCCGCACCGGCACGTTGCCGGGCGCGGTCCAGCGGGCGAATACCGCTGGTCGCACGAAGTGCGAAATCCCGCTATTCGGCTTTCAGCTTTTTACCGTCGGTCTTGAACCGGTAAATCCGACCGGGCAGCAGCGCCGGAGTCCGGAGCGTTCGACCGGCCATGGTCACCGTGGCGACGGCGGCCGTTGCTTCCCGATTCTGCACCGTCAGCACCAGTTTGTGCTTGTTGGTGGCAGTCAGGTCCAGCAAATGGACTGATTCCGGAGCGATGGCCAGCAGCGAGAGGCCGTCGGCTTCGTGTCCCGGGTGGGGATCGGTCATGACGACTACCGGCGGCTGTTCCAGCTGTTCGGCCAGCTGTTCGATCCGGGCGGCGTCGGCAGTCAACAGAAAACTGCACTTGTGAACGCCCTGATCGGCGGTCGGCCGGTCGGGATAGGCGTCCGCCGGGGACGTAATATCGGTGGCGTAGCGGCAGCCGCGGGCGATGATGACGCCGAATTCGCCTTTCAGATTGTCGAAGCCGTAGAAAGCGTTGCTGGCGAACCCGAAGGTCGTCTTTCCGTGGCGCAGTTTCAGCCAGCGTCCGCCGGGGACGTCGCCGTTGGTGCCGCGCACGACCTGGCCGCCGGGAACGTCGTAGGTGACTTCGTCGCCGTGGTCCATGACCATTTTCAGGCGGGCGGAACGGTCGTTCCAGACCAGCCGGGCGTTGCAGTCCACCGCGTCGCGGCCGCGATAGAGGCAAACCGTGAGCTGGATGCACGACTTCGCGCCGCGAAATTCCACCCAGAAGGCGGCCCGTTCCGGACCGTTTTCCTGCACGACCACATTGGCGATCTTCCAGGTTTCGATCCGTTTGGCGCACTGCCAGGCGTCGGGTTCTTCCGCCATGCCGCCCCAGGAGCCCCAGGGGTCGTCATACAGGGCGAATTCGATGCCTTTGGCGGCAAAAATCGACTTGCCACGGCGGGTTATCTTCAACGCTTTCGCGCCTTTTACCGCTTCCACCTGATAAAACCCATTGGCTAAAACGCCGTCTTTCGCTTCCGCCGGAGTACCGGCGCCGGACGCCGTCTTCGGTTTTTCCTGATACCCCAGCGAAACTTTCCGCCAGCCGAACGCCGGAATCGTCACCGGAAACACCACGTGTTTGCGGAACGGGATGCCGTCCAGCGAATGATGTTCGGTGGCGACCGTCTGGAACGGGAGCGGCTTGAAATCGGCGTCCAGCACTTCCAGCGGCACTTCGGCGTCGCGATTCCGGTAGTCCCAGAGCGGCCGGTAGTCGAGCTGAAATTCGAGATCGGCATGGCCGCGGTATTCGTACGGATGCGGATTGAACAGGACAAACGGCACCGCCGACGGATTATCGCCTTTGACCGGTTTCACGCGGGTGTCGAGTTGCTGCGCCAGCGCGTTGAGGGCGGCGAATTCTTTCCGGCGGCAGTCGTGAACGGTGCCGCCGACCCACTGAATCTGTTCGTCGAACGCCCGTTCCATGGAACTGCCGGGCAGAATATCGTGAAACGTGTTGAAGGCAACGCTCTGCCATTCCGAGGTAAAGTCAGTAACCGGCCGTTTCAGGTGGGCATCGAGCGCCGCCGCCGTTTTCGTGGCCCGCTGAATTTGACCTTCCGCCTGGCGGAACAGAAATTTATAGCGGATGGCCGACGAGTAACAGCCCCGCAGACAGAAGTTCAATTCGCGGTCAAACTCGGGCAGCAAATCGTCGCCGCGTTTCTTCACTTCCTTTTCGAGCGCGGCGAAATAGCCGTGCAGGGTGGAGAAGCGGACGTCCACTTCCGGATGCGCCGCCGCCCAAGTGCGGACTTCCTCGATCTGCCGCCGCGAACTGCCGCCGCCATGGTCGCCCAGACCGAAAAAGACCGCCAGATGTTTCAGGTCCCATTCCGGCGCTTTCTGGAGTACCAGATCCAGACGGCCGGGCAGTTCTGTCCGTTCGCAGCCATACCATCCCGGCGCCCGGTAACACAAAATCCGCGCGCCGCCGCGGCCGCACCACCAGAACGCCGGTTTGGCAATCGGTATCAGGTTTTCCGCCGGACGGCTGAAGGCAAAGTATTTGAATCCCGACGCCGCAAAGATATCGGGGAGCCCGGCGCTGTGGCCGAACGAGTCCGCCGCCCAGGTTGCCTTGACGTCGACGCCGAACCGACTTTGGAAATACGCCTTGCCCAATTCGTACTGTTTCAGAAACGTCGTGGTGGACGGCATATTGGTATCGGGCTGAATCCAGTTGCCGCCGATCACGTCCCAGCGGCCTTCGTCGACCCGCTGTTTGATTTCCGCGAACACGTCCGGCGCCGTCTTTTCAATATGATCGTAAATCGCCGCTTCGCCCCGGATAAAAGTAAAATCGTCATTTTTCCGCATCAGGTCGAGCATCGTCCGGCACGTGGCAATCCCTTCATTCAAACCTTCGCGCCAGTCCCACAGCCAGACCGGGTCCAAATGCGCATTGGGCAACAGATGAAAAACATATTTCTTCGCCATAAATCCTATTCTCCTCCGTATTATCGTTAATGCAACCGGTTGCACAAAATGGAATAATATTGAAATACACTTGCCATATTATTCTATCCCTTAAATTAGCGCCGGACGACAAAGTTGCTATTGGAATTTTACGCATCTCCGATACTTTTTTAGCTGAACCCGGAGAGACTTCACCCGAATAGCGGAGAAAACACCCGACAAATTGGCAATTTTTTCGGGTGTTCTCCCCGGAAACGCGTTGATTGACGATCCGCTGGGGCGGCAAACAATAAAAATCTTGAAAATACGGGCGGGCGACCTATCTTAACAGTTGATCTGAAAACCAGCGGAGAATCAAATCATGTTGACGCCACTTACTGCCGATGCCAAATGTTCGCTCTACCGGCGGCCGGCCGCCGGAAAAGCCGATTTGCTGATTGCGTCAACTCCGGAAAGCCGCCGGATCTGCAACGATCCCCGGATGGCCGGAGTGAAATATACCGTCATGCTGGGCCAGGCCTGTGCCGCCGTGCTCAAAACCATGATGAAGGAAAATCTGCTGCCGTTGCGGGAAACCGAGACGGTGGTATTCAACATTCTGCGCGGCGGCCTCAATTTCGGCCTGCGGGAAGCCCTCTACCGGGCTTTCGGGTGGAACCGTCACAGTACCGCGTTCATCAGCGAACAGCGCGCCCGGACTCAGGACAATCCCGACAACTGGTACATCACCGAAGACGACTACCGGAAAGTTTACCTGCCCCCGTCCGCGTCGGTGGTGATGGGCGACGTGGTGGCCACGGGCGGCAGTCTGCGGCACGGCATCAGCGCGCTGCTGCAGTCGGCGGCGGCCCAACAGGCCAGTTTGCGGTCGATGGTGTTTTTTACGATCGGCGGCCCGGCTGCGGAAGCGGCCATCATTCAGGCCGACTCCCAATGCCGGAAACTGTTCCCCGGCTATGAAAAAACCATTCTGATCTATCTCGAAGGCATTTTCAAAATCGCCGACCGGGAAACGCCGGTGCAGCTGAAAATCACCGGCACCGATCTGGTGCGGCGGGACAGCGAACTGACGCCGGAATTTCTCGAATCGCAATACGAAGACCCCGCCTATCCGCTGGAACGATGCGCCATTTACGATGCCGGTTCGCGGGCGTTCTGGATGCCGGAATACGGCGCCGATGTCCGAGGCTACTGGCGGTCCTGTCTGCGGATGGCCCGGAAAGGCGTCACCTTTCGTAAATTGCTGGCGGAACGGATGCCGGAGCTCCAGCCGGAACGGTTCGGAAAAGTCGACCTGGTCAAACTCTGCAACCGGCAGTTGCGGCGTTTCGAGACCGCGTTCGGAGCTTATCCCGACCGCCCCGATTTCATCCTCGACGACGGGTGCGACAACGCTTGAAGCATCTTGTATTTACCCCTGCCGAGTATATATTAACCCGTTTAATCCTCCTGTTGCGTCCGGTCGGGAGACAAGGTCGCGGCGGGAGCGGAATTCGGCATTAAACCGGCAATCAGCAAATCCGTATAGGCTTGGGTCATGGCGAAAGAAATCGAAATGAAGGAATCCGGCGGCGGATTCAAGTTCAAATATTGCTTTTATATCGCCGTAGTAATTCTGTTTGTGCTGGCGCTGTATTCGCATCACGCCAATGACTTCTCGGTGTTGCAGGGCGGCAGCGACGCGCCGATCGGCAACTGGATCGGCATCACCGGCGCCCATATTTCCTGTTTTCTGTTGTTGATGTTCGGGTTGGCGGCCTGGCCGATTACGATTTTTCTGGTGCTTTGCGCCATCCGGCCGCTGTTGCCGTTTCCGACGCGGCGACGCGGATATTTCGGCGCGCTGCTGGTCATCTGCATCGGCATTACGTTGTTGTTCGGCATGTATCCGGCCGAATTCACCCATCAGACGGCGGCGCTGGGAATCGGCCACCGCGGCGAACCCAATGGGGCGCTGTCGGGCGGCGTGATCGGACAGCAGCTGGCCGCGCCGAAATACGGCGACATGGAACCCGGCATCCTGCGGCATTACGTGGGTTCGGTGGGAACGACTACCATTGCGCTGGTCTTTCTGGTGGTGGGACTGTTTTTCGTCTATCGGTCCGACTGGCATTCCGTTTTCCGCTATCTCTTTACCCGGCAGTTGCCGGTCTGGAACGAGAAAATCCGCCGCGACGAACCGGAACCCGTCGAGCCGTCCCCGGAAACGCCCCCCGAAGAACCGCATAAGTCCACCCGGGAAGTGATCGCCGAAATGTTGGCTGCCCGGCGTCAGCGGAAAGCGGATGCCCGAAAACAGAAAATGGCCGAAGAAACAGAAGAAATCGAACCCTCAGCCTCCGAAGGTTCGCTGATGCAACGGATTCTGGCCGGCGAAAAAATCGGCGCCGCCGAAATTGAAGAAGAAGCGCGCGAAGTCCAGGCCGGAACCAATTCCGAACCCCAGCGTCCGGAAGTTCCGCCCGAACCGGTCGTCCGGGAAGAAAATCACCCGGTCAAACCGACCGTTCCCGATCCTGTGCCGGAACCGGTTGCGGTTGCACCGGTCGACCCGGTTCCTGTCAAGCCGCAGGCCAAACCGGTTGCGCCGCGCCATCCGGCGGCCGCCCGCAGCGACTTCGTTTTGCCGCCGATCACGATGTTGGCCAAGCAGCCGGAAGCCCGCAACGACAATGCCGGGATGTTGAAACATGCCAGCGAAACCCTTCAGCAGACGCTGGAAAGTTTCAAAGTCGACGGCCAGGTGACCGGAATTATCAGCGGTCCGCGAGTGGTGCGCTATGAAATTTCGCTGGCTCCCGGCGTGAAAGTGGAGAAAGTGGCGAATATCGCCAGCAACATCGCCATGGAAATGGAAGCCGAAAGCATCCGTATTCTGGCGCCGATTCCGGGTCAAAACGCGGTCGGCGTAGAAGCGCCGAATCCGACGCCGTCGGCCGTGTTTCTGCGCAGTGTGATGGAATCCGGCCAGTGGAAAGAATCCAAGGCGGAAATTCCGGTGGTGCTGGGCAAAGACGTGACCGGCAAAGCGGTGGTGATGGACCTGGCCAAAGCGCCGCATCTGTTGATCGCCGGGTCGACCGGCAGCGGCAAAAGCGTGTGCATGAACACCTTGATCATGAGTCTGTTGATGCGCTTCCGTCCGGACGAACTGCGGCTGATTATGGTCGACCCCAAAGTGGTCGAAATGGCCATGTATACCAATCTGCCGCATCTGATTACGCCGGTGGTCAACGATCCGCATAAGATTCCGCTCGCCTTGCGGTGGGCGGTCAACGAAATGGAAAAACGGTACCGGATTCTGGCCAAAGTCCATACCCGGAATCTGGCCGGATTCAACGCCCGGCCGATCAGCCGGGAAGCGGTGCTGGACGACTACGGCAACCCCATTCCCGACAAGATGCCCTATCTGGTCATTATCGTCGACGAATTGGCGGACGTGATGATGACCGACGCC
>Ga0070399_1002333_pt1 | contig 18327 bp, 14 predicted proteins | sample BioMet4_FD_61217 | JGI IMG/M metagenome (GOLD analysis project Ga0070399, IMG submission 61217) | Microbial communities from bioreactor (seeded with sewage sludge) at LBNL, California, USA - Biofuel metagenome 4 (version 1) | ecosystem: Engineered > Bioreactor > Anaerobic > Unclassified ... | reverse complement strand
ATGTGTTGCTCCCATGCGGAAAGACGGGCAACATCAAAAGCGTACACCGTGATTAAATCCGAAGAGTTTATCCCAAAGTGCGTCCTAGCCCCGGAAGTGGAACAAATACCACCTGTTTCCGCCGTATACCACTCCAGAGAAAAACCACGATGATTGAGAAGCTCATTGACTACGCTGGGGTGAAACCACAGCCATCGACCGATGTCTTCATTGTCCAAATCGCCTGATGCCATTCGTGTTCCGTCAGTCCCTACTATGAATTGTGGAAGAGTTTTATCAGCATCTCCTCGAACACGTACGCTCACTCCTTGGTGCTCTATCCACTCTTCTCGCCAAAACTCGCCCTCTACGCGAACACCTTTAAAACCACTTCGATTCCCATGAGAACTTTCAGAGGCTGTATTGTGTTCGCTTTCTGGACCCATCACTGGGGCATCTTCGTCTTCATCAACATCAGTTCTCCAGATTCGAAATGCTGCCCAACTTCCCCCATAGACTTCATCCAAACTACGAATTAGGAGTTCGAATCGCCCACCATCTCGCTGTTCTTGTCGATTTGCTAGATTCGCATATACGCTGCCTTCAATTGCTGTGACATTTTCTACTCTTTGGCGGTAGTAAGAGAGCCGAAGCGAAAGGTTCCTTGCTGCCAAATAGTCGATCAGAAATTCACGTTTGATCTCGATAAGTCGATGATGTCCTTTTTCATCAAGAACCTCACGAGCCACAACTACGAAATCCTCTTCTGGCCTTACCCAGTTTGTTCCTTCTTTTATTAAGTGCAGGGCAACAACCAGATCAGGATTTAGAATCCATAACCTTCCGCCTATTACCGGTTGAGGGTGCTCGAATACAAGATTAACTCCGATTGGTTCTTTGTCGTTGTATTGGTACTGCTCGATGGATGAGTAGTAACCGTCGTCATAAGCAAATGGTTGTACATCATGACCGATTCCAATATTGCTCCAGCCAAGTTGTTCTGCGATTTCCTTATACTCCGGTGAGAACGCTACAGACCCACATCCAAAAAATTCGTTTATGTAACCTATATCCTGATCTTTACCTTCCTCGTTGTTCCAGGACGCCCTCAAGGGAACCCAGGTCGCTCTGGAGAAGGATCGGCGAGTTTCTTTGGTTTGGAGAATCCAGTCTTGATTCATAGACTACCTTTTAAAATAAGCAAAACGGTTTGCGTTTCTAGGGGGTGGGAGAGTGTGGTTGGAGATTGGGACTGAGAAATCTCATAGACAGAATAACACTCAAAAATGGTGATGAAACTAATCTATCCAATGTGTATTATGTTTTCGCACTATTTGAATTAGAAATAAAATTAAGAGAGTTTTGGTATATATTTCATTGAGTTTTGAAAGTTGCTTGCTCCAGATATACTATCCAGCACACCAACAGGAGCATCAATAATTATATCCAATGCTCGTTTTATATGGATGTTTTCAGTCTTCGTTTTTAGATGATTTGCCAATTTCCGAACTCGTTTATCTACTTTAGAGCGACTAAATGCTGCCGTGAACTCAGCATCGCTCATTAAACGTAAAAATTCGATAATTTCTGACTCTGAAAAACCATTAATATATTTAATGTAGTATGGTAATGCACCTTCATCAACACCATCTTTGTAACCATGACCATTGCCTGCATAGCAGATACAAAGTACTCTAACCCACATTGACCGAGCTGCACGTGGAATAGTACCGTTTGAAGGAAGGGAATCTTCTAATGACTTGGCATGAGGATATTCGTTATAGAAATTATTGAATTCAAAATGAACACTCTTTAGTATTCCAAGTTTGTCTATTAACTCCCCCGCAAGACTATCTTCATCTTTATAACTTTGACCATCTACTATTTGCAGAAATTCTTGTGCAGCATCCTTTCTCGTTATTTCAGCATTTTTACGAAATACTCCATACCTTGACCCTATTTCATACTTTCGATCATTTGAACTTACATTCCAAACGTAAGTAGCGATACCGCCAATATTCGATTTTACATTGGGTATTTGTTTAATGTCGGTATACATTCCAAACATTGTCCAAAGCAAATCATCAACTCTCTCTTGTGGTAACTTTTCAATTTCAGCGCCAATTATTGGAAAATCATCTGTGGGAATGATTTCGGTACGGACATTGGTTAGCAACTTGTTTATAGAAATAACATCATGATTGGGTTCAGCCATTATTGCATATCGTAAACAATTACTAAGCCATGCCAGCATTTCATACCCATCAATTTCATTTTCATTTGGATGTGCAGCACTTGCATGATTCCGCATAAAATTGACATTGTCAAGCCGCTTATAATTTACGTCATTTATTAAACCGATTCGACGACATGTTTCGAGTAAATCATGGTCATCAACACGATCAAGATCATCAGTTGTGGATAAATTTTTATTTCTAGAACTCACTTTTTCGGCGATAGAAAAAAAGTATTCAAGGTCGAATTTTGCGGCTAATCTTCGCAAGGAACTAATAGTTTCATCCCATAGATAATTGAGAGCACCATCAAATAACCCTACAGCAATTGCAACAGTAAATTTTGTAAGATAAGTCGCTTTTTCTCTTTCTTCAATAGGAAGAATTGATAGTGCTTCTGCCAAAGCAAAAATAACTTTTTTTCGTTGATCCACGGATGACAATATGTTTTCGGTAGGAAGACCAACTTCATTTAAAAAATTGGCGATAGAAGGACTAAAGCTGCTAATGGATTTTTCTAGTTCGCTTGATACAGGGACTGGAACAGGGATTATGCTTGTCATTATGGTTTCTCGTCTTTTTGAATTGACAGTTTATAAACTTTCCAAGGGGCATGACGCTAACAAATTAATCGGATTTTAATACTTTACAATTATGCCATGAAATCAAAAAATACCTCAAGAAAGGCGTTATTTAATCTAAAGCTGAATAACATTTGACGTTTACCAACTAATCCCTGTCTACATTAATTTCTATACATATGACATGGTCTGCGGAGGAAAGTCGCAAGTGCAGAATTTGAAAAAATGACTTTTTCGGTATTTACTCGACAACAATTTGAGGTTTACTTGATTTATTTCTGTATCGTTTCCAGATTCTTTAGCGGTAAAGCTGTAATGTTCTTCAGTACAGGAAATTATTCATTTCCAGGATAAATGAGCCAAAGAAGTTCAAGGGATAATTCTGATGAAGCAATCCGCATCGAAGGTGTTAGGGTGGGGGTTTTGTTAAACTTGATTTCGATGGTGTATCTGTTTCCTCCTGATTGAAAGGCCGAATCGAGTTCGGCGCCGGCATGCTCAGGCAAATTCTATTCTCTACCGCAAAACTGCTGCAGCCAGGCTGATATTTCTTCCAATGTAACCTTTGATTGAGCGCATGCCAGGGTAAAACGCGCCATTTCTTCGTTTGAAACAACCAGAGAAAAACCATTAAGTTTCATGAAAAGAGCAGCAGCAGTAATGGTTGTCCGTTTATTTCCATCCACAAAAGGATGATCTCGAATGAGAGAATCCAATGGAGAAGCTGCTTTTGAAAATAGATCGCTGTAAAGATCGTTTCCACCAAAAGTCACCGGGGTCTTCCCAAATCTGAAAGCAACATGGAGAGGTCCCGGACACCGTGTGCACCCCCCGTGCTCTGGATCAGGCGACTGTGTATAAAAAGGACTTGTTCAGGCAACAGATACCGAATTACTTCGCCAATTCTTCCAGAGCAGGACGATATTGTTCAATAAATTCGTTGACCTGATGAACAAAATTTTCATCCACACCTGCTACTGCCTGAGGTTTCTCAACTGGCGTGAAGATTGCGCGCTTCTTCTGCCGATCTAACTCCTAAGATACATTTTCTCCGTCAGCAGCCCAAGCCCATCAAGGATCTCTTTGGGAAGTGAAATAACCACACTGTTCCCATTTTTAATAAACGCCGTTCCATATCTACCTCCTGTGCTTACGCTGTAAGTACATCACAAACACCTTGGCCTTCTCAAGCCGGGGTGTGAATTCAGAATCATGGGTTATGTTTTGAGGATGCGTCTAAACTTATACCCGTAAAAATGATAAAGTGCCCCAAGGGGATACCCTTTGGGGCACTTTGCTAACGCGATCCGCGCTGGAAAAGATCAAAGTGGTCATTTGATGGCCTAGTAAAATGCTTAGGGAATATGATGTTGTAAAAGTTTGAGGTTTTGGGGAGCTACGTATCAAGCCTCTATTCGATCCATCGTTTATAGTCTGTTCAAGGGTAATGCAGTGACTCCCTCTCCAAGAGGTAGAACCGTGTTACCTGGATAAATCACATATCCGGGCAAAGCGTTTTCCTTGAAATCACGTTGGAAGGCATGCAGTTCTTTTGCCATTTCCAGCCGTGGGGTTTGTGACAATTTTATCTCTAGCGGGACCAGGCCAGATTGGGTCTCGATGATCACATCCACTTCCGAACCTGCCACCGTCCGCCAGTAATACATTGCAGGCTCTTCGCCGCGGTGCAAATAGGTTTTATAAAGATCCGAGATCACCAGGTTCTCGAAGATTGCCCCACCCATTGGACCTGCTGCAGCATGTTCGGTATCCCGCAGACCAACCAGATAGCATAACAGCCCGGTATCAGTAAAATACACCTTTGGGGACTTAATGAGGCGTTTACCAATGTTGGCGTAATATGGATGCAGGATGATTACTTGAAAGCTGGCTTCTAATATGGAAATCCAATCTTTAGCTGTGTTGACCGCGATCCCCACATCACGTGCAAGGTCACTCAAGTTCAAGATTTGAGCACTGCGGGCAGCCAGGGCACGTAGGAAAACCTGAAATTGGGTCAAATCGCCCAGATTGCGCAGGTTTCTGACATCGCGTTCCAGGTAGGTTTGGATGTAACTGGATTGCCAAAGGTGTGCATCTCGTTCTGGATGAGAAACGGGTTCGGGATAGGAACCCCGCAAAATTGCTTCCCACAATTCAAAAGGGGTTTCCGAAGGCTGGCTGGAGGCTGGTAAATTCTCCCAGGGAAAATTATTATCGGCCATCCGGGCAATTTCACGGCGGGTTAAGGGCATCAGTTTGAGCACCGCAGCTCGCCCGGCCAGGCTTTCAGTCACCTGTGACATCAGCAACAGGTTTTGCGAACCGGTCAGAATGTACTGCCCGGTTTTACCCCGATTGGCATCGATTTTTTCCTTAATATAAGGAAGTAATCCTGGTGAATATTGAATTTCATCAAAGACGATTGGCGCAGGGTACAGATTTAAGAACCCGCGGGGATCGGATTGTGCAGCCAGGCGCATATCTGGCGGTTCAAGGGAAATAATCGGGTATTGCTCGCCAAAAAGATTCTTCAACAGCGTGGTTTTGCCAGATTGACGTGGGCCGACCACTACGACTGCGGGAAATTCATCAGCAGCTTTACGCAAGATCGGGCTAAGCTGGCGGGGGATATATATGTCAGTCATTTTTCCTCCATGTGCTATATTGCAATTGTACTGCAAAATAACACATTATTTCATTCAACTGACTATTGATCGGATTATTAGGAGAAGGGTTTGATGATGCTCGTCTTGATACATTATTTTTGGTTTTGCCAATTGCCTGGCGCGGAACAGTTGCCCAGTACGCCGGACGTTTAAATCGTAATTATGATTTAAAGAGAGAAGTGATCATTTATGATTACGTTGATATCATATCCAGGTACCAGTGTTGGCAGGAATATTTAGAAAACGTATAAATGCGTCTCAAGCTATTGGTTACAAGGTGAATTAATTTCTTTGGAGGGAATGTAAATATCTTTTATGCCGAATATAGTGTGCGAATGGTTTTGCACGCCTGATTGACTACACGGTCAGAAATCCAAAGTGATGAACCTGCAAAAGCATCTACAGAATTCAATGCCTTGTTTTCACTTTTAACTTGCCCGACAGCTACTGTCCAAAGCAATAAACCAATAGACCCATGAATTTCCAACCGAAGAGACTCCCCAAATTGTCTGGCGATAGCATCGTCAGTCAGCAACCATTCTGCTTGCATTTGCATGGTTAGTGCAATGGCAGCTGCTTCACCTTCATCGATCTGTTTTCTCCACTCGAGCGTTTTTCTGTGATTTGGTTCCTCCAGCTCTTTGATGGTAACCCAGTTGGGCAACTTGATATCAGATGCATTCCGTTTGAATTCTTCTGCCACGACAGAAGGAATAATTATTTCTCCTGCCAGATCCAATAGATTGATGATATTTGTTCACAAAGATGTAATAGAGGGCCAGTGTCACGAACGACGATCCGTCTCATGCTTTTTGATCTTTCTGTGTTACAACCCAGGCGACATCATCAAGCTGGTACTTTTCTGTTATAGAACGATCTACTACCAGTTTTGGCACCAGTCGAATGATCCCGTCGGTATCAACAACCGCTTCAAGCAAATCGCCTTCAGCAATTTTGGCTTTACGACGAGTTGGAGCAGGTAAGGTATTTTTTCATTCTTACCGACTTGCAGGTATTCAGGCATGAAAAACTCTCTTTCTGACATCCTGAGTATTTAAATCTACATAAATTTCACAATTCATACAGAACTGATCGGTGAGGTTATTACTCTGGAATGCGATCCAAATTCTTCCAGCTAATTAAAGTGCCGGCACTTGTTTGCATTGATTGCTCACCACCATAGACCACATATTCCTGATTCTCGGGAAAGTCTGCCAGAGATCGCCAGTAATTTAGATTTTCAAAATAGCTGGTGGATATAGTTTTTCCGGATTTAATCTCAACCGCAGTAACCCTTTCGCCATTTACCAATAAACAATCAATTTCTTTGCCGTGGTTATCCTGCCAATAATATGGCTGACTGTTCTTACCCCGGTTGAAACTACGCTTGATGAACTCATTGAGAATCAAATTTTCAAATAGGGAGCCTTTCATGTAATGCAAATTGACTTGTTCTTGCTCGCGTATACCAAGAAGTGAACAGGCGACCCCGGTATCATAAAAATAGAGCCTGGGTGATTTCACCAAGCGCTTGTTGAAATTACGGTGGTATGGTTGTAGACGATATAGGATGTAAGAACTTTCCAAAATCGAAAGCCACGATTTGGCAGTGTTGGGACTGATACCTGCATCATTGGCCAGGCTGGCACAGTTCAGTGGTTGCCCGATACGGCCGGCGCATAATTGCGTGAATTGGATGAAGGCATTAATATCCCCAATATTTTTGATCATGCGCACATCCCGATCCACATAGGTCTGAATGTAGGATGGATAAAAATCAGGTGGTGGAATGGTTCGGTCGTAAATCCGTGGGTATTGACCTTTGAAAATCAGGTTTTCGTAAGAATTTGCCAATGGTTCAAGTTCTTGTAAAGAGAATGGCAGCAAATGCAAGACTGCGGTGCGACCAGCCAGGGTTTGGCTGATTTTTTCCATTAAAAAGAAGTTTGAGGAACCGGTCAGAATAAATTGAATCTGGCGGTTTTCATCCAAAATTCGCTGGATATATGAGAATAATTCAGGGGTATTTTGGATTTCATCCAGGAATACGCCATTGGGGTAATTGGAAAGGAAACCACGCGGGTCGGTCAACGCAATCTGCCGGATATCAGGCTCCTCAAGGGAGACATAGGGCAAGTCAGGGAAAGTGGCTCTGACAAGGGTAGTCTTGCCAGACTGCCGAGGACCGGTGAGCGTGATCACCTGGAACTTCTGCGCCAGAGAAGTCACTTTGGATGCCAATGTTCTTTCTATCATTAATAACGCTCCGATTGAATAAGGATCAGGCGATCTGGTAATTTATATCTCCATTATAACAATATTGTACAATAATGCAATTGAAATGCATAATTGTACAAAACAGTCGTCCCTCCTGTTCTGATTTACGTTTAACACTTGAAAAAGTAATACAAATGTATTACTATAGATTAAACAAAGGAGCTAAAAGCCATGCCGATAAAAAACTCATCCACTAAAGCAGTTCGTTCGTTTCGACTTAGCGTCGAATGTGTCCGTCAATTGAAAGATCTCTCCAGTAATATGGGGCGCAGTGAAGGGGATGTGGTCGAGGTTTCAATTGACCGAATGTATCGGGAAGAGATCCGGTTTAGGAATTTGATGATTAGTGAAGGCCAGAAACCTGAAGATAACTACAAGGTTGGAAAGGAGTAAGAATTACGATGATTGCAGGATTCTTTCACTATATTTGGAAAGTGATCTGGAATTTATCAGTGATCCTTGTCTGTGCCGGCTTAGTCTTTATCGGTTTCAAAGCCAACCAACCCATGTTAGTAGTTGGAGCACCAAAGGGAATGACCTACGTTGAATTCATGGAAGACAGAATTGATGCTGCGAAAACAGTTGAACCTTCGAGATGCGGCTGGGGAATGATGCTTTCACTCGCGACCCTTGGTCCGATCTACAGCGTGGTTTATACAACCGTGGCAATCAATCCTGATGGCACTCTGGCTAAAGTGACTGCTTCCGATCCAGATATCCCGAAGGGAGTTGAAGATGCCAGGTGGTACGAAGTTCCGGGTATCTGGTGGGGTGTAGTGGAACGATTATCATGGACCATGCTGGGAAAGCCGGCCAGCACGGGATGTCAGTTTAGGGAAGTGAGGTAATGATGAGAGGGGGAAGTCTTTGGAAAGGCTGCACTAAAAATCACTTAAGCCATTGATAACTCATGCATAAATATTTCTAGTATTAAATTCACATGATTTCTTGGACCAAACTTTTTATGAATTAAATCGATTTGAGGAAATATCAGTATTTATTGCCTTAATTTATTAATGCCTTAAAATTTCATGATACCTTTCTTTAAAATCCATACTTAAGGTCCAGCTCCTCTGTCAACCAGGGAAGTAATTTCTTTTTTCTCATATTCTTGACAATCTTTTGCCAGCTAATTTTTCTGAGCATTTTAGGTTCTAGAAGAGCATTTCTAGTTTCTAAATAAGCAGCGAGAATATTTCCGTCGGCTTGGCAGGAAGGGTTCCGTTCATCATAAATGAGGATCGCATGTCCATGATTTGCCGATATCGATTTATCAGGTTTTACACCAACAGATAAAATATTTCTAACAAGTTGATAATTCTTATATAAAGGACATGGGCTTAGGTCTGTGTCATTTTTCCATTTAAACAAACATGGAATATACCGCCAATATAGCACCCCTATTTCGGTTAATGAACATCGTTCTTTTCTTGATCTTTGTCTTGAATAATCTCCCTTGCATAATTCTTGATCATAATTAGATGCAGTTGGAATGATTTGTGGCCTGGAACAAGTTCCTACTTCTGGCTCAGTAAACTTGCACTCGATTGCGATTTGGTAAATTCCGGAAATATATCCATCCAGACTTGTTTGGCGCGGTTCACCCAAGAAATCAATATTGTGCTCCATCGAAAAATTTTCTGATGAAATTCTTGCTTCACCAAATATGGGTAACCCTTCGTCAGAGTTTAGATCTGATAATTGTTGCAATGAATTAGTTATAGCCAAATTCCCTAATATACTTAGAGCCATTGCTTGCGAACTGGTCATGCTTCCAAACCATTTATGCCTTTCTCCATCTGGAATCAAGGCAAGTAGTTTGTCCTTTTCTTGTTTTCTTGAGTCGGGATCGATGAGGACGTTGCGCCAGGCTTCATTTCTGGTGAAGACTGGAGGTCGTCCATCCGGCACAAATTGCCTTTCGAAAAAACCTGCTTCTGGTGGAAAATTAGATTTTTGATAATTCCAAAATCTATCGTTAAGAATATCTTTGAAGTTTGACATGAAGCAACCTTGATTTACCTAATTATTTAGTTGCGAAATTTTTGAAAACACATCTTAATCTTTTAACTGATGTTCATCTATTTTTGGGAATTGCTTTCTACTTAAATCTACTTAGGTATTCTGAAATAAATCGGTCAACCTGAAAAACTGGAATAGTCGACTTATGGAATGCTGATGTCATCATTTCGGTACTGACAACTAGAATAGGCTCCACTTTCCATTTTTTATTATCATGTATTCCAACAGAACCCAAGACGGATGGTAAGTTTTCCTTAATCCATTCACTCCGTTTATTATGCTTTTTCACCGTTGCTTCCTTTTTGCTATTTCCTGTAAATAAGGCTTCTAGCTCATGGGATATTTCAATTGCATTTCTTGCGACTTCTAAATCCTTGCATTCAATAACTGCTATTATTCGTTTATTAGGAAAAAACGCCATTACATCAATATCGCCCAAATCGTTATTTGGATAACCGATCCTTTTTCCGTTTATTGATTTTACTTTTTTCCGAGATAAAGCACCGGGCACAATTGCACAGGCATCAAATACTCTTTGATTAAACTCCTCGCCTTTTTGTGTGCTATTCTTGCCGATAAAGTCTTGCATTGCTTTACTGCCATATCTATCTTGAAGGCGACCTGAGACTACAGCCTTTAAGAGATAATCAGTAGATGCAAATAGATGTCTCACTCCCCAACAAACATTTTTCTGTCCATTATTAATCATTATCAATAATGGACGCCTTATATATGACAATCCTCGACTCATTCTCCAGGGATATACATCTGTTTTTAAAAATGGTTTAGGAGGACTTAAGAATTCTTCCCTTGGTCCAAGCGAAAGAAAGTTGACCATTTCTTGCGTTTTATCTTGGTTCCAATGAAGGATTTTTGATAATTGTTCAACTAAAGTGTTAAATTCCATTGTTTTATATTGAGCTTGACTAATATCTAAACTTAAATTACCTAATTCTGAAATAAAGAGAGTCAAATCCGAAAACTTTATTCCAAATTCAGCCTCAAATGCTTGATTGAGTTCTTTTACCTCAAGTGGAAAATCTTTGGGTTCAATTTCTGGTCTTTCTTTCCACCATTGCTTAAAGCTATCACCTGCGTGATTAATTTCATCTACAGAACGATGGTTTTGAAATGTGTTTACTTTGGAGTTAAATTCACTTCTGTTAAAACCTAGCCTTCCTGATTCTAAAAAAGCAAAATCAAAGTTAAATAATCCATATTTTGCCATATCGCTTTGATTTGCTCGAGCGATAATTTCAGAAGACAAGGCCATCATGTGATCATATACTTCAAAACTAATTGGATTTTTCCCGGATGGGGGTTGAGCAACTACATATTCGATTAAGAAACGACAACTCAATGCTGCATCATCTATTTCAGGTAATTCTTTTACTAATTGTTCAACTAATTCTTTAGATGAACTAAAACAAGCTAATTGTGTAGGAATGGTTATTCGCCTATTTGACCTTTGGAAAATAATAGCTTCATAATGTGTAACTAAAAAATCTAACAAATGTTCTGGATTTAAATCATCAATTATGCTTGCTAATTTCATGAATAAGAATTCGACAATTTTGTTTAAGATAATTACATGTTGAGATTTTGGAATTGGTCCTGGTGATAATTGAAATTCTCTCTTGATAAAATCTCCTTCATCGTCTAGGACATTACTGGTATCTGCCTCTTGAATTTTTCTAAACGCAATCGGATTTCCAGGAAGCATTGTAGGATTGATACTTGGGTCTATAGAGAGAACTTTCTTTTTCCTTGGAAAGGATTTCTCCAGTTCTATAAAATTATGAAGTTGATTCTGAATTTTTCCTGCTTGCTCTACCCACCCATTTTTCGCTAATAGAACAGAGAAACCTTGTATTACATAATCTACAATTTTGAGCTCACCTGAATTATCTGGCGTGTTGATCCAATTTACTGCGTTTACCGAAATGTTTATTTCCATTTTGGTGTTTGAGGGAAAACAAGTTGAAACAAGAGGAGTATTCTTGTTACTTTCATCATCGTTATTTTCTTGATTGATTAACACCTCAAAATGTAGAGGATTATCGAGATTTATTTGTGAGAAACAATGGGGACAGGTAATATAAAATTGCCACAACCAGTACGATATTATATCTACGAAAGCAAATGGATTTTGTTTTTCAGACATTTGCGATTCTTTTTCATAATCAATAATTGCAGTGACCCAAATGGTGGAGTTTGGAAGCTCAATAACCAGTGCAATTTCTGAAGGATTGAAATTTATAGGAGTAAATATTGGGCAGGATCGATGGCGATAAAAATTCTCGACTTCGAACCAACCATTTGACCTATATGATCTCACCGCATGGATATCCACTTTTTCGAGATAATCTTTTATTATTCCCAATTCACTTCCAGGGGCAATGTTTATAAGTGTTGGCCTTGCATCATCACTTAAATAAAAACTAAAATGATTATCGCGATAGATTGAAAACTCATCCAGAGCTGACCATGCAATTACCTTCGTTGAATCGAGGATAGCCTGTTGTGCTTTAGCGAATTTATACAATAAGAATTGATCAGACGGAAAAAGTACGCTGAGAATATTAAGTTCATTTGCTGAGAGAACTGTTGCGATAGCTTTTTTATTGGTTTTATCAAAATTCAAGCCCATAATTGTGGATCGCCCAATACCTACTTGTACAATTAAGTAAAAAACACCTCCTAAATTAACAGTGTCTGCGTACAACTTTTGCTCAACATAAGCTAATCGTTCATCAATAATTTTCCCTTGATTCTTATTGACCTTGTCTTCAAATACTTCTTCTCCAACATAATCTCGAAAATCATCAAATATGACCCCAGCATAAAGTACCTTATCTGTATCCAGGTTCCAAACACTTTCGTGAATTTCTATACCCAAATCTGGTTGGTCGAATTCAAATTCAGGTTCACCATAACCTAGCCGATGGAGTGATGAATCAACCGAATAGAGAACTGTTGTTTTAAATTCAGCGAACAATAAATCCAGCAAGTTATTTTCTTTTGCCGCCAACAAAATATGCTGGCGAAGAGTCGCTAGTAACATCCATGGTTCTGCAACTATGATTTGATCTTCGAAGCGAATTAATGGGCGTGAATGTAAAGGACTATTTTGAAATGAATACGAGTCTGAGGTTAAAAGCCCGAAATCCTGTATAAATGGTCCAATAGCTTCATATCCAATATTTAAGGGATCTAGCAACTCTTCCAATTCTTCTACGGAAAAAGTGACTATACTTGTTTTTTGAGTAATATCTTTGGGGACATAAATTGAGCGCGATTTCATTACAGGCAACATATTTCTTTCCAAACCCATTGTTCTTGCTATTATGTCACTTATAGCCAACAAACCAAGATTCATTTCATAGATCCTGTTACGAAAATCTTTATAAGGAATAAACTTCTCCCTAAGAAAAATCGCATGGTTTAGATTCTTCAAAATAAATGTTGGCTCAGTGATCTGACCAGGAAAAACTAAATAAGATCCACCGAAGTAAGTAAACGCCTCGGTAAATGCATTTGAAGCTGGGTCTTCCTGAGATTGAATATCGCCTTTTCCCAAAGGCGGTTCATTAAGTATTTGGGACAATTTATGTCGTGATACTTTGGGCTTGCCCGGTATATAAGGAATACAGTTTATTGCGTGGGCTAAAGCCTCAATTCGAATAGATTGACTAGCGTTTTCGGGATAGAGTTGTAATACGGCAACTTTAGCCAGCATATCTATCGGATCATAAGGTTTTATGACCTCGATAATTTCAGACAGATAATCAAAATTCTTCATCTAATATCCTGTCCCTAAAAAGCAAAGAAGTAGTTAGCTCCTTTTTATTGAAATGTATCCATTGAAAGTAAAAGTGATTAATTATTTGGCGGTATTTATAATTTTAGAGTATGCCCATTCATCTCTAGCCACGTGATCTTATTTTCATAATCAGGCATTAAGGCATGAACCTGATTCCAGAAGGTTTTGCTATGGTTTTTTTCGGAAATATGAACAAGTTCATGAATAACAACATAATCGATAACAGGCACTGGCGCCATTGCCAAACGCCATGGAAAACTTAATGTCCCTTTTGCACTACAAGATCCCCAACGTGAAGTAGCAGATGTAATCTTTATTACCTTTACCTTTACCCCAATTTTTTCAGCATACCAGGCAACACGTTCTGATAGTACGTCGTAAGCTCTTTCTTTGTACCACTTGACAAATACTTCCTCAGCTTTAGGCAAAAAAAACCGGTCTATAAAAAAGAAATTCCCCAACTTCAAGGGCGTTTCTGCCTGATCAATTATTTTTAGTCGGTAAGATTTACCTAGATATAGAAATCCTTCTCCATTTACAAATTCTTTTTTACTGGTTTGTGGATATGAAGACAAAACTTCTTGTTGTTTCGCTTCAATCCAGGTAGTTTTTCGATTTATGACCGATAATATTTGTTCATCAGTTGCATTAATAGGGGCTCGGACCACTAATCTTCCATCACGTTTTACAATCAGCGCGATGCTTATCCTATCTGTACGAATAACTTGATCAACCTTTATCATACTTTTGACCGAATATGCATTGCTAACTCAATGATCTTCTGCGCGACCTGATTTCGGTTTCTTACAAAATCGGGTTTATCTTTGAAGGTCATCAGTAAATGCGTCAAGATAAATGATTTCAACCGTTTTTGGGATGGATAATTTTCCCAAAAATCTACCTGTTGGGTTTCTCTATGGACAATTTCAAGAATATCGTTAGTAGTGCTAAGTAATCGATTTTGATCTTCGACTGATAGATCTTGAAATTCACATGTTCCATATATTTCACGTTTCAACAGTGCGAGGAAGGGGAGTTCAGTCTTAGGATTCAGCCCATAATTATTTTCTTCTGCTCGTCCTTTTTCAAGAGTTTGTAATACTTCTTCAAGTTCTTTTGCTAATTTGTCCCAATTGTCTCGATAATCAGCCAGAACCTTTTCTAGTTTTTCGCCAAGACGATCATAAAATTCAGGGTCAGTTTCATAGTTCTCACTGATATGTTCACGAATAGCAGTTGTAATCTCTTCTGCAGTAGCCCGAGATGTCTTGTTCAATCGAATTTTTGCCTTAAACGCGTCGGAAAAGATAGGCAAAGGTGGAATTTTCGGGTCAATCCCATTAGAGATCAAGAATTCATCAACGATCTCGCGAATTTTCCGACTGGCATCTCTAATGCTTAATTTTTCATCTCGGTAGCGATTACGTGCAGACTCGCTAATCCATGAGAGCATTTTTAAGTCATGAACAAACCGAAGAGCTTCAGGATCAGGAAGCACTCGGTCGATAGCTTTATTGAAGGTTCGTAGCAAGCTAATAAACTCATCTCGAACCTCACCATCTGCCAGAATATCAACGCATGCATCAATATCACTAAGATTAACGTCAAACTGTTTAAAGAAATCTTTCATTTGGCTATGGATATATTTGAGATTGTCTTTATCTGCGCTCTGGTCAATCACAACAGAAAGAATTTCGTTTGCATCCTTTTCATCAAAAACAGATAATGCTTCTCGCAAATGATGTGCAATGCCAACATAGTCAACAATATAGCCACAACTTTTATTTCTACTTACCCGATTAACCCTTGCAATCGCTTGCAGTAGATTATGCTCCTTGATGACATTATCTAAATACATGACTTGCTCTATAGGTGCATCAAATCCAGTAATTAACATGCTTTGCACAACCAGAATACCAACATCTCCTGAGAGACCTGCGTCATTGGTTTGATCAAATGGAAGTTTAAAGCTAGCGATCACTTGCTCGTGTTGATTTTCATCGGTGAAGGGCTTATAGACTGCGTCATCATTGTTTGTTCCTGAAATCACAACTTCAACTCTAAGTCGTTTGAGCAACTCAAGATCTTCAGTGGAACCGCTAAATTGCTGAACCTTATCCTTGATGAGATCATCTAGTGCTCTTTTATACCTAATTGCGGCTAATCGAGAAACCGCTACCACTTGTGCCTTAAATCGGTTAGGGAAGACTTGTTCCAAATAATGATCCAACATATCCGCAGATTTATCACGAATCACTTCTTCTGCTTCAAGGTAGGCGCGCCATGTATAGCGGTCCAAAATTAATTGCCGTTCATCTTTATCAACCGCTGAAAATACATCTTCAAAACGGCGATTCATCTCTTCTTTGTCTGTCACGCTCCCTTTGTGGGTTCGACCTTCATAAACGATCTCGACAGTAACTCCATCTTCAACTGCTTGACGCACTGAGTACTGGTCAATATACTGTCCAAAAGTAAGTTCCGTTTTTTCTATCGGTGTTCCTGTAAATGCAACTCTCACTGCGTTTGGCAGAGCGACCTGCAAATTTGCTCCCAACAGTTTGTATTGAGTACGATGAGCTTCGTCAATCATCACCAGGATTTTATCGGATACGTTTAACTGTGGAAATCGTTGTTTTAGTTCATTTTCCTGGAACTTGTGGATCATCCCCATAACCAGGTCGGGCGTTGGTGAATGTAGATATTCCTTTAGTGTAGCGATAGAAGATGCCTTTTTAAGGCTGTATCCAACTGATTGAGCTGTGTCTCCTAATTGCTTTTCTAGATCGGTACGATCAGTAATAAAAACGATTTTGTATTGGTTCAAGCTAGGATCGTGGAACATCGCACGAACCACAAACATCATGGTAAGCGATTTTCCTGATCCCTGCGTGTGCCATACAATCCCACCTTTTTCTGCTGAGGTGCTTTTCTCCTTCAACCGGGTGATGATCTTTCTGGCAGTTCTGTATTGTTGATAACGAGGTACCAGCTTAATAATTCGCCCTTTATCATCATTGGCAAATACAGTGAAACTGTGGATGATATCCATCAGGTTGGTGGGAGAGAGCATACCCTGTACTAATACTTGCTGGCTGTTGACTGTTTCACCGCCTTCAGTATCAATATCTGCCAGTTGATATGGGTAAGGGTCTTTCCATTCGATAAAGTGCTCCAACTCGCCAGTGATGGTGGAGTAGCAGCATTTTTGACGGTAGGTGGCTACTTGAAACTGGTTGTACCAGAAGAGTTTTTCATTGCCTTCCACTATCTCGCGCCGATTGGCATAGCGTTTCAATTGTTCGACCGCTTCACCCATTGGGTCGGCAATAGCCGGAGACTTGCATTCAATAACAACCAGGGGTAAGCCATTCACAAATAAAACAATGTCTGGAATGATATGTTTCTCTGTGCCGGGAACAGTCAGCTTAAATTGCGATGCCGCAAGAAAGCGATTGTTCGCGCTGTAGCTAAAATCCAAGAATCGGACATTTGGACTCTTCTCGCGGGTCTGATGGTTTATATCTGCCGGCCATCCTTCCAACAGCAAATCAAGTATTTCCTCATTTGCTTTAAGCAGACCATTTGCTTGTGGAGTCTGAATCCGGTGAACCATGGCCGCTAATTGTTCTTCTTCCATCCAGGGATTTATTTGGCGCAAAGCTGTAAGAAGTTCGCTTTCGATAATTACATCTGAAAATGATTCACGCAGAGTACTGGCTGGATCATATTTATCGCCTTTTAAAATACGCCAGCCTAATCCTTCTAGTTGACGCAATAATGGCTCTTCTACCTGTTCAAGTTCATTGAGACGATTTTGATCCATATTAAAAACCCCGTTTCTATGTTTTTTAGATTATCACAGCTTATCGTCCACAATCCTATTTTTCGACTTTTCATCTTCGCCAGGTTTCACTCCACCACTAAAGTATGCGGTGAATTCTCCAGCGTGAATTGCTGTTTTAATTCTTTGATGAGATTCCTTGAGAATCCTAATACCTATTTCAACCTGATCTGAGGATTTAATTGAAAATTTCGCCCACCTTGGCGAGAATTTTTCATTTACAACTTTTGTACCATCAATTGGTTCACCGCGGCTGAAACACTCGATTTTAATTACTGTAGGTCGAATCTCAATAGAAGCAAATGCTTTTTCTGGAGAATAAACGCCAATATATTTCGCCCTAATATTCATCCAAATTTCTTCGTCATATTCACGAAGAGCTTTTTCGATCTGTTTATACCAATCTTGAATTTGCTGAGGAACTTTGTGGGTTTCAAAGATTTTAATTAATGCTTCCTCCCCAGTTACTCCTGGTTCAACTGATGGGGTAGGTTTGTTAACTGGCCAATTTTTCATATCAATGATCTCGCTCTTTAGTTCAATCACTTCTAAAGGACAATCTTCCCAATCATGTTCCCAGCAAACGATCATATCGCATGCTTTTACATCGTGACCATGCTGCTTAAAATTAGAGGATCGAAATTCAAACTCGATTAAAATCCGCTCCCAACCCTTTCCAGTAAACCTTCTTGCTACACAATCTGGAAAACCGGGCTTGATTTCTTCTATATACATATGCAAGTCATCAACCACACGTCCAAAAAGAAAAACTACACCATCTTCATTGATTGGTGAATAAACAAGACCTCTAAAATTAATTAAATCGCCAACAATTGATTGATCTTTATTCATTTTTATGCCTCCAAAATTCCTTTATGCATGAAGATGATTTCTATTT
>Ga0070399_1002331_pt1 | contig 18340 bp, 14 predicted proteins | sample BioMet4_FD_61217 | JGI IMG/M metagenome (GOLD analysis project Ga0070399, IMG submission 61217) | Microbial communities from bioreactor (seeded with sewage sludge) at LBNL, California, USA - Biofuel metagenome 4 (version 1) | ecosystem: Engineered > Bioreactor > Anaerobic > Unclassified ... | reverse complement strand
TGTGTCTGAACTGCTGGGTAAAATTACTGGGGCTGTCAAACCCGCAGTTCAAGGCAATATCAGCGATGCCCATACTGCCGTCTTTAAGAAGAAGTATAGCCGCCTGCCATAACCGGTATTTTATCAGATACTGCAGTGGTGATATCTGGATGACTCTCTGAAAACACCGCATGCATTCCCGCTCTCCGACATCTGCCACTGATGCAATCTGCTGCAGTTTGAGTTTTTCGGTAAAATGCTGGTGGATGAATGTCATCATTTTTTGGATGCGCACACTATCCTGATTTACAATTGCAGACTGCGAATCGATTACATCATGAAATACTGTATATAGGGTAAAACACATGCGCGAAAGATTTTCACGGACAGCAAATTCATAACCCGCTCTGCCTTCTTTCAGCGCATCAAATGCAGCCGCAATATATCCTGTAATCTCTTTTCCCTCTGCCGTCTGTCCACAGGGAAAACCGTCAAACAGTGAACATTGTACAAGCGGCCGGATATACCGCCTGCTGATTGCAGAATCTTCGCTGCCGGTTATAAGTATCGGATTGAATACCAGTGAATGCAGTTCACAGAACGGGGCAGCATGTGCATGATGAAGTACACCGGAATTGATGAATATGCCATCACCTTCATGCAGATTAAAATTCTTGTCCGGTACCTGCACATCCATATTTCCACGGGCAATATATATCGCTTCCATTTCATCATGCCAGTGCCAGGGAAGTTCGGTATACGTCTGCTCGGAATATACAGTCTGGTATCCGGCGCAGGGAAAATCAGGCGTTCCATGCGGATGTAATTCCCGTTTTGTGCGGTCAAGATTCAAAGTACACGCTTCAAGTGGCATAGACGTCTCCAGCCGGCTTATCAGGTCGGTTTTATTATAGTATTTGTCGATATAAAGATTGAATCAGCCATTATATGTCGGTACACTTATAGTATCAAGGAGATGATGTATGTTCCAGATGTTACTGGCCGTTATCTATGTTTCTTTTATCAGTCTTGGTCTTCCCGATTCACTGCTTGGTTCTGCCTGGCCCAGTATCTATCAGGAACTGAATGTTCCCGTTTCATATGCGGGAATCATTTCGATGATCATTGCCGGCTGCACTATCATCTCTAGCCTCTGCTGTGACCGGCTGGTACGAAGACTGGGAACAGGAGGCATTACCGCTATCAGTGTAGGGACAACTGCTGCAGCACTTATGGGCTTTTCAGTCTCCCATTCATTCTCCGCGCTCTGCATCTGGGCTGTTCCCTACGGACTTGGGGCCGGTTCTGTTGACGCCTGCCTTAACAATTATGTTGCGCTGCATTATAAAGCACGCCATATGAACTGGCTGCACTGTTTTTGGGGAGTTGGTGCTTCTATCGGACCATATATCATGGGTGCCTGTCTAACAGAAGGAGCCGGATGGAACAGCGGATACCGCACCATCGCCATCATACAAATTGTGCTGACAGCAGTACTCGTCTTTTCCCTGCCGCTGTGGAAAGAAAATACACCTGCGCAGACAGGGACAGCTGGTCAACAGGCAGAACACAGGGGCATACAGCAGCTGCTTACTCTCCCCGGTGCAAAACCAGTCCTTACCGCATTCTTCTGTTACTGCTCTCTGGAATCGACAACGGGACTGTGGGGTGCAGTATATATGGTCATGCAGAAAGGCATTGCAAAAGAAACTGCGGCACGTCTTATCGGACTTTTTTACCTCGGAATCACCGCAGGAAGATTTCTGAGCGGTTTTCTTTCAATCAGACTGAACAGCAAAAACATGATCAGACTCGGACAGGCAGCTGCATGTACCGGTATCATCATTCTGTTTTTTTCACCCGGACGGATAATCACCAGCATCGATTTTATTCTCATCGGGCTTGGCTGTGCTCCGATTTATCCAGGTCTGCTGCATCAGACACCTGAACGGTTCGGAAAAGAAACTTCACAGTCAATGATGGGTATACAGATGGCATGCGCTTATGTAGGCAGCACATTTACACCACCGGCAGCAGGTTTTATCGTTGAGCACATCAGTGTCAGCCTGTATCCGGTGCTGCTCCTCATTTTCGTCGTTCTTATGACCGTGCTTCTGGAATGGAGCAACAGGAACCATTCTTCTTCATCCGGACAAACACAATCATGCACATGATGATCTGAACTATCGTAGAACATGGAGTTGCAAGCCCTATCTCGAACAGCGAGACGCCGGGTATGCGGCTTACAAAATATGCTACCGGTATGCGGATGCAGAACGCAGCAAATATGCCCTGCAGCATTACAAACAGCGTTTTTCCGCAGCCGTTGTAATAACCGATAAAGCAGAACAGGAACGAAGTTAAAAGGCAGTCGATTGCATATGCTTTGAGATAACTTGAGGCAGCACCGATAACCTGGCCGTCACGGGCAAACAGTCCGGACAGCATATCTCCATGGAAAAAGGCGGTATACCCCATGAGCAGACCTACAGCAAGTGATGTGCCGATGCCATACCACAGCGCTTTGCGTGCACGTTCAGGTTTTAAAGCACCGATATTCTGCGCAGTAAATGCGGACATCGATTGAGAAAAAGCAGATGGAACCAGCATGACAAAGCCGCATACCTTTTCTGCCACACCTACTCCGGCAGAAGCCACAAGTCCTATTGAATTGACAATAAGCTGGATTACCAGGAACGACATACCGACAAGCAGATCCTGCAGTGCAATCGGTGTACCCATTTTCAGGATACCGGCAATAAGCGCCCAGTTAAAACAGACATCTTTTCTTGAAAAGTGGAACGGAAGTTTTCTTTTTCTGATTATGAGGATAGAAAGCAGCACGCTTACCGCCTGCGACAGAACCGTTGCATACGCTGCTCCTGCGGTTCCCAGATGGAACACAGCAACAAACAGCAGGTCGCCGGCAATGTTAAGTACACAGGCAATTGCCACTGTTATAAGCGGCATACTGGAATCGCCTATTCCCCGGAATATTCCGCCAAGAACATTGTACGCAAAAATGAAAAACGTACCTGCTCCGCAGATACGGACATATGCTGTTGTCTGGGAAAAAGCTTCCTGTGGTGCGTGCATACAACGGGCAATCTGACCGGCACCGGCAACAAGAACTGCGGCCAGGACAACGGAAAAAGCTGCAAACAGGGCAATACCGCTGCCGATAGTCTTGCCTGCCATCTCAGGGTCACGCCGTCCAATAGCCTGTCCGACAATAACGGTAATCCCCATTGTAAGGCCTGCAATCAGTGAAGTAACGGTCTGCATAATCATGCTGCCTGTAGAAACACCTGATACATCTGCTGTGGATGCAAACTGGCCAACGACAAGCAGATCAACGCCGCCATACATTGCCTGCAGAAAAAGTGCCAGCAGCACCGGCAATGCAAACGTGATAAGAGGATGGTATATCCTGCCCTCTGTAAAATTCTGTTCCTGAGTCATAGTTGATGGGCACTGTAACGTGATTACGGAAAACAGTCAATAAAAAGATGTAATCCCTTACATTGACATTTTCTTCTATATATATTACTTCTAGACAATCATGTTTTTGAATGTCGTTACTGTAGCTGCAGGCGGTGCCATCGGTGCTGCATGCAGATATCTGTGCGGATTTATTCCCCTAAAATTGAACTCCGGTTTCCCGCTTGCCACAATGCTTATCAATATCATCGGTTCGTTCTGTATCGGTGTAATTGCAGCACTCGCACAGAAAAGCGGACGCATAGATCCCCGCATAGTACTTTTCCTCAAAGCAGGATTCTGCGGAGGATTTACAACGTTTTCGACATTTTCACTTGAAAACCTGACACTGCTGCAGAACGGTTCATATGGAACAGCCATACTGTACATGCTGTTCAGTGTTATTCTCTGCATTGCAGGCACAGCAGGCGGCATGGCTGTTATCAGGTAATCAGTACAGTCATACCATTTATGCAGGACATATACGAAACACTGTACCGTCTTATATCGGCAGAATAAAACTGGTTGTGCTTACTGACGTGCTGTTTTCAGAATCTTGAGTACTTCATCTTTTGTAAGCACATGACCATATGACACGACTTTTCCGTCAACAACCAGAGCGGGTGTAGTCATAACACCATAAGATGCAATTTGCGCAAAGTCAGTTACATGGTCTACAGCGGTATCCATACCAAGTTCTGTCAGTGCCTCAACGACAGCTTTTTCCAGCGCCTGGCATTTTGCACAGCCGGAACCGAGCACCTTGATTCCACTGGTATCAGATGCAGTCTTGAACTCGGCCTTCTCCATTGATTCCGGAGTTACACTCTTTGCGCCGCAGCAGCAGGATTCCTTTTTCTCTGCAGCTTTGTTTTTCCTGAAATTAAAAATGCTCATAATTTACCTCACTTATATAAACAGATACTGAAATATATTGAACAGATATCCTACGATAATGATTCCCGCTGTGCATACTGCAATAAACACACCAAGCAGCTGCGGTTTTATCGCTTTGCGCAGCATTATCATCGACGGCAGACTTAATGTCGTTACTGCCATCATGAAAGACAGCACCGTACCAAGCTGTGCTCCTTTTCCAAGCAGCGCTTCTGCAATCGGAATAGTCCCGAAAATATCCGCATACATAGGAATGCCTATCACTGTTGCAAGGATAACTCCAAGCGGATTATGGCTGCCAAGCACATATTCAATCCAGGATTCAGGAATCCAGTTATGGATCACTGCGCCGATGCCGACCCCCGCAAGAATATATGGGAATACTTTTTTAAATGTCGATGCAACCTGTTCCTGGGAAAATGCAAGACGCTCTTTCTGTGAAGGATTGGGAGAATTTATTGAAACACCGGATGCTTTCCTGATAAACTCCTCAACGTACTGCTCCATGTGCATGTGTTCAATGAGCGTTCCGCCTGTCACAGCCACAACAAGTCCAAGAAGGACATATGCAACAGCTACCTTAACACCGAATATACTCATCAGGAGAACCAGACTTCCAAGATCAACCATCGGAGATGAAATCAGGAAAGAAAATGTCACACCAAGCGGCAGTCCGGCACTGGTAAAGCCGATAAACAGTGGAATCGATGAACACGAGCAGAACGGTGTTACCGTACCAAGCAGAGCCGCAATACAGTTTGCCCAGATGCCATGAAAATGCCCCATGATCTGTTTACTGCGTTCCGGCGGAAAGTAGCTCTGTATGTATGAAATAATAAAAATAAGTACACAGAGCAGCACCGTAATCTTTATTACATCATAAAGGAAGAATTCTATGCTTCCTCCCAGCCTTGATGCCAGATCAAGCCCGGTAACAGAAAGTGCTCCTGCAATAAGCATTTCCAGCCATTTCATGCCAAGCACCTGTGTCATAAAAAAATTACTGCTCATATACATTCTTTCCCGCTTTTACTTACTCTGCTACAGGAGGCAGTATTTTTTTTGCAGCAGGAAAGGTCTCCAACGAATTGCTTAAATTCTGCAAGCGTTGTGCAGCTCAGTGAATAGTGCATCCATTTACCTTCTTTGCGTACATCCACCAGTCCGCATTCCGTCAGTATTTTCATGTGATGTGAAAGCGTGGGCTGTGTAATGCTGAACTGTTCCAATATCCGGCATGCACATAATTCTCCTTCTGCAAGATACTGTATAATCTGCATGCGGTTTGCATCACCAAGCGCTTTACATATAAGCGCAGCTGTTTCTGCTGTCATATCCACCTCATAGATTGATATTTATCAATATGTAATAATATATACCATACATAGACAAACGTCAATATGTTTTTATTATCTGATTTTGTCATGCAAAGCATGCAGAATTGTTGTTTTACTAATCATTTTCAAGATGATATTGTTGTTTGCATATTATAGGACATCCGGCATGACAGCATATATTTCATACATTGCTTCGATGATAATTTTCGGTACTATAGGTATTTTTGTGCGGTATATCGATTTGCCGTCAAGCGTTATTGCCCTCTCAAGAGGTCTGCTAGGCGGTCTGTGCTTTCTGCCGTTTATTCTTTTTTCAAAAAAACGAAAAACTCTCATAACTGAAATACGTGCAAACTGGAAAGTCCTGTTTATGTCGTGTTTATTTCTGGTAGGCAACTGGATATTCCTGTTTGAATCATACAGGCATACAACGCTCGCTATTGCATCGATTCTCTATTATATTGCACCTCTATTTGTCCTTATTTTTGCTGCTGTATTCTTTCATGAAAAAATGCAAACCAACGTCATCATTTCTGTGCTGATGACATTCATTGGCATGATACTGTTAAGCGATGCATCTCCTACTGAAGGGGCACATATATCCGGCATTATATTTGGTATCTGTGCAGCAATGTGTTATGCAGGTATGATGATAACAAACAAGATGCTGAAAAACATGGGAACTGCAGAAACCACTGGCATACAGCTTCTGGCATCTACAGTACTTCTTTTTCCTTATGTACTCTGCACGGAGAAGTTCTCCTTTACCACACTGAACAGCCATTCCATCATTCTGATTATCATACTTGGTGTAATACATACAGGGCTGGGATTCTTCCTTTTCTACTACGGATTAAAACGCATGCAGGCACAGGAAATTGCAGTACTCGGCTATATTGATCCGCTTGTTCCAGTTATTGTATCATTCACAGTATTTCACGAATGGCTTAGCATTGTACAGATTATAGGTATGTTTCTGATTATTTCTGCAATATTACTTGGCAGCATGATGATGAATAGAAAAAAAATCTTAAATACAAAACCGGGAAAAAACGGCAGACATGCCATTACAGTTTCCTCTCTATCGTAACTATGTGCTCTGCTGCAATTAAATCGCATTTTGATGTATCTTCGGGTGTATACTACTAGGTATATACAGGAGATTCACATGGATTTACAGTATCTGCTTTCGCTTCAATCATTCAGGAATGCAACAAAAGGGATATTTAACTCTTTTTTTATCTTTATCTCACAATTTGGAGAAGTAGATCTTCCGATTATAATTACGATAATCTTCTACTATGCAGTTGATAAAATGCTCGGAAAATTCATGCTGCTAGGCAATAGTATTGCTCTGTTCGCAAATGGGATTCTTAAACTTACCGCATGTGTATATCGGCCTTGGATACGTGAACCGCGCATTATACCGCCTGCTTCAGCATATACGAGTGCTACCGGTTATTCATTTCCCAGCGCACATGCTTCTATTTCGACGGGTGTATATGGTACCGCCGCAGTCTATTACAGAAAACGAACCGCACTATGTATCTGGTTCGCCGTATTACTGTCACTCATCATGTTTTCACGCAATTACCTCGGAGTACACACACCACAGGACGTTTTGGCTGGTTTCAGTATAACGGTTGTTTTTATGCTAATTACGTATAAAGCAGTAACCTGGGCAGAGAAAAAGTATAGCAGAGATATAAAAATTCTTATCGGAAGCATAATCCTTGCAACTCTCAGTCTGATTTACTTTTCCCTTAAATCATATCCAATGGATTACACTGCAGAAGGCAAACTTATTGTCAATCCTGCTGCCATGGTTCCAGATTCATTTTATGCTTCAGGTGCTTTTCTTGGAGCTATAACCGGCTGGTTCATTGAACGCAGATATATAAAATTCACAACAAATGTAAGTACAGAAAACAAAGTACTCCGGTGTATCAGCGGAACACTAGCATTCTCTGCAGGCAGATGGCTTATCGGTATTCCAGCAATAACACTTTTTGGCATGAAAGCAGGTTATTTCATACTGGCCTTTATAACTATTTTTTACGTATCAGCCATTCATCCGCTGATCTTCACACACACAGAAAAAGTATAAAATGATATGGACAGGAGCATTTATAGATGACCATTGCTGAAATCACAAAAAAGATGATTGATTATTCAGAGGGCGATCTCCACGATATCAGTCACTTCTTAAAAGTGCATGCATTTGCGCGGCTTATCGGTGAATGTGAAAATCTTGATTCTGGTACACAGGAGATACTTGAAGTGGCGGCTCTTGTCCATGATATCGCCTGTCCCCTGTGCCGCAGAAAATATGGGAACACCAACGGCAAGTATCAGGAAACGGAAGGAAAAAATCTTGCTGCTAGCTTTCTCAAAGATACGGGGCTGCCTCAAAAAGTCATTGAACGGGTATCGTATCTGGTAGGCCATCATCATACCTTTACAAATATAGACGGTAAGGATTACCAGATTCTGGTAGAAGCTGATTATCTGGTAAATGCTGATGAAAGCTCTTACACAAAAGACAATATCCGCAATACGCGAGATACGATATTCAGGACAAAAACCGGCAAGGAACTGCTGGAATCAGTATACAAAAAGAAGCTTTCATCCAGTTGACTTTTCAATCAGAAATTTGCTAAATGAACAGTATCCTGTTATACTTAGTATAATTGTTTTTCTTTTTTCCGTTCAAAAAAGGTAGATATATGGGAGAAATCTGTTTTCAGTTTCCAGCAAACCAAAGACAGCATCTTGAACAGTTACCAGTTGCTCTGTGCATTTTTCAGTATATACAGGGCAAAATAAAACTGCTTCTTGCTTCCGATGAAGTCTGCCAAATGATTGGTATAAGCCGCAAAGATTTTTTTGATAGTTACATTCATAACTTTGCCGACCATGTATCCTATTCTGACAAGTTTCACATAGATGAAACGGTGACATATGCAATAAACCATCCTGATGAAGAATATCAGTCAACATACCGCGTCAGCAACAAGGACGGCAGTTCATTTTCTGTTCTGTGCACAGGAAAAGTACAGATTCTGGAAGATGGCACACATCTTATCTATTCTTTTTATACCAAGCTTCCCGACACCAGCAGAGGACAACTGGGAAAAGTAACCGATGTTGAAAAGCTTCTCCATCATTCTGAAGAACTGAAAAATGCGAACGCCAGACTTAACCGCATTCTGAATAATGTTCCGGCAGGTATTGCTGCCTGTATCATAAAGGATAATCAATTTAAAACGCTTATAGTCAATAAATATCTGTCGGATCTGTTCATGATTTCTTCTTCAGAAGCGGAAAGCTACAGCCGGAATCAATTCTTTTCCTTTATACATCCAAATGACCGTTTTTCTTTTGAACATGATTTTGACAGTTTTCTTAATGAACAGTCTGGTTTAGAAAATAACTGCAGATTGTATCGAAAAGGTTTAAACGATTATATCTGGGTTCATGTTACTGGAAAACTTATACATACACTGGAAGGTTCTGATATCGCATACCTTTCATACACAGATATCACAGCAAAAAAGCTGGCAGAAAGTGAACTGCATAAAACGCACCGTTCCTACGAAAAAGCTATTCAGGCAGCGAATCTTTTGCTATGGGAATATGATATCGCAGAACACCGCATAATAATGTCAGACAATGAAACAACGCAAGCTATATGTAAAAAACTAGGGTGCCCTAAAATTTTAGAAAATATTCCCGATTCACTTCTTACACAAATTGCTGAAGAAGATATTCCTGCCTATCTCGAAATGTACAACAAAGTCTGTTCCGGGCAGGATGCATCATGTGAAATATGGTTCAACGGCAGTACAGCACACCAAGTCTTCTGTGAGCATATTGACTATATTGTCGAATATGATGTAAGCGGCATACCAGTCAAAGCATACGGCAGTGGCAGAGATATCACAGAACAAAAAAAAGCGGAAGAGCGGTATACGGAACAGCTCCGCAATATGGAAGAAAAAACAGAAATCAACCTTATCGCAAAAAGTCAAAGCAGCCTTACATATAACCGACTTATTGATTATCATGTAATTGCCGGTTGTGCAGCTGATCTTGTGCAGGATACATCGTATGATTCAGCAGCTCTTTCAGTTGCATCGCTTGCGATTTCAGATACGGACAGAACAGCGTGTCTGCATTTTTTTGACCGACAGAACCTGATTAAACAGTATTATGAAGGAACAACCCACTTTAGTTTTCAATATCATCGCAGGAAAGCGAAAGATACATCCGCATGGATCCGCTTTGATCTGAATACATTCCGTGTACCACACAGTGATGAAATAGAATGTTTTATATATACGTATGATATCACTGAGCAAATCAGAAATGCAGCTATCATGGATTTGATTTCCAATGTGGAATTTGATTTTATAGGATTTCTGTACACAAAAACTGAAATGTTTGAACTTATCAAGGAATCTTCAAAAATAAAATTCCCGGACCCGCATAAACCGACAGACTATGATATATGTCTTGAATATATTAGACGCAATTTTATTAAAGAAGATGAACTTGTTCAGTATAATCAGGCAACTTCGTTAAAAAATGTTCTTGCAGGTCTTAAAAAGAATGACAGATATACTGCAACATACCGCCGCACCGAAAATGGCACTATATTCTGCAAACAGACCGATTATGTCTGGCTTGATAAGGAGGAAGGCATCATACTCATGGTACGCACAGATGTTACCGCCGCCTATAACCGCGAACAGGAACAGCTGACAAAGATCAGAAAAGCAAAACTGCAGGCAGACCAGGCAAATGAAGCCAAATCTATGTTCCTGTCGAGTATGAGCCATGATTTACGGACACCCCTTAACGGAATTCTTGGTTTTACCGATATAGCGCTCCATGAAACCGATCCAATAAAATCAAAAGATTATTTATCAAAAATTCAGTCATCGGGGCAACTGCTGCTTTCTCTGGTCAATGATACGCTTGAACTGTCCCGGATAGAAAGTGGAAAAATGATTCTTCAGCCGGAAAACTGTTCTGAACAGGAAATCATCCACTCCGTAGTAACAGCTCTGCGACCTTCTGCAGAAGAAAAGAATATTCATCTCATTCTTGATGATTTATTCGATACCGGGGCAGAAATCTACACGGATCGTCTTAAAATGCAGAAGATAATTCTAAATCTTGTTTCCAACGCTATAAAATATACTCCTGAAGACGGTACGGTACATATTACTGCGTCAGACATCACACCTTCTGAAAAAGGATATAATTACCGGCTCACCGTAAAAGACAACGGGATTGGTATGAGCAAAAAATTTCAGTTGCATGCATTCGATCCTTTTGCTCAGGAACACCGACCAGAAGCTGCAAACGTAACAGGAACAGGTCTTGGTCTAAGTATTGTTAAACGGATAGTTACAATCATGAACGGAACTATTACACTTCAAAGTGAAGAAGGTAAAGGATCCTGTTTTACAGTTGATCTTCCATTACCTCCGTCTGTACATACTGCTGACATGAATGCAAAAAAGACAGAAAAAGCTATTTCTCTTAAAGGCAGGCACATTCTTCTCTGCGAAGACAACTATCTTAATACTGAAATAGCGACAATACTTTTGCAGGAACAGGGAATGACTGTCAATACCGCTGTGAACGGGAAAGACGGGGTTGAAATATTCCGTACCTCTCAGTCCGGTTATTACGATGCCATATTGATGGATATCCGTATGCCGGTCATGGACGGTTATGAAGCTGTAAATAAAATACGCAGTCTTTCCCATCCGGACGCGAAACTTATACCTGTTATCGCAATGACCGCAGATGCATTTGAAGAAGATATACATAAAGCTTTAGAAAGCGGAATGAATGGATATGTTACCAAACCAATAGAAACAACCAAACTGATGACAGTACTCAGGGAAAGCATTGGCAACAGAAAAAAATACTAATATAGTGTTATAACCGGCAAATAACAGATTTTTCATTAGATGAAAATACGGATTTTCCGTAAAATACGTTTAGATGAGGTAAAAGAAATGAAGCTTTTACAGAAAGCGTTTTTTATATGTGCGGGACTTGCAGTGCTGGTTCCTGCTTTGGTTTCGGCTCAGAGTACAGCCGCAAAATCCGGTATCGTGTCAGTACAAACAATAGCTGAATCTTTTGGAGACGGTGAAAAAGTTTCATCTGTTGTCATCGAATATCCCAAAAACATTGATCAGGCATCCCTTTCAGTGAATGGCTTTTCAGTTGAAGGCAGAAAAATAGTATCGGTTATGACAAGCAGCAAAGCTGAACGGCCATCTGTTTCAGAGACAGGAAGATATGTCATTCTAAACCTTGAATATGAAAATAGATGGGATGCAACAAACGGCCAGATGCCTCCCCGTCCGCAGACACAGGCAGACGATGGTAAAGGCCAGCCCGATTTCAGCGCACAGCCGGATGTCATCATCGATCTGACTGCCACAGTAACACAGACCGGAGAAGTAAAAGCTGCCGACGGGACAGTCTATGCACCATCTGCTGCTGTTAAAAGCACACATGCTGAAGAATCCGTTATCAGGGATTTTATAAAACAGACGTACTCTGACACAGAAACCGGCTGTACTATTCCCTACTTCGTGTACCTGCCTGCGGGTTATTCAAAATCGCAGAAATACCCGCTTGTATTCTTTGTGCCAGATGCAAGTGCTGATTCAGGCATAGATACAGCAACACTCACCCAGGGCAATGGTGCAACAATCTGGGCTACTGCTGAAGAACAAAAAAAACATCCGGCAATCGTTATCGCTGTACAGTATCCGCGAAGTCTAGTACAGAAAATTGGCGCACTTACAACAGATGACAACAAATGGAGCACAGGTCTTACACTGGTATACAATCTGCTGCAGCATGTTATCAGTACATACTCAGTAGATCAGACCAGGATATACGGTACGGGACAGTCCCAGGGATGCATGACGAACATAGCATTGAGTGATAAATATCCTTCTTTGTTTGCCGCACAGCTGCTTGTTGCGGGTCAGTGGAATATTGAAGAAATGGCTGCTATGAAAAACAAAAAGCTCTGGATTGTTGTGTGCGCCGGTGATACAAAAGCATATCCGGGCATGAACAGTGCAACGGCCCTGTGGGAATCACTTGGAACAAAAGTAGCACGCAGCAGTATGTGGAATCCCAAAGCGTCTGCACCGGAAATGGCGGATAACGTAAAAGCTGTGCGTGCACAGAACTGCAGCATCAACTATACAGTTTTTGAAGGAGGCAGCCATATGTATACATGGTCAATAGCGTATAATATAGAAGGAATCCGTAACTGGCTGTTTGAGCAGAAAAAATAGGCTGTATTAATCATAATTACCCGTCAAACCGGGTAATTATGATTTTTTTGTTGCAATTTTCTAAACATATTGTACCATAAATTAGTTTGCAAAAATTCTGGAGAGTTGTTATGAAAGTTATCTTTGTACTCTCTATGTATCTAGACGTTTCTTCTTTATCATCAATACCTCTTTTCTCACAACATTTTTAATTCTTCCATATCATAAGTCTAGTTGGGAAGATTAACTTTTTATCAGTATTATTGTTCTAAGTTCAGTCTTTGTAGCGCTTCTGCTGTCTTTATTTTCGGGAAAGCCAGATGAGCATTGAAATTTCTGATTATCTGCACACTGTTGCAACTATAATAAGTAAAAGAAGAAAAGTCTGCAAATTGTCCAGAGAAGAACTTGCATATTACGCTTCACTACATACAAATACCATAAGCAGTATCGAACGGGGAGACCGGGATATTACTATCGTATCACTTATCCATATCTTTGCCGCTCTGGGATGCACAGGTGTGCATATCGCCAATGATCATTATATGGCAGATTTTACAGCAGAGACTGCGTTCCCGGTTCAGCGGCAGGACATCCTTACTATAAAAGACCCCGAACTTGTAAGAAGAATTGGACTTGCAGTCAAAGAAAAACGCAAAAAAGAAGGAATGAAACAGGAAGATCTCGCTACCAGCGCAGGACTTCATCTTAATACTGTCTGGAACTGTGAACAGGGGCTTGTTGCCCCCAGTGGATATACAATGTATCGCATGTACAAAAGTCTCAAAGTCCAGACTATTATTGAAAAAGGCGGTTATCTGTACCTTTTATAATTCTCATACCATTCACAATCCGATGTGTGGCGAATATAGAAAACCTAATATATTCTCTATGAAGAATGTATGGAGGAATATATGAAAAAGAAAGTTTTTCTACTAGGCATGTTTTTGGGGATATCCATCATCTGTGCATGTTCAAATGGATCAGGCAGTGATTCAAGCGATAACTCTGGCAGTTCAACAGGCAGTTCAACAGGCAGTTCAACAGGCAATTCCAGCAGTACCACTAGTAGTGGATATACAATTCCCTCATCATTAAACGGCAAAGTATTAAAAGCCGTAACGGATGAAACAACAAAAACAACTATGTATTTTAAGGGCACATCTGATACAGCAGGAACAGTATATTCATATACCGGCTCAACAATGACTGCCAGTGCCAGTTTTTCTTATAATACTTCTACAGGTGCCGTGACAGTCGGAGCACAAATATATTATATAATATCCTCCGGCAGCGTGTATTATGGTTATGACCCTACAGAAGGAGCATTTGTCCGCGCCACTGGAAGCGGTATTTATGCAACTTGGGCATACACAGACGGTACAGAATCAGAAACTTTGACACTGTCCTCTAATGGTTCGTTCGTTTATGCATCATCATCCGGTCATACCGAATCAGGAACCTTTACTTATGCTTCCGGTATATTGAAAGCAGTTATCTATTCAGATACAAAATATGGTATATACAATGGTACAAATTTGTATATGTCCGGTATTATTCTTACAATTGTCTCTTCCGTAGGTGACTAAACGAATTCATAATCGATCCACCGTACAGTATTTAATTATTGACGGTGGTAGTTTATTTCCAGGATTCTTCTATGAAAAAAACACATATACCATTGATATATATTTTCTTATTTCTTAACATACTGGTATGTATCTCCTGTGGATCAATTTTTACAAAACGAGAAGAAACCGATGCCATACAGCTTCACATAAATTTATCTGGAATCATTGGTTCTAACAGCAATACCTCACGGTCAGAAATCTCTTCCAGCGGATACAAGCTGAAATTACTTTTATATAATGCTGCTGGGATTCTGCTTCAAACCGCTGAAAAGGATATATCCACTGAAGATAGTACAGAATTTGAGATGACCGGTATTGCACCAGGAAGTAAAATTTACATAACAGTTGCATTGACGCATAATAATGAATTACTGTACAAACGCACATCTGAAACAGTTATTCTGCATACAGGCATAAATACTATTTCTTTTTCTGCGTCAGGGACTCAGGTTCTGCTGTATGATATAATATCCGGTTTGACGACAGATCATTATGTTTGTTATACGCAGTCCTACACTTCGGCAGGGAAAGAATATGCTCTGCCGCTGACAGGAGGAGCACCTAGTAGAATAACCGGATGCGACTTCGATGCAGAAGGGAATCTGTATCTTCTGTATATTCCAGTGTCAAACGGTTATTCTTCATATCTTGATAAGATATCATCTGACAGAAAAGTAACAAATCTACTTGTATCAGAGAATCAGATTATTACTGCATTTGCAGTAGACCGGACAGAACAAAAAATATACATACTGAAAGAAGGCGATTCTGCCTATACGTATTACTGTACAGCTTGTGATTTCGCAGGTTCAACCATAGCGACAGGGCTGTTTGAATCCGGCTCATATACTGAAATAACTGCCTGCGTATCCGCCGATTCACATATACTATATGCATTGATACGTAACACAGGAGAAGTATCAGGTTTCACTGTCTCCAAAATTATCCTGACATTACAAGGAAATGAAATCAAAGCTTCATATGATGCAAAAAGTGCCATTTTCTCTGAATTAACAGGAGCCTATTTAGGATCATACGCGACCAATGATTATGCATATATATCAGATTTAAAATACTACAACGGTTGCCTATGGCTGCTGCTAAATCAATCCTGTGTTTCTCTTGAGAGCGAATATGCATACAGTCGTGGAGGACTTGTTGCAATATCAATAGACTGCATAGGTTCGGATATTATGCTAGGATATAATACAGATGTATATGGATGGTCTGTAACCCCTGATGCATATAACTCTTATCGCCGGGGAGCAACGGCACTCAATGAGGATAATCCATCGGCAGAAGGTTTCAACGGGCCTCTTCATATCATTTCACTTGCTCCCAGACGTATATATATTGCAGATGACGGGGTCAAAGCGGTTTCATACAATAATGGTGTATATCACCTGCAGCAGAGTAACAGAGTAGTTTGTTTTGATACAGTCAGCAGAGGATATACAACGAATGCCACATCTGTAGAATTCGAGGCACATGAAACAGGAAGCAGTGTTTATTATCTGTTTGAATGATATTGGCTGCTGTAAGATATACATTGCAAAAATCAAAAACTGCTATTACAATTAAGAAATAATGAAATCTGTAATCAGCAGAATTTTTTTCGCTGCTTTCATTAATACTATATTTGCATCAGCCATTGTCATCCCGGAAAACACATCAAAAAAAGAAATTCCGACTCTCTATGCAGGTATATCGGAATTTCCTGGTTTTGTGTATCATGACAGCAATGGTCTATGGAATGGTGTGGATGTAGAATATCTGTATAATATTGCTCAGCATAATGGATTTCGAATAGAATTCCGTTCCAGCGAAAAAACCCAGGACATGCTTGACTGGCTTGACAGCGGCAGGATTGATGTTGCAATCGATATGATTAAAACTCCCGCACGGGAAACTAAATACATTTTTTCTGAACATGAAGAAGGAATTGCCGGCTCATCAGTTGTAGTTCGGCGGGATGATGATCGGTGGTTGTATGGCGATATAATTCAGCTGTCTTACATGAAAATAGCAGCAGAAAAAAACAATGCCATTACAAAGTTGTTCCGCGAAATGTGTACCAGGAACAACATCTCACCGCAGATAATTGAATACGATTCACAGACAGATAAAAGAAAAGCTCTTTTGTCCGGTGCAGCAGACGGAGCACTGGTAGGAGTCAGTTATGAAGAAGGTACACAGGCTATTCTTAAATTCGGTGCAACACAGTATTACTTCATGTTCCGTTCCGCAGATACAGCCCTCAAAAATCGTTTTGACCAGGCAATGGAAGAAATAACATCCAACAATCCGCAGTATTATCAGACTCTGGTTGAAAAATACACCAGCGCTTTTAATACTATGAAAACCGAGGCTTTTTCATCTCATGAAAAACAGTATATTGCAACGCATCCTGTTCAAAAAATTGCGGTATTAACTCACGATGAACCATATTTTTCGCGCTCCGAAGCAGGAATAGAAGAAGGTATACTCCCGGAATTTTATAAACAAATCACTCTTCATACGGGTATCCTGTTCACCTTCACAGCATATACTACGCAGGAAAAGGCAATAGACGCCGTAAAAAATGGAGAAGCGGACATTCTTGGTATCTATAGTAACGGTCTGACATCTGCTGTTACGGAAGGTCTGCAGACAACACGGAATTACTCAACCACAGGGGTTAGCATGGTTACCCGTACTGGTACAGATCCTGCAGCTATCCATACGTCAGCAGTAAAACAGTGGAACGAAAATACACTACAACTGCGTACTGGCTCAGAAATGGATGGTAAATTCATTACATACGGCACAACGGTAAAATGCTTCAACGCATTAAGAAAAAGAGAAGTTGATGCAGTTATCTGTGACATTCCTAGTGCTACATGGTTGGTAAATCAGGTATCTGTATCTTCTTACAATATCTCACCGCTGGATTCTTTCTCACTTGATCTGTGCGGAGCTGTTGCATATGGCAACACTGTACTTTGCTCTATTCTAGATAAGGCAATCTTCGCATCAGACTATACAATGAACGGTATCATCGCAAATAATACTCTTCAGAAAAAAAGCTGGCTGACTTTTTTCATGCGTCTGCCTCCTGTTCTGCTTACTATAATCATCGCTGTCATGCTGTTATTCATCTGCTGTCTGGCAATCACTTTGCTGATGCTTGCAAAACGGCAGAAAGAGCGTTCTGCTGTTCTAGCAGTCAAAGCACAAAATGCACGACGGGAACTTGAACTATCTACACTGGAAAAAAACACAGAAGCACGCAATCAGTTTTTTTCCAATATCAGTCATGATATGCGGACACCGCTTAATGGAATAATTGGATTCGCCGGTCTGCTGGAAAAAGAACCGCTTAGTAAAAAAGCTCTTGATTATATTTCTAAAATAAAACTTTCAGGCACGTTGCTGCTTGATCTTATCAATGATACGCTGACCATCTCAAAAATAAGCAGCGGAAAACTGCAGCTTCATCCGGAACCAGTCGCTGTAGATGATATTTTCAATTCTGTTATCGTTTCCGTAAAAGAAGCGGCTGTACAGAAACATATCAAATTTACAGCAGAACAGACAGGCCTTACACAGACAACCATTATGGCTGATCCGCTCAACATTGAAAAAATAATGTTGAATCTTCTGACAAATGCTGTCAAATACACTCCGAATGGCGGATCTGTAGATTTCTTGGTAA
>Ga0070399_1002324_pt1 | contig 18393 bp, 19 predicted proteins | sample BioMet4_FD_61217 | JGI IMG/M metagenome (GOLD analysis project Ga0070399, IMG submission 61217) | Microbial communities from bioreactor (seeded with sewage sludge) at LBNL, California, USA - Biofuel metagenome 4 (version 1) | ecosystem: Engineered > Bioreactor > Anaerobic > Unclassified ... | reverse complement strand
CTTGTAAAAATTGCTAATAACACTAAAAAATGGTTCCCGGAAGCTAAATAAGACAAAGGAGTGTAAAACTATGAATAAAAAACTACCGGTAGTAGCTTTTGTATGTGTCCATAATTCCTGTCGCTCACAGATGGCGGAGGCAATCGCTAAAATCTTTGCTGCTGATGTTTTTGAAGCCTGTTCGGCAGGAACAGAGATAAAGACAAAGCTTGATCAGGATGCTGTTGGCCTTATCAAAGAGCTTTATGGCGTTGATATGAGTGAAACACAGAAACCAAAGCTGTTAGCAGAATTGCCTAAAATTGATATACTTGTAACCATGGGTTGCCAAGTGGCATGTCCTTTTGTTCCCTGTAGGTATAGAGAAGATTGGGGTCTTGACGACCCTACCGGGAAAGGAAAAGAAGTATTTTTACAGACGGTAGATATTATAAAGCAAAAAGTTTTAGATTTAAAAAATCGTATTGAAAATCAGAGTGTTTAAGTTTTTACTTGTACTTGTCAAAAGCCATATTTGCAGCAAAAATTTTGGGTATTATATAGTTTGTACTCCTGCTTGTTAAGTATAAAATTGTCTAAAAGACACCTAAATTTAATTTTAGGTGTCTTTTAGTATACCAGTGTAAGTAAAAAACTTAGCAAAAGTAAAATATAAAGTTTATTGAAATTTTATAAAAACTAAAGCCTTTCTCAAATCCAGTACCGCCAAGACAGGCTTTCAATACGGGGCCAGTCAGCATTAATGGCGTCGGCCATTAGCTTTTTCCCATCAATATCCAGATGTAAGCCGTCAACCGCTAATTCTGTGGGCAGAACGCCATCAGGACTGTCCATGTCGCGTGTTATATCTATATGTACTTGGGTTTCGATAAAGTCGTTAACTATCTGTATTTGTTCCTGCCAGTCAGGCGCTGTCGGTTCGTCAAAAGCTCTTTTTATGTTGTCGGGATTAATTGGTGGCAGCGTCAAAAACACAGGTCTGATACTGTTCTTTAGACATTTTGCTTTTAATGCTAACAAATCTGCAATTACGTCTTCGGCCGGTACTCCTCCGCGCAAACTATTTGTCCCAGCCAAAATTATCAGATACTGGGGGCTAAACGGTAAAACATCATCGTCAAATCTCTCAACCATTGTCTGACTGGTGTCGCCGCTCCTCCCAAGGTTGACTGTTGGAAAATCCAGGTAATGTTGGTAGCTGTATTCCCAGTCCGCAGGGGAATAGGAAATGCCGCCCCCACCGTGAGTAATACTGTTACCAAATGTTGCTACGGCAATAGGTGCCTTTGGGTTTACAATAAATTGTCCCGCATCTGAATATACACCTATGGGGTTACCATCCTGGTCTAGACCTCTGACACGCCAATAGAGTGGGTTTTCGGAAATCCTAGGGTTTTCGTCATAATAATCAAACCCTTTAGCTATTGCTGAGTCGATCCTATGCATAGAGGGAGCAATCCCATTGGGGTTTTCCGGTACGTCATTAAGGATTTCAACTTCATATTCCTCAGCTCCGCTAACAGGAATCCAGGCATAAATTGGATATAGCAGTATGGCGCCTGTACTCTGATTAAAAATGGAAGTTGGAATAGGTTTTATAACAATGTCTTGTTGATAATCGACATAAACTTTTTCCGCATTGGAGAAATTACTTATAGGGTTGCCATCCATGCCAAGCCCTCGTACGCGCCAATAGAAAAGTTTATCCGTTAAATTTAGCGGCAAATTGGCATTAAATCCATTAACATAGATTTTTTTTGTTGAATAAAAACAATTGGAATCTGGTTTCGCTGTTTCAGAATCTTCGGGCAAAGTCGTTGATAGCTCTAATTCATAGGCAACCGCTCCTTTTACCTTGGTCCAAGTCAAAAATGGTTTTGCAGAAGCTTGGTGCTGCTGGGGGAAATGAACAGTCGGCACTGGTTTATCGGCCTGTACATTTATCGTACATGCTGCACAGTCAGAAAGTAGCTTTACAGGCTTAGAAATAAAATATATTGCCCAACCGAATATTAAAAAACACAGCGACAAACTAATTAAAACTTTACTTCTATACATCTTTTTCCTCATAGGTATTCTCCTTGGTTACTTTTACTCAAAGTAAATTAATTTGCTATGGCAAAATTAGATAATATTAATTATGTTGCCCAGCAGAAGAAATAAAATCTTTAACTATTTTGCTATAACGCTGCGGGTCACTAGAAATGGCAGCTATGTGCCCAGTATGGGGGAACAGATATATTTGCCGAGGACCTTTTGTGGCGTTGTAAAGTGCTGCCGACATGTAAGAAGGCACCAGTTCATCGGACTCGCCATGAATATAGAGAATAGGAGTTGTTACATTGCGTACCGAACGGATTGGGGAGGATTGATGGAAAGTAAAGCCGGAATTGCAATATGCAACAACATTTGCATATTGCAGCAAAATTTTAGGCAATCGAGTTCCTGAAAATCCTAGTCGTTGTTCCATTTGTATCGCTAGCAATGTTTCAAGATCAGAATATGAACTATCCGCTATATAAAAAGCTACTCGTTTATTGGATTCATTAAGTTCAGCATGCATAAGAGCAGTTGCTGCTCCCATAGAAATCCCATGAATTCCAATTATACCTCTTGGAAAACGTTGGCTAACCCAATGAATCCATTGATCCAAGTCGTATTTTTCATAATTACCCCAAGTGACAGAATTGCCACCACTTTCTCCATGCGCTCTTGAATCAACAAGTAGGAGGTTAAAGCCAGATTGCATATAAAGGTCCAAATAATTAAGACCAATAGAACGGTTTCCCATGAACCCATGCAAAAAAACTAAGGTCTTTGTGGTAGGAGTTGGATTAGAAATAAATGTTGCAGATAGAGTATAACCATAACGGGATTCAATTGTGATATCTTCATTATCCAAAGTATTATCACCATATTTTAAAGGTTGCAGAAGCCTATAATTGGTTCGCGGGTGTGAATATGTCGGTAAAATACTAGTTTCTTCGTAGATTATGCCTCCAATAGCAAGGGCTGCTAGGTTGATGCATAAAATAATTAGTAACGTAAAAAATATAAGACTGGTCTTCCAAATCTTTCTTTTAGATTTAGAAAGATCGGTATCTGTTTCTCTATGCATGTTTTTCTCCATCAAAAAATATTTTAATAATATAAGGTCACGTTGTTTATACTAACACTTTGAGCCCACTCCAAGTCAAGAATAAATAAAAAACTTGACTTGGAGTTGACTCCAAGCATTATGATGATAACTATCTGATAAAGACTTGCTACGGGTGGTAGTCAAACAAAGCGAATGTAAAATTTTCTGAAGGTGTGGGTAAAAAAATATTGCCAGCCTCACTAATAAGTTTTGTAATTTTATTTATTTTAAATAATCAACAAGTATTTTCCGATTGCGGGGAAGGGCTAAAGTAATAATAAAAAGTACTTGACCTGGAGTTCAGACGAAGTGATATGGTTGTAATGTAGCCAATGAAGAAAGCGATTAATTAACGGCATTGTCTAAAATTAATAAAGAAATAGGTTTTGGGAGGTAGTTGCGTGAAAAAAAGATTTGCTGCATTATTTTTGACTTTATGCGTGGGTGTTTTCATATTTATTCTAGGGGCGCGGTCATTGTCGTTACCTGATGTTGGTTCTATGAGTACGACTGAAGCAATGCGACTTCGTCAGGTTATTACCGCCGATAGCACGAATTCACGCACGATTATGTGGCAGTCAGAAGTTGCAGAAAAAAATGCTTTTGTAGAATACAAAATTGAGGGCACTGAGCAGGTAAAATCTAGTGCGGCTGCTGACGATAAATTTGTTGATGATAGTATTACCACATATCTGCATTCAGTTACATTAATGGATTTAATACCAAACACTAGATACGAATACCGAGTAGGCTACGGTGATAAGCGTAGTCCATGGCATGATTTTGCAACAGCTGGCCTCGGACAATTTAAGGCAATAATATTTCCTGATTCTCAGTCGAGTGACTATCATGGTTGGGAGAACATGGCACAAAAGGCCTGGAAAGCGAATAAAAATGCGGCCTTCTTTATTAATATGGGCGACTTAGTGGACAATGGTGAAGATCATACACAATGGGGAGCTTGGTTTGATTCTATGCATGGCATTATAGACAGAATACCGGTTGTGCCGTTAATGGGAAATCATGAAACATATGACTTGAATTGGAAAGTTCGGATGCCGGTGGCGTATTTAAACCTGTTTTCTCTACCAGGCAATGGGAGTAAGGAACGAAGAAACCAATATTATTCTTTCGATTATGGTGATGTGCATTTCATGGTCTTAAACACGCAAATGGAAGAAATGGAACAATTTCAGCCAGGTCTTTTGGAAACAGAAGTAAAGTGGTTTAAGAACGATATTGCTAAAAGCAATAAAAAGTGGAAAGTTATTTTAATGCACAAAGATGTTTTGGTTTATGCTATCAAGAACAGAGACAATCGTAAAGCCGGTATTTCTGATATCGGAAAGGTTTTTATGCCATTGTTTGATCAATATGGTGTCGATATTGTTCTAACTGCTCATTTACATACTTACCGTAATCGGGGGAATATATATAATTTCGAGCGAGCAACAAAAGGGCCTTTATATATTCTTACCGGCGTAGCTGGGGATGTACGTTATCCGAATCTGTGGGAGAATCATCCTTTTGATGTTTTGGTAGCTCCACAGCCGGAAACAGATAATTATATGACTTTGGAGGCATCAGCAGATACTTTGCACTTCGCATCATTTTTGGCAGAAGGCAAACAAATTGACAATATTGAGATAAAGAAATAAAACATTTAAAGGATATTGCTAATTGAATGGATAAAAACGGTGTGATTCGACAAATTAAATATATTATTTGCAAATTCAAACATAATTATTCTGTGTTAGACAAGGCGTTTCTATAAAAGGAGCTGATAATGTGGCGAGAAACGGTATTTATTTTAGAATTTAAGTTTGAGTTTACTATTACTGATAAACTTGACTTGAAGCAACGACGAGTTAATTAATAGGTATCGAATATATAAAGGGGGAATAATTATATGAAAAAAATACTAGCGGTGTTTACTACGATGGTGATGATATTTGCACTTACTGCTTGCGGAGGGAAGAACAGTGCTGTTGCCGGGGTAGGGCAGGAAGCTAAGACTGCTAAGCCTAGTGAAAGTGTCCAGGTAAAACCAACTAATGAAAAATCAGGTAAAATTCTAATTGCGTATTTTTCAAAGACCGGTAATACACGCAGTGTTGCTAATGAAATCCAGAAGAATATAGGCGGAGATATTTTTGAAATAAAGACTATAAATCCATATCCTGAAGATTACCGTGCCACTACTATTCAAGCTCGAAATGAAAAAGATAATAATTTACGCCCAGAACTTACAGCTGAAGTTACAAATATGGCTTCTTATGACATTATATTTGTTGGTTACCCAGATTGGTGGGGAACAATGCCAATGGGAGTATTCACATTTTTGGGGAAATATAATTTCGCTGGGAAAACGATAGTCCCGTTTTGTACTCACGAAGGAAGCGGATTCGGTACTAGTATTAGTGATTTAAAGAATACTTGCCCTCAGGCTAATGTCTTACAAGGCTTAGCACTTCGTGGTTCTAGTGCCGCAGGGTCACAGGAAGAAATTGCAGCATGGTTGAAAACCATAGGAATGGCAAAATAACAATTAGAGACAAAAAGATATTTATATTAGGAGGTATTTGCTAATGACGATTACAGAAGTTGCTAGGTTATATAACATTTCGGCAGATACATTGCGTTATTATGAACGTGTGGGCATTATTCCTAGCGTAAATCGTAATGCCAACGGTATTAGAAATTATTTGGAGGATGATTGCAGGTGGGTTGAATTTGCTAAATGTATGCGTAGTGCGGGGTTAGCCGTTGAAATTTTGATTGAATATGTCGCACTATTCCAACAAGGTGAATCTACTGCTGAGGTAAGAAAGGAACTTCTCGTTGAGCAACGCAAACAATTAGATGCACGTATAGAAGAAATGGAAAAGACATTGGAGCGGCTGGATTATAAAATAGAAAATTATGCAAAAGGGCTTAGAAAAGCTGAAGTCGGTTTAAAATAGAAAACCAGTTGATTGATAATTATAATTAAAAGTGTTCTTCTAAAATATGAATCATGGGGAAGGGTTTTATGGAGTTAAATGTTAAGCAACGATTAGCGCAGGTTATAACTGCTGCCTTGTATAATGAAAATATTTTTTCTTCCATTACAGGTAAATATGTAGATATACCGGGAGAATATGCCTGTGTGCCAGGGTTGAATTGTCAGTATTGTCGTTACTCAATCGCAGGTTGCCCACTTGGTCTTATGCAAAAGACAATGAATGGTGCTTCCATGGGGGGCGTTTTGCAGGTGTGGGGTATTTTACTTCTTTTTGGTTTATTATTGGGCCGAATGATTTGTGGTTGGGGTTGTCCGGTAGGGCTTTTACAGGATTTGCTTGCTAAAATTCCTGCACCTAAGTTTAAGAAGAATAAAGCCACCTATTATCTATCATATTTAAAATATTTTATAGGCGCAGTTTTTGTGCTTGCTATTCCGTTGTTTTCTAGTTTGGTGTATGACCAAGAACTTGCGGCCTTTTGCGTTTATATCTGTCCTGTTTGGATACTGGAGGGAGACTTTTTATCAGCAATTTTAAGCGGAAATGCTGATAATATATTAGCCCTATTTGCGGAAGGAAAATTTTATATTCTCCTTATGTTAATTGGTGGGTCTATTATTATTTATCGTCCTTTCTGCAGATTTATTTGTCCTCTTGGTGCTTTTTACGGTCTGTTTAATAAGGTTTCGCTTTTTGGTATGAAGATTGATGTGCAAAAATGTGTTAATTGTTCCGCGTGTATAAAAGCTTGCCCAATGGATTGTAAAACTATTGGTGATAGGGAGTGTATAAGCTGCGGAAAATGTAGACAAGCCTGTCATGTAAATGCAATCTCTCTGGGGAAAAAATTTACCTACTAAACCCATTTGCAATAGAGTAAATTCAAGCATTTAATGGCAAGTCATATTGTTATATTGTTTTGCAACATGAATATTGGGTGTATATCTATTTTTTGTAAAGAAAGGATTTGAAAAAGTGAAAAGGATAATTTTACTTGTGGTAGTTTTATTCGCAATAGGTGGTGCGATTTGGCATACCAATTATAATGTTTCCGCAAACAGTCAGCAGGCAGCAGTTCAACCACCGCAAACCATAAAGAAAGCAAGTCTTAATGGAACGAAAGATAAGGGAGACCATAAGTCACTTGTTGTTTATTATTCACTCACTGGCAATACAAAGCAGATTGCTCAACATATTCATGCTTTTGTCGGTGGAGATATTTTTGAATTACAAACCAGTCAACTTTACCCAAAGGAACATGATCCTTTGATTGCTCAAGCGAAAAAAGAGTTACAAGATGCTTACTTGCCGGAATTAAAGGGTAGGCTGGAAAATATAAATGATTATGATGTAGTATACATTGGCTCACCAATCTGGTGGGGAACTGATGCACCAGCTGTCAGGACATTTCTTTCACAAAATAATTTAACCGGCAAAATAGTTATCCCTTTTGTAACGCATGCTTCTGTAGCACGTAATGGCGGCCCAGGTTCCGGTATTTCAGATATTGCATCTCAGGCCAAAGGCGCAAAACCATTAGAGGGCGCGCATTTTTATGAGGACAAAGTTAGTGATAAGCAGGCTGTTGAAGACTGGTTGAAGCGTATTGGTATGTTAAAATAAAAAATCGCATAATCATTAGGGGTAATCATGCAAAATGGTTGCGGCGAAGTTACGTAGATGAAATAGACTATATATATTTAAGTATTGACCTTATATATAAGGACCATCAAGTTAAAAGGAGGAGATTTTATTGGCATTTACTAAAAATGCGGAAGCATATCACGAAAGAATGTTTCCGGGATATGTTTCGAAATTCCAAGAAACTGATCCGGAATTTATTGAGTTGTTTGACAATTTTGCTTTTGATGAGGTTGTAAATCAGGATGATTTAGCTGATAGTACAAGGATGCTAGCCATTCTTGTAACACTAGTAGGGAGCCAGAGCATTGACGAATTTATGGCGTTTCTGCCAGCAGCGCTAAATTTCGGGGTAACGGCTGTTGAAACAAAGGAAGTAGTCTATCAAGCAGTGGCTTATTTGGGTATAGGACGAGTATTTCCTTTCTTGAAAGGTGTCAATGAAGTGTTGGAGAGTAGAGGGATTAAGCTGCCTTTAGAAGGACAGTCAAAAACGACTGAGCAAAATCGACTAGAAAGAGGTATTCAAGCCCAGGTAGATATTTTTGGCGAAGGCATGAAGAATTTTTATCAGTCTGGCCCGAAAGAAAGTCGCCATATGAATCTTTGGCTTGCGGATAATTGCTTCGGTGATTATTATACGCGTGGCGGCCTTGATTATAGGCAACGAGAAATGATTACATTTTGCTTTTTATCAGCTCAGGGAGGTTGTGACCTTCAACTTATCGCGCATGCCAAAGCTAATATGCGCATAGGTAATGATAAAATATTTCTCATAAAGGTTGTTTCGCAGTGCCTGCCTTTTATAGGGTACCCGCGTAGCTTGAATGCATTGCGTTGCGTAAATGAAGCAGTAGCGTCAGTTTAAAATACGACTATAAAGGAGAATAATTAATTATGAAAACTTGGTTTATTACTGGTGTTAGTAGTGGGTTTGGTTATGAGCTGGCAAAGCAACTTTTGGAAAAAGGTGAGCATGTTATTGGAACAGTCCGTAATAAAACTAAGGTGGGAAAACTTATTGCAGAATACCCGGAAACATTTACTTGTAAAAGTTTAGACGTTACAGATGTTCCTGCAATACAAAAATTAGTGGAGTATTCTTTTCAGAAATTTGGTAGGATTGATGTGGTTATAAGCAATGCTGGTTATGGACTATTTGGAGCAGCCGAAGAATTATCAGATGCTGAAGTTAGTCATATCATTGCTACAAATTTAACTGGATCAATTCAACTTATACGTTCATTTTTGCCATATTTTAGAGCGCAGGGCGGGGGCCGCATTATACAGATTTCGTCTTATGGCGGGCAAGTAGCTTTCCCAGGCAACTCAATGTATCATGCAACTAAGTTTGGTATTGAAGGCTTTTGTGAAGCTGTTGCACAGGAAGTTGCATCCTTTAATATTGGGGTAACAATTGTTGAACCTGGGGGAGCCCGCACAGAATTTCGTTATGGTAGTGCTAAAATCGCACATCTTATGCCGGTATATGATAATAATCCAGCCCATGCTTTTTTGCGTATGCTTGATGCTGCCAATGGACTGGCACCTGGCGATCCTGCCCTTATGGCAGAACGTATAATTGAAAGCGTAGAGAAAACTCATGCTCCGCTACGGATGGTTTTGGGCTCACAAGCTTTGACCAATACGATTTCCACTTTAAAAGCGCGTGTAGCTGATTATGAAACGCAGACTGAGTTGGCTGCTTCCACAGATTTTCCAGTAGAGGAATAAATGGACATATAAGTTGGGAGTATCCGCTTGAAATTTGTTTGCCCTCAGTAATAGCAAATTTTTATGCGGAGAATCATAAAGGCTTTCGCTCATAGCAAGCTGTTTTGTGAAAAGTTTTTTGAACAAAAGCATATTGTAGTTATAACTTAAAAAAAATAGGAGGGAATTTTATAATGGGAAAATCTAAAGTATATTATACGAAAAAGATTACGTCTGAAAGTCTTGTTAGGGCTTATGATGCTATGAATATTGCCTTAACCGGAAAAGTAGCCGTCAAAATTTCTTCCGGAGAGCCTGGTGGGCATAATTTTTTGAACCCAAATTTGATTAAGGATTTGATAAACAAGCTTACGGGTACTATTGTGGAATGTAATACGGCCTATCCAGGTAGGCGAAATACAACCGAGGAACATTGGAAGACCTTTGAAGAGCATGGATTTAAAGCTATATCGTCTTGTGACATTATGGATGAGGAAGGTGATATGCCTCTTATTGTTACAAATGGCAAACACTTAAAGGAAAATTATGTCGGATTGCATTTGAAAAATTACAATTCAATGTTAATGTTATCCCATTTCAAAGGGCATGCAATGGGCGGGTTTGGCGGTGCGTTGAAAAACATGTCTATAGGAGTGGCCTCTTCTCGTGGAAAAACATGGATACACAATGCAGCAAAGAGTACGTCATTTAATGATGTCTTTACGGCTGAACACGACTTTTTTTTGGAGTCTATGGCGGAAGCAGATAAATCGATTATGGATTATATGGGGCGAAAAAATATAGTATATATTAATGTGGCAAATAATTTATCCGTAGATTGCGATTGTGACGCTAACCCCGATGATCCTGAAATGGCTGATATCGGAATATTTGCTTCTACAGACCCCGTAGCTTTAGACCAAGCTACGGTGGATGCTGTATATAATTCTCCAGACGCAGGGAAAAAAGCTTTGATTGAAAGAATGAAATCACGCAATGGCATTCACACAGTGGAAACCGCAGCAGCATTAGGACTTGGTTTTAGAGAATATGAACTTATTCCCCTTGAACAGTAATTAATAAAAGTTAATGAAAAAAATGCGACAAAATCATTATGAATGGAAAGTGAATTATTGCTATTAATTAAGTACATATGTTGAATTTAATGAGCTTTACATGGTGATTAGATAAGAATGCAACTAAAATCATAAAAAATATTTAACTAATCGCGGCCGATGAAATCTGGTTGATTTTAGCGGCCGTTCTTTATTTTTGGGATTTAAAGAAAACAAAAGGACTATATTGTTTATATTAAAGTGAAATAAATGAAAAGACTTATTTGCTATTAATACAAAAAACTGAAGGGAAAACAAAAAACATTTGAATGAAACCAAAACTTTTTAGCAATCATAATTTATTTACGCTATTTCTGCCAATTGTTATAGAACAATTTCTCGAATATCTCGTGGGACTAGCAGATTCCATCATGGCAGCTCATATTGGAGAAGCAGCAGTGTCCGGAGTTTCTCTTATAGATTTTGTTATGGCCTTGCTTATCAGCATATTTGCGGCACTATCAACTGGGGGAGCAGTTGTAGCTGGACAATACTTAGGCTCTCAAAAAAGAAATGAGGCTAGAAATACGGCAAACCAATTGGTATGGTTTGCCGGTGTCTCCGCTATTATTATTATGGGATTAGTGTATTTGTTTAAGCCCTTTATTTTACATAATATTTTTGGGCATCTAACGGCTGAGGTATATTATAATGCTAATAATTATCTAATGATTACAGCACTTTCTATTCCATTTTTGGCACTATATAATGCCGGTGCCGCTATTTTCAGGACAATGGGAAATGCCAAGTTGCCCATGTATATTATGCTCGCAATGAATATTGCTCATGCACTTGGAAATGGTATTCTGATTTATGTCTTTGATTTTGGAGTTGAAGGAGTGGCAATACCAACACTAGTATCACGCATACTGGCTGCTATTATTGTTTTGGCACTTGCTATGAATAAAAAGCAGTCTCTTTATCTTACAAGAACTTTAAAGTACAAATTTGATCTTAAGTTAATCAAACAGATTCTTAATATCGGAATTCCTTATGGATTAGAAAATGGGTTTTTTTATTTTGGAAGAATTATTGTGTTAAGCCTTGTTGCAACATTCGGAACAGCAGCAATTGCCGCCAATGCGGTTGGGGGTACGCTTGTTATGTTTGAGGCTTTGCCTGGGATGGCTATTGGGTTTGGGATGACAGTCGTTATTGCACGCTGTATAGGTGCTGGCGATTATGAGCAGGCTCGTTATTATACAAAAAAAATTATGGGAATTGTTTACGCTGCTCAAATATTAAGTTGTTTTGTGGTGCTTATGCTGCTTCCCAAAATTATGGATGTTTATGGATTATCTGCGGCGTCAACGGCTATGGCATATAAAATAGTTTGGGCGCATGCTATTATAGAGATTTTCATCTGGCCTTTAGCATATACCTTGCCTGTCGCTTTTCGGGCAGCTGGTGATGCACGATTTCCGATGATAATTAGTACACTGTCCATGATTTTTAGCAGAATAGCACTAGGCTATGTGCTGGCAATTTATTTGAATATGGGGATGTTTGGTACATGGATAGCTATGTTTGTTGATTGGCTGCTAAAAGCGATAATCTTTTTGGTGCGTTATTTACGTGGTACCTGGATGCAATATCGAGCAATTTAAAAATAGTTTGTATTGTAACAATTTATCTAATAAAGCAGACTTTCTCATGATGGTTTTAGTATTATAAGCAAAAATAGAGGTTGACTTAGAGTGCACTCCATGTGATATGGTGTAGTTAGAATGAAAAAATATTTGGGAGAGTGATAGCATGAGTAAAAAAGTACTTATTTTATCAGGAAGTCCTCGAAAAAGAGGAAATTCAGATATTCTTTGTGACCAGTTCCTAAAAGGTGCAAAAGAAGGCGGCAATGAAGTTGAGAAAATTTTTCTTGGCGATAAGAAAATTAACTATTGTATAGCTTGCGCTGCCTGCAGAGACACAGGAAAGTGTATTCATAAGGATGATATGGCAGCAATTCTTGAAAAGATGATTGACGCTGATGTCATTGTTATGGCATCACCAGTGTATTTCTATACTTTAAATGCACAGATGAAGACACTTATTGATAGAACTGTCGCACGTTACACAGAAATCACGGACAAAGAAATGTATTTTATTATTACAGCAGCAGATACAAGTATTCCAATGATGCAACGCACAATTGAATGTTTCCGTGGTTTTGCCGGCTGCCTTAAAGGTGCAAGAGAAAAAGGTGCTATTTACGGAGTTGGGGCATGGAATGTAGGTGAAATAGAAGGTACCAAAGCAGTAAGTGAAGCTTACAAAATGGGTAAAACCATATAATGTATGCCTGAAATGATGAAATATAATTAGAAGAGGAGTGAGAGTATATGAAAGTTTTGCTGGTTAATGGTAGTCCGCATGAAAATGGTTGTACCTATACTGCTCTTAAAGAAGTGGCTGATACTTTGGAAAGAGAGGGTGTTGGCACAGATTTCTTTTGGATTGGTAATAAGCCTTTGTCTGGCTGTATTGCTTGTAAAAGTTGCATAGAGAAGAAAAAATGTATTTTTGATGACAGAGTTAATGACTTTCTTGATATTGCAGCCGACTATGACGGTTTTATTTTTGGAACGCCGGTTCATTGGGCAGCCGCCAGCGGTGCGATTACTTCGTTTTTGGATCGAGCATTCTATGCGGATTTATGTGGTGGCAGAAAATCTTTTTATTTGAAACCTGCGGCTGCGGTTATATCGGCAAGACGTGCAGGAACAACCGCTACTTATGATCAGATTAATAAATACTTCGGATTGCTGCAGATGCCAATCATATCATCCCAATATTGGAACATGGTACATGGAACGAATCCTGAAGAAGCAAAAGCTGATCTGGAAGGATTGCAGATTATGCGTACATTGGCACGCAACATGGCATTCTTTTTAAAGTGCAAAGAGACTGGTCTGAGGCATGGAGTATCATTGCCGGGACAGGAAACGGGTATCTTCACAAATTTTATTCGCTGAGGGAGGTACTTTTATGAATTTTTAAAAAGGAGAAAATACAATGAGTGAAAAAATGAATTTAAGAAAAGAAACTATTTTCGCCATAGGAGATAAACTGCCGGAAATGTTTAGCCAATATTTTATTGGTGAGGCGTATTTGAAGATGTTAACAACAACGGGTGTTGTAATTGGAAATGTTACTTTTGAGCCGGGCTGCCGTAATAACTGGCACATTCATCATAAGGGCGGGCAAATTTTGTTAGTAACTAGTGGCAGAGGATATTATCAAGAATGGGGCAAAGATGTAATAGAATTACAACCAGGCGATGTGGTAAATATTCCTCCTGAGGTAAAACACTGGCATGGCGCAGCAAGCGACAGTTGGTTTTCACATTTGGCTGTTGAGGTCCCTGCAGAAGGCGGTTCAAACGAGTGGTTAGAAGCAGTAACAGATGACATATATATAAATTTAAATGCATCCAATGTAAAAAAATCGTAAAAATAATTTTAATGAAATTAAGGAGAAAATATGAATAATTTTGTATATGATATTCCAACTAAAGTTTATTTCGGAGAGAACCAGCTTGAAAACTTAGGAGCTGAATTAAGTAAATACGGGAACAAAGTATTATTAACGTATGGTGGTGGTTCCATCAAAAAGATTGGTCTTTATGATAAGATTGTGGCAGAGATTAAAAAAGCTGGATTAGAGCTGTTTGAACTATCCGGCATTGACCCTAATCCAAGAATAGCTTCTGTAACTGCAGGTGCTGATATTTGTAAGAAAGAGGACATAGATGTACTTCTTGCGGTAGGTGGCGGTTCTGTACTGGATTGTACAAAATATATTGGCGTAGCAAAATATTATGATGGAGATGCGTGGGATATTCTGCTTCAGAAGGTTCCTATTGAAAAGTCGTTGCCAGTGATTACAGTTCTTACCCTAGCAGCAACGGGTTCTGAAATGGATGCTGGCGGTGTCATTAGTAATCCTGAGACAAAGGATAAGATAGGTTTAATGTTTCCTGTAATGCAGCCAAAGGTTTCTTTCTTGGATCCAACTAATACGTATACAGTAAATAAATTCCAGACAGCTTGTGGTGCAGCAGACATGCTAAATCACATTATGGAAGTATATTTTAACATGAACCAAGATTTATATATGTTAGACTGCATTATGGAAGGGCTTATGAAGACCATAATTAAATATGCACCAATTGCTATGGCAAAACCAAACAATTACGAAGCACGTGCAAATTTAATGTGGACATCTACATGGGCGATTAATGGATTCGTTAATGGCGGCAAGAGTCAGGCCTGGAGTTGCCATCCAATGGAACATGAACTATCTGCCATATATGATATTACCCACGGTCTTGGTCTTGCAATACTTACACCAAGATGGATGGAGTATACATTAAATGAAAATACGGCGAGCAAGTTTTACCAGTTTGGCGTGAATGTATTTGAAATTGATGGCTCTCTTTCCCAAATGACAGTTGCTAAGAAGAGTATTGAAATGATAAAAGAGTTCTTATTTAACACACTTGGCCTTAAAAGCACTTTTACAGAAATAGGCATTGATGATACAAATTTTGAAATTATGGCCAACAAGGCAGTAATGGGCGGAACTATGCAGGCATTTCAGCCTTTAGCGGTTGAAGATATTGTAAAAATATTCAGAATGTGTTTGTAAGTAAAAAAAAAGATGTGAAAGAAGCATAGTAAAATGAGCAAAACATTAGTAGTATACTATTCATATAATGGCAATACAAAGAAAATTGCGGAAATGATTAAAAAGAGCATGGGAGCAGACCTATTTAGGATTGACACGGTTACCGTATACAGGAAGTTATGAGGAGGTGGTAAAACAGGGACAGCAAGAGGTAAACAGGGGATTTAAGCCACTGCTTAAACCACTGGATATTGAGTTGGCTAAATATGACACACTTATTATCGGAACTCCTGTTTGGTGGTATTCAGTAGCACCGGCAGTTTTGACATTTCTATCAGGGATAAATCTCAGTGGTAAAACAATTATTCCATTCGCTACAAACGGGGGATGGATTGGACATACCTTTCAAGATATAAAAAAGCTGTGTCCTGAGTCAGAAGTGGTAGGAGAAATGAACATTGAATTTTCAGAAAGCAATTTAAAAACAACTATAGATGAACTAGAAACTTGGATAAAAAACATAAGGAAAGGAAAAGATAATGAATATATCGGAGGTAAGTAAAAAATTTGAACTTACGCAAGACACTCTACGGTATTATGAAAGAATAGGTATGATACCACATGTAAACCGTACTTCGAGTGGCATCCGTGATTATACAGAGGAAGACTGTAAATGGGTGCAACTTGCAAAATGTATGCGTAGTGCTGGTTTGCCGGTAGAGGTTATGATAGAATATTTGAAATTGACTCAGCAAGGTGATGAGACAATTACTGTTCGACATGAGCTTCTAATTGAACAGCGGGAAAAACTCCTTATAAAGAAAATAGCAATAGAAAGCACGATTGATCGTTTGAACTATAAGATTGGACGTTATGAAAAAGCAGTCGAAACAGGCGTGTTAGTATGGGATAGCGATGAAGTATAAAGTATAGTACATACGTTTAAAGTGACAGTTTTCAAAATATAACTACAAATTACATAGATAGGCTAGCACTACTCATTACTTTACTTTCTAAAATATAAAAGCTACAAGTTCTATTTCTATCAGTAGTTTTTAGTTTGCAGGTAAAGCCACCTAGAATTGAAGTGCACCTACAAATGTTTTTGTTTAACATTTGGGGTGCACTTCAATTCTAGGTGGCTTTTAACTTTGCTGTTGGTGTAAGTTGGGAAAATATTGTGAGAAACACAGAAAAGCTTATATGTAATTTTAGTATGTTTTGTTACTCAAACTAAAGCTTTTCTCAAACCCAGTCACGCCAAGATAAACTTTCAATACGGGGCCAATCAGCATTAATGGCGTCGGCCATTAGCTTCTTCCCATCAATATCCAGATGTAAGCCGTCAACCGCTAATTCTGTTGGCAGAACGCCATCAGGACTGTCCATGTCGCGTGTTATATCTATATGTACTTGGGTTTGGATAAAGTCGTTAACTATCTGTATTTGTTCTTGCCAGTCAGACGCTGTTGGTTCGTCAAAAGCTCTTTTTATGTTGTCAGGATTAATTGGTGGTATTGTCAAAAAAACAGGATGGATACTGTTTTTAAGACATTTCTTTTTTAATGTTAGCAGATCTGCAATTACATCTTCAGCAGGTACGCCACCGCGCAAACTGTTTGTCCCAGCCAAAATTATCAGATACCGTGGGCTGAACGGTAAAACATCATCATCAAAACGTTCAACCATTGTTTGAGTGGTGTCACCACTTCTTCCAAGGTTTATTGTTGGGAAATCTAGGTAATGTTGATAACTATATTCCCAGTCTGCAGGGGAATAGGACATTCCGCCACCACCGTGAGTAATACTATTGCCAAATGTTGCTACGGCAAAATACATAGTCGTTGGATTTGTAATAAATTGTCCGGCATCAGAATATACGCCTACGGGGTTGCCATCTTCGTCTAGTCCTCTAACGCGCCAGTAGAATGGGTCATCAGAAATCCTAGGCTTTTCATCATAGTACTCTGATCCCGTAATTATGGCTGCATCGATTCTATGTTCAGAGGGCTCAATACCATTGGGATTTTCCGGTAAATCATCCAGTATTTCAACTTCATATTTATTTGCTCCGGTAATTGGAACCCAAGAATAAACCGGATACAATAATACAGAGGCAATGTCCTGATTAAAAATAGAAGTAGGAATAGGTTTTAGAATTACATCTTTTTTATAATCAACATAAACCTTTTCCCCATCGGAGAAGTCACTGATTGGGTTGCCTTCCATGCCTAGGCCGCGAACGCGCCAATAAAAAAAATTATTCGCTAAATCCAGAGGTAAGTCTGCATTAAACCCATTCCCATAGATTTTCTTTGTAGAATAAAAAGCATTGGGATTTGGGTTTGAGGCTTCGGAATCTTCAGGCAAAGTAGTTGCTAGTTCCAACTCATAGGCAACGGCTCCTTTTACCTTTGTCCAAGTCAAAATAGGTTTTGCAGAAGCAGGGTGTTGCTTGGGGAAGTGTACGGTTGGAACCGGTGCCTCTTGCTGTAAAGCTGCATTGTTGGCCATACAGCTGGATATTATCTTTAGGGGCTTAGCAAGACAAAATAGTGACAAAACAAATATTGATAAACACAATGACAAACTGATTAAAAATTTACTTCTGGATATTTTTTCCCTCATGATTTTCTCCTTGGTTGCTTGCATGAAAAATAAGCTGCTTTTTTTAATATATATATTTCTTTCTAGGGTACGCTATTTATACTAACACTTTAAGCATGGAAAAGGGCAAAAATTAATTAAAAAAGTTAATTTAAAAACCAATGTAAGCATTGTGTCCAAAAAACGCACTGGTAATTGCACCTTCGCAAACAAAAAAATATCATCTTGAAGCAAGGTCCATTAAAACCTTGCTTCAAGATGATTATTTAAAAATATTTTATTTTAAGCTCTCATATATTTTCTCTAGGTTTGCTTGTATGCTTTGCAGGTAGTTCTTCCCGTCTTCTTTGCTTTCCAATGTGTAAATTTTTACGGCTTTAGCCCCGACTTCCTTAGCTAAAGTTTCGGAAACCTTTGGACTTACCATGTCTTCAACAAAAATAGTATTTATTTTTTCTGTTTTACAATAATCGGTTAGCTCTTTCAATTTTTTAGCACTTGGTTCTCCTTCGGCAAAAACATCTTCTACACTATTTTGTTTAAGGCC
>Ga0070399_1002296_pt1 | contig 18521 bp, 15 predicted proteins | sample BioMet4_FD_61217 | JGI IMG/M metagenome (GOLD analysis project Ga0070399, IMG submission 61217) | Microbial communities from bioreactor (seeded with sewage sludge) at LBNL, California, USA - Biofuel metagenome 4 (version 1) | ecosystem: Engineered > Bioreactor > Anaerobic > Unclassified ... | reverse complement strand
AGACCAGGTATATGCGACCATCGTCATCAAAGAGCATCGAGGCATCGTGCAAATACTTGTCAATGACCAGCCGTTGCTCCCACTTGCCGGCAGGGTTCTGGGTTGTGTATATGTATGACTTGTTTCCCGTGCCAAAAAACACGTAGAATGTACCATCATGATAGCGCAATGATGCTGCCCACTGTCCACGACTGTAAATGTTTCCTCCATCGAGATTGTTCTTCGGACTCTCGTTCAGAGTTTCAAAGACATAGCTGATGATATTCCAGTGAACCAAATCCTTGGAGTGCATGATAGGCGCACCTGGAGACATGTGCGCAGTGGTGCTGACCATATAATAGTCATTGCCGACACGTATCACATCGGGGTCGGGAACATCGGCATAAAGCACAGGATTAGTAAACGTCTTTTGATTCTTCCCGGGAGTCGTTTTTGCCGAAACCTGCATAGTACTCATACCGAGTAATAACAGCCCGAGGATAAGATGAAGTTGCCGTTTCATAATGATTAATGTATTGTCTATTTAGCTTAGGTGTTAGTGTAAACCGTCTGAACGGATTATAAAATTTGAACGTAGTAAATGCTTGTTTATTTTCTCACAATATGCATTATTCTGACGATAGTTTCTGGAGCCAAATTGTAACCTCTGTCATAATGTCTCAAAAGACACAAGAATAGTCGCTAGTAGTGATACTCTGGCCCACATGCTAGGTACCTTTCGCTTGTTGTTTTCAGCACTTGAATAGTGTTATAATGCAACAAAAGCCGTCCGTTAATCGTCTATTTAAGCAATGAACAACCAAATTGAAAAGGTCATAAGCGAGAAAAAGGGACTTCGCCGCCAACGAGTGATGGACACACGATCGTATAAGATATTGACGAAAGTGGCTCAATGGATGGACCGTTATTATATAGATCCCATACTCGGATTGGTTCCCGGAGGCTGGGGAGATACCATTTCCATGCTCATGATCGTACCTTTTATTTGGTTTAGCCTATTTGTTGTGCGATCTATACCTCTGACCTTGGCAGTAGTATATTACGCCTTGAAGGATGTCGTTTTAGGACTTATTCCCTTTTTCCTAGGTGATATTCTCGACATCTTCAACCGTTCCTATAGGCGCAACATGCAGCTCATCCAAGGCTTCATCGATGGAGACAAGACTATCACACGAAATGTAAACAGTAAGGTATGGTTCTTCGCAGGTGCAATCTTATTGTGCATCGTGGTCATTGTACTGCTCATCAAGCTCACCGTTGCTTTGTTCTCAACGGTGTTGTCGTGGATCTTAACTTTATAGAGGCTTTATGATCGGGGGCTTTTGCTGAACATTTCAAACCAAAAGTACCTTTCATTCTACCATTTCCGCTTCTCAGCCCTATGTTTCTCGACTAGCAGCTGACGTCTTGGCTCAGTGAGGTCGGCAGGATCCCATTGTTCTATGGTGTCGGTTACAAACTGAGTGGCGACAGCATCATGACAACACAGCGACATATAGATAGAGGCACGTAAGCGTAACAGACTCATGGTGCGAAGCTTAGGAAGCACAGTACGCAGCGTATCAGCCCATGTCTCCGTTGATTCTCCTTGCACAACAGCTGACAGGAAATGTGCCAATGCATAGGCTGCCTTATCAGCAGGCATAAAGGTCTTGCTCTTTTCCAAGGCACGTCTTATCGTAGCCATCTCCGCGATAAGCGGAATGCGCACTGCCTCATTGCTGGACACGTCGGGCAAATCATAGAGCAGAGTCATGGCTATTTGGTCCAGACGTTTCACATCACCATCCACATCAGTAGATGGGGTCACCTCAGCATCAATTGGTTGAACGAAGTCAGGCTTGATACGGGCAGCTACAATGGTCACCCCAGGAATCTCTACCACAAGAAAGTCGCCCCTTTTATGAGGCAATTTCTGTACTGTTCCTATGATATCCTTGAACATACCGTCCAAGATCTTAACCTTTTGGCCTTTGGCTATTCGCAGTTCTTCCAGTCTAAAATACTTCATCTCCACCTCCTGCATGGTGGTAAAGCGCATGAAGTTACGCATGTCGGCTTCGCGCACGACAATGGGCTTCCAACTACCATTACTACGTGTGCTACGAAAGAAAACGTATGGATTGTTGATTGATGTATGCTTGTACTCAAAGAGTTCATCCATACTGGCATGGACAAAGACCAAGGCATGAACTGCGGGCTTTAAAATGGGATGTTTGTTACCCTTGTTATTCACTAATACAGTCTGCAACGGAACATAGGCCTCATAACCCAATCCGCGCAGCTCATCACGCACATCAATCTCCTTCCTGTAGTTGGCAGAAAGTACGTACCACCTCCTTATGTCCTTCTCGGCAGACTTAGAAACCTGACCTTTGTGAAGTTCATCAATCATTAAGACAAAGGTAAACATTAATCCTTTCTGTCACAAATAATTTTGAGAAAAAAACGATGTACTGAAATTGTGTCATAAATGTCATGAAAAAATCAGTGCATACTATTATTCATTGATTGAAAGCATGGTGAGAAGAAAGGTGCGTCATAACAACCATTAGTGTAATAATTCACAAAAAATCCAAGGTGGCCATAGCCTTCTTGGTAAGATTAATAAGGCATTAACTCAATACTTCCAAGGGTATTTCATAATGCCTGAAGATCTGCGGCTATCCTAGTTGTTCTCGATTCCTTCTCAATGCTTCAATGGTAATTCTACCTGGATTCCTTTCCAATTCCTTTGACCATTTCAAAATTGTGATGACAGCAAACTGATTCATAGAAATTTTGTGCATTGAACTCACAATTAATGTCACGAATTAAGTTTTCAATCCCATTATAGTGATGATATTCAAAGTGTAATTTTTACAGGTTTGCACCTTGAATAGAAGATTTTAATGTGTTTTTAGTGTGTGTTTCGTCTTTTTGAAACGTTTCGATAATATTTTGAAACGTTTTATTATTGGATATTCCATTAAATACTATTATCTTTGAAACAAGATGATAATGCACTACATATAGTAATGTTCTAACATGTCAGTGAAATTGAATTATCATGAAATAATTAGGATAACAACACATTAAGAGTTAAGGTCAAGTTTAAATGAGTCCCTGCAGTCGATTGAACTGCAGGTTTTTTTGTTTCATCTAAATTGAGGTATAGCCGTGCCAAATGACACGAACTATACATCTCGAATTACTTTTGTTTTTTTCTTCTCAGCCTCATTGCCGCAGTTCGGATTGTCCTTGGTGTATTTCCAAGGTTCTCTTTGCAAAATGATGACATGCGCTGCTGAGATGAGAAATGGAGGCGCTCCGACAACTCGGCCAGCGGTTCACTGGTTTCACGAAGTGCCCTAGCAAGTATGTTGCATCTGAGGTTCTTGCTCCAATTTTTTGGAGTCATCTTGAAAGTCCTATTAAAGTGCCTGATGAAGGTCGAGCGGCTAATGCCCATTCGGTCCGCCATCTCATCGGCAGAAAGGAAGAGATCGCCCATTGCCATCACTTGGTCGTAGAACGCGCCGTATGAACCACAGAGAGGAGCTAGAAAACTTTGAAGTTGCTTCTTAGGATAATAAGCACCCAACAACACCTGCAACTCCTGCTGTTTGGCAAGGCTTAGATCGTTCTTGAATCTATTGCGTTCCTGAATATATATAGCTATCTGATCAGCAAAACTTTGCAATGGCGGAACAATTGGAAGGGTACGGATGCGCCTATCGTTATCCGTCATTTCCTGTGGCTTATCGTTCATGAAGATCCCATTGCAAAATGCTCGGTTGGTTCCTATGATACAAAGATACACCGCAGTACTATCTTTTAGCACGTCGATGGTATGATAGTTATCAGATGGAAATATAACCATCTGTCCGGGTTTCAAAACAAAACTCTCAATGCCATCACTCAACATGAGTTCCCCCTCAAAAAGAAATGTAAATATTGACACAGGGATGTCAAAGCTAGTGCTTTCACCCTTTACTCCATGCACCCATGTGAAACCTTGTTTCATCAATTTGGCAGGATCAAAATCGGGGGCCGATTCCCTCATGTAGTGATATTCCATTATAACTCGTTAAGTATGTTAAAAGTCTTGATAAACTTGTATATACGTGTAAATATAAATTTCGAGAACTATTAAATGACAGTTTGTAGGTTTCAAAGATAGATAATATTTTTCAATAAGCAAATATTTTTAGAAAAAAACATTGAAACAAAATAACAAATTATGAATATTATCCAAATATAAATGAAACATTATTATGAAAAAAGGTTCACTTAATTGAAAAAAATGATTACCATTTAATACCTCCAAATATTCATTATCCGCCTAATTAGAAGTGAGTTCCGAACGTTTGTAATTGGTTATTTATTCACCCAAATTCCTTCAATAAATCAACCAACAGATTTTTGTGCTCAACTCATATTATTTTTCTTTACACGCGATAGCTATCCTTTGGCAGTGCGATTAGTATCCTTTCGCGACGCGTTTAGTATCCTTTCGCAGTGCGATTAGTATCGAATCGCGACGCGTTTAGTATCCTTTCGCAGTGCGATTAGTATCGAATCGCAACGCGTTTAGTGCCCTATCGCAGTGCCATTAGGCATCAATGGCAAATGCATCTCATTTTGACCATCATCTCATAGTCGATTGATGTACTAATCGCAAATTATATTTCGATTTCTCAGCTATCAATTCTCACTCGATAGCAGGCCTTATGCGAATAGTCGGTTAGTATCATTTACAAAACATTATTCAGGCTATGAATAATACAATACATAAAAAAGGGTGTGCCAAAAATGGCACACCCCATAATAATACCTATTGAAGATTCCTATTTACATCATGCCACCTTGGCCTGTGGGCATAACAGGAACATTCTCCTCTGGCTTGTCCACGATAAGGCACTCTGTGGTAAGGAACATACCTGCGATAGAAGCGGCATTCTCCAAAGCTACGCGAGCCACCTTGGCTGGGTCAATGACACCTGCAGCACGGAGGTCTTCGTACTTGTCATAGCGTGCATTATAACCATAGTCTCCCTCGCCTTGGCGTACTTCGTTGACCACGACAGCACCCTCGCCACCAGCATTGGTTACGATTTGGCGAAGTGGTTCCTCGATGGCGCGGCACACGATGTTGATACCCGTCTGTTCGTCGGCAGTTTCGCCCTTGAGCTCAGCCAGACTTCCTTGTGCGCGAATGTAGGTAGTACCACCACCGACAACAACACCTTCCTCAATGGCAGCGTGAGTTGCATGCAATGCATCGTCCACGCGATCCTTCTTCTCCTTCATCTCAACCTCTGAGTTGGCACCTACGTAAAGTACGGCAACACCACCTGAAAGTTTGGCGAGACGCTCCTGAAGTTTCTCCTTGTCATAAGAGCTTGTGGTGTTCTCAATCTCATTCTTGATCTGAGCAACACGGTCCTTGATGCTTTCCTTAGAACCAGCACCATCCACAACGGTAGTATTGTCCTTGGAAATAGTAACCTTCTTGGCGGTTCCAAGCATCTCGAGTGTTGCCTGTTCAAGCTTCAAGCCCTTCTCCTCGCTGATCACTACACCACCAGTAAGCACTGCGATGTCCTCCAACATAGCCTTGCGACGGTCGCCAAAGCCAGGAGCCTTAACTGCACAAATCTTCAGTCCGGCGCGCAGACGGTTAACAACGAGCGTGGTTAGAGCCTCAGAGTCAACATCCTCGGCAATCACGAGCAATGGACGTCCGCTCTCAGCTGCTGGCTGAAGGATTGGCAAGAACTCCTTGAGGTTGCTAATCTTCTTGTCATAGATCAGGATGTATGGGTTCTCCATCACACACTCCATCTTGTCAGCGTCGGTAACGAAGTAGCCGGACAGATAGCCGCGGTCAAACTGCATACCCTCTACAACGCCAATGCTGGTCTCACGAGTCTTGCTCTCCTCGATGGTGATCACGCCATCCTTTGATACCTTGCGCATAGCGTCAGCCAACAACTTGCCAATCTCAGGGTCGTTGTTTGCACTCACGGTGGCTACCTGCTCAATCTTATCGTAGTTGTCACCGACAATCTCAGAATGATCTTTGATGTATTCAACGACCTTGTTCACAGCCTTGTCGATACCGCGCTTCAAATCCATTGGGTTTGCACCGGCAGTGACATTCTTCAAGCCTTCGTTCACGATAGACTGTGCAAGAATAGTAGCTGTTGTGGTGCCATCACCTGCATCGTCACCTGTCTTGCTGGCAACGCTCTTTACGAGCTGTGCACCAGTGTTCTCAAATTTATCCTCAAGCTCAATCTCTTTGGCAACAGACACACCGTCCTTGGTGATCTGGGGTGCACCAAACTTCTTCTCAATGACAACATTGCGACCTTTAGGACCGAGTGTTACTTTCACTGCGTTAGCAAGCTGATCAACGCCCTGCTTGAGCAGGTCGCGTGCTTCTGTATCAAATTTGATAATCTTAGACATATCTGTAATTCTTTTTAAATCCTTTAATTTCTTAATCTTTTAATATTACCATATTAATTAATCCTCAACAACTGCGAGAATATCGCTCTGGCGCATCATGAGATACTTCTCGCCATCGCTTTCCAACTCAGTGCCTGAATATTTGCCATAGAGCACCTCATCACCCTTTTTCAGAATCATCTTCTCATCCTTGGTACCCTCACCAACGGCAACAACTTTACCACGCTGTGGCTTTTCCTTTGCTGTATCAGGAATAATGATACCACCTACTTTCTCCTCAGCCTTTGCTGGAAGAACTAACACTCTGTCTGCTAATGGTTTAATTTTCATAATAATATTATTTAATGTTTTAAACGTTTTAAACGTATCCATCTTGTTATCAAGATTCACCGATTGCTTTACGAAAACCGTGCCAATACCGCAACATCCACAAAAATGACACATCTGTCAGTCACGAGGCTGACAAATGTGTCATATCGCTTCCCTCGCCATATATTATTAAGGAAGCTTACTTGAGTTAGTCGAAGATAATTGTTTGTATATTATGCACCATCCTCGTGATCAAGCAGCTAATATTGTTAAATCTCATCCTTCTATTTCAGAGGGTTGACTGCATCCGACTATCATCCTTACTCCCAGCATTTTGGACAATTCTGCACGTCGCAAGACCCTATTAATTATTCTAAAATTACATAGTGTTATTTCAATTCTTAATAGAAAAGTTGTATCTTTGTTATCAAAACAAAAAGGATGAAGTATCTGAAATCGCTTTTGCTAGCTGCCCTTATCTTGGCGCCTATGCTTGATGCACAGGCACAGAGCCAACGCAGCAAGACCAAGGCCAAGACCAGCAAGACGGTAGCTACGAAGACTAGCGAAGACCCCAGTGTCCGTTTGTTTCGCACCATGCTCCCCGCCACAGCGAAGGTTATGTTTGTTGACAGTATGGTGGTACCGAAGGCCAACTTCATGCAACATATTCCATTGCCTCCAGAAGCAGGCAGCATCTTTGTCAAGAATGACAGCAAGCAGGCCACAACCATGGGACAATATGAGAACGGATTCCGTGACCGCAAGATTTTTGCTGTGGGGGACACGCTGAATTCTTTGCTATTAAATCAGACTCTTTTAGGCAACGAGTGGAGCGATCCGCTGGCACTGGGGAACATCAGTGACAGAAGTTATATGTTGCAGAACTATCCTTACCTCTGCTCCGATGGCATTACACTGTTCTTCTCTGCTACGGGACCCAACAGCTTAGGGGGTCGTGACATCTTCATGACAGCCTACGACAGGGACAACACCAAGTGGTATGAACCTCAAAACTATGGAATGCCGTTCAATTCCACTGCCAACGACTACATGATGGTGATCGACGACCTTGACTCTCTGGGGTGGCTCGTGAGCGATCGTTTTCAAAAAGGCGATAGCGTCTGTATCTACACTTTTGTCCCCACCACACCAAGGCAGGACTTTTCTGGCGATGACCTCGATAACAAAAAACTTGAAAGCTTGGCCAAAATCGATAGGATACAAGACACATGGAAGTTTGGTGACAGAGCGGCTGCCATCCGAAGAGAGCGCGGACTACGCAATAGGAAAGAGACCGAGAACAGTAATCAGGGCGTGCTCTTTATTGTCAATGACGACATCGTGGTATCACCTGAGCATCTAAAGACTGCTGAAGGCCGCCGTCTTGCGCAGCAATGGCAGGAGTTGAAGACGATGATTGCCAACACTGAGGCCACTCTTGACCAGAAACGTGACCAGTATCATCAAAACCGAAGCGCTCAATTGGCCAAGGAAATACTGAGCTTGGAAAAAGACTATCAGCAGCAAAGACAAGATATTTACACTATTGAAAAGCAAATCAGAAGGTATGAACTGCAGCAATAATTGACTGCCATATACATCGGATTCTACTTCGAAATACCTAATAATACACACTAATTAATAGACATTTTATGATGAATACTTATTTTGCAGAGTCAGAATTAATCTTCAACAGTGATGGTTCCATCTTTCACTTGCACCTACATCCAGAGGAATTGGCAGACAAGGTAATCCTCGTTGGCGACCCCGGTCGTGTGGATATGGTGGCCGCCTACTTCGACACCAAGGAGTGCGAAGCCGACAATCGTGAGTTCCGGACCATAACTGGCACCTATAAAGGCAAACGCATCACCGTCCAAAGCACAGGCATTGGATGCGACAATATTGACATTGTGCTCAATGAACTTGATGCATTAGCCAACATTGACTTTGCCACACGCACCGCTAAACCGGAGCACCGTTCACTGACGATCGTACGCGTGGGCACCTGTGGCGGTCTGCAGCCCAACGTGCCATCAGGCACCTACATCGCCACCGAAAAGAGCATCGGCTTTGACGGATTGCTCAACTTCTATGCAAACCGTGACAAGGTCTGCGACCTGGGGCTGGAAAAAGCATTCAAGGAGCACGTGGGATGGGACATGGCCATGGGCAATCCTTATGTGGCCATCAACGATAAGGAGCTTATCGACCGTATTGCCGGCGAAGACATGGTGCGCGGATATACCGTGGCATGTGGTGGTTTCTATGGTCCTCAGGGACGCCAACTGCGTCTCGGCCTCGCCGATCCGGAGCTGAACAAGAAGATTGAGACCTTTGAATATGAGGGAACGCGCATCACCAACTTCGAAATGGAGTCGAGTGCCATTGCCGGACTTTCTAGCCTTATGGGACACAAGGCACTGACCTGTTGCATGGTCATCGCCAATCGCGTGGCGCTCAAGGTTGAGAGCGACTATAAGAATGACATTGAGGGTCTCATCACTACTGTGCTAGATAGAATATAAACTTTGATAACTGAGGAGGGAAGCGCCCTCAAGATGAATAGATTGATTAATGACACGATTGTAGCTTTGGCTACTCCCGCAGGCGGTGCCATTGGTGTTGTGCGACTTAGTGGTCCCGACGCCATTGGCATCACTGCTGGTTTATTCCGTTCAGTCAACCCGAACTTCGATCTAAACGATGCCAAGGCTGGCACTGTACACTATGGCCGGCTAGTAGATATCCAAGGTGAAGAAGTCGATGATGTGGTTGTTAGCCTTTATCGCGCACCGCATAGCTACACCGGCGAGGACAGCACGGAGATTAGTTGTCACGGATCTGCCTACATCCTTCAACAGGCTCTTCATGCGTGCATCGATGCTGGCGCGCGACAGGCAGCCCATGGCGAATATACGCAACGCGCCTACCTCAATGGCAAAATGGACCTCTCACAGGCTGAGGCTGTGGCTGATCTAGTAGCCGCCAACAACCGTGCCACGCATCAACTGGCGCTCAGCCAACTCAAGGGACACTTCAGTGGCGAACTGACCGCTCTGCGAGACCAACTTCTCAAAATGACAAGCCTCGTGGAACTGGAACTAGATTTCAGCGACCATGAGGAGTTGGAGTTTGCCGATCGTAGCGATTTAAAGGAGTTGGCACAGCGCATCGATGACCGCATCACTACCCTCGCCCACTCTTTCGAGATGGGCAATGCCCTAAAGAAAGGAATCCCTGTGGCCATCGTGGGCAAGACCAACGTGGGCAAGAGCACCCTGCTCAACCAACTACTCCATGAAGACCGCGCCATCGTCAGCGACATTGACGGCACCACACGTGACGTCATCGAGGACACACTCAATATCCACGACGTAACCTTCCGACTAATTGATACAGCTGGCATCCGCCACACCTCAGATAAAGTGGAACGTATTGGCATCGAACGTGCCTACCAAAAACTTGACGAAGCAGTTATTGTGTTATGGATGATTGATCGCCAACCCACCCCTGAAGAACTTGCAGACCTACAGCAACGCACCGAAGGTAAAAAGGTGATTGTGCTTCGCAACAAGATAGACATTGCCGAATCACAGACAACTTCTTTTAATTATAATGGCTTCCAACCATTTTGCGAACTAGCCATTAGTGCAAAGAAAAACATTGGGATAACCGAACTGGAAGAGCATATTTATGCTGCCGCCTACATACCCGAATTAAACGAAAATTCCGTTATTGTCACCAACGCCCGCCATTACGAAGCACTCACCCTGGCCAAGACCGCCATCGAGCACGTCCTTGAAGGCCTTTCTCTCGACCTCTCAGGCGACCTCCTTGCCGAAGACCTCCGTATCTGCCTCTCCGACCTTGGCGAAATCTCCGGCGGGGCCATCACATCGCAAGAGACATTGAATAATATCTTCCAGCACTTTTGCGTGGGTAAGTAATTGATTATCAGTAACTTAGTCTACTTAGTTGTAACCATTAATAACCTCCTCATTTTGAGGGGGTTTTCTTTTTTAACACTTCCAGGTCTCTTTTTGTTAGTTCAAGATATTCAGCCTATTTTTGCCGCAGTTTTCTACCGCGACACAATTTTTCATACAATACAAGTGCAATTAAGTGATATGTAAGACACACTTTGAGAAAATGTGAGAAAGTGCAAATTATGTCATATAAGACACACTTGAGAAATTATGAGAAAATGTGAGAAACGTTGATAGTGAACAGGCGAAATTAATAGATATACTAACATGGAAATACAGAAGAAATGTTTATGGTGCGGTAGGTCTTTTATTGCACATAAAATAACAACAAAATACTGTTGCCATACGTGTAACTCGTATGCATACAAAGCAGAGAAGCGGCAAGAGCGAATTGAAAATTATATTGAAGAGGATAATAAAAAACCTATTCAAGTTCCGCAGAAAGAAGGTGAAAAACCTTATCTAACTCCAAGTGAAGTTTCAATTTTGCTTGGTGTCAGCTTAGCAACCATATATAGATATATGGCGACAGGGATTCTTAAAGCCCTTAGAATACGTGCAAGAACAAGAATACGTAAAAGTGACATAGATAAGATGTTTGATGAAAATCCAGGTTATAAGAAAAGAAGCTACAGAAGAAAAGAATCGATACCATACTATACTCTTACAGAAATAATTGAGAAATTCAAAATTACCAAAAGAACAGCTTATAGAAGATGTGAGAAATAAGGTTCATCGCCAAAGAACTGAAGAAACGAGGCGTACCGACAGACAGGATGAAAGGCATTTCTCTGGGCGGTATAAGCGACTTCACAAATCCCAAAGATAACAGATACAGTAAGGTTTCACTCTACCTGGAGATTGATGAGGAAAAACTAAATGACTGACGAAAATTCTATGACGGACTATAGGGTAATCATAGCTGGCAGCCGCTCCTTCAATGACTATGCGCTGTTGAGGGAGCACTGCCTTTCCATCTTACAGGAAAAGATGAAGACACACAGGGTCATCATCGTTTCCGGCCATGCCCGTGGCGCAGATTCTCTTGGGGAAAGATTTGCGAATGAGTTCAGGCTTCCCTTTGAACTGCATCCCGCCAAATGGCGGTTACTTGGCAAGGCTGCAGGTATGGTAAGGAATGCAGAGATGGCAAAGTGTTCCGACGCGCTAATTGCATTTTGGGACGGAAAGAGCCGTGGCACGGGGCATATGATAAAATTTGCCAAACGCAATGGGCTGGATATATCCATCCTTGATTATACACGAATCAAGGCAGGCAACATAACCATAGCATCCCCCTTACTATCGACACCTGTCGTACAGCCGTTGGATGACATAAAGCAGAAGATGAGCAATACATCATTCAAACGATAACAATATATTTACGAGTAATATGGATAATACGAGTAACATCAAGAATACAACTGATCTTTTTCTACGGAAGATACAAACAGTTTCCATCGATGGCCGTGGCATAACAGGTCTGTCGTCAGGTATTGAAGAGCTGGACAAAATAACGCATGGCTTTCAAGAGGGGGACTTGATTACCGTTGCCGGACGACCGGCAATAGGAAAATCCTCACTTGCACTGTCTATGGTAAGAAGTATAGCCATCGACCACCGAATGCCTGTCATATACATATCACCCAGCATGACTGGAGAAAAGATTGTCCAGCGCCTTCTCTCGATTGTTTGTAAGATTCCACTTGAACACATCGTCAGCGGAATGCTTTCGGTGGAAGAATGGGAAAACCTTGAACGAGGCTCAGCAGCACTTCGGGACTCTCCTATATATATTTGACACACCAGGCATCAGCATAAACAAGCTGGAAGAGCAAGTACAGATGCTCTGCAAGCAAAATAAGGTGAACGCCGTGTTTATTGATTACCTGCAACTCATCCTATCAAAGGGTTATCCAAACTGGACGAGGAACGATGAAGTCACGGATGTTGTCTGCCGTCTTAAATCTCTGGCCATGACACTGAATGTGCCTTTCATCATTCTCTCTCAGACAAACAGGTCAGAGCACAAAGAGACTACTGATTCCATCTACACTCCCAAACTCTCAGACCTGCGCGATTCTGGAACAATAGAAGATGTATCGGATATTGTCATGTTTATGCATCGTCCCGAATATTATCAAGTCTATCAGGATGAATATGGAAGCGACCTGCGTGGTATAACAGAAATCTACGTTGAGAAGAATCTCACAGGACATCGGCATAGAATCAGACTGAAAAGCAATTATGATATCGCCTCTTTTGAGTCTGTCCATACACAACACCTTTCTTTCGATACAGGTCAGGTTCATGCTTCGCCGTTCGGGATCTTCTGACTTTCACTTTGAATTATCGCAGTGAAAACGTCTTAAATTTGCAAATTATCGCGTTTAAAAGGTCTAATTATTGTAAAATATCGCATTTTACAAAAAAAATATCCGTACCTTTACACCGCTTAAAGATACTTGATATGATTGACAAAAGAACACTGGAGTTTATACTCACAGACCAACAAGAGGAACTGGAATCCAGAGCTGACGAAACGCTGTGCAACCGCATGGAAGAAAAGAAAATTGACCTGAAGAGTCCACAGGCACAGGTCGTTATTGGAGTCAGACGTAGTGGCAAATCAACGTTATGCTATCAAGCTCTTCAACGTAATGATTTGAAATATGCCTACGTTGACTTTGATGACGAACGTCTAGCTACTCTTGAATCAGATCAACTCAACGATGTATTGGAGGTGCTGTATAAGATTTATGGTGACATACAGTGCCTATTCCTTGATGAAATACAAAACATTAAAGGATGGCCTTTGTTTGTCAACCGGATGCTCAGACACAAGATGCACGTTCTTGTCACTGGGAGCAATGCCAAGTTGCTTAGTGGAGACTTGGCAACTCACCTTACTGGGCGCAGTAATGAAATTGCATTATTTCCATTCTCTTTTCGCGAGTTCTGTGTCATGAAGAAGGTCGATACCGACCGGCGGACAACCAAGGCAGAAGCTTTTCGAAGAGCCGCTTTTGATGAATACTTAAAACAAGGAGGATTCCCAGAATTGCTTGCTATTGAAGATCGGCGCCGGTATGTAAACGGTCTGGTGGACAATATTCTTAAACGCGATATTGAGGAAAGGTATAAGATTAAGTTCAAAGCTGATTTCGAGCAAATGTCACATCATCTAATGAACGTATCGCCAACTATCGTGGTGACAACCAATCTGGCAAGTCTGTTTCATTTCAAATCTGAGCATACGGCAGCAAACTATGTGAAATACCTAAAAGACGCATACTTGCTGATTGGTATTCAAAAGTATTCGCAGAAAAGCAAGCAGAGAGCCGTTGGGGAGAAAGTCTATACTGTGGATGTGGCCATGATGGACCAGCGCGAGAATGCATTTGCCGGTGAAAACCTGGGACACAGACTTGAAACAATCGTGGCCATCCACCTCTACAGAAAATGCAAAATGCAAAATCTGGACGTTTACTATCTGAATGACCGTTCAGGTGAGTGTGACTTTGTTGTCTGCAAGGGCAATCATGTAATACAAGCCATTCAGGTTTCCTATGATATTTCAGCTGAGAAAACCAGAAAGCGTGAAGTGGGTGGCCTTCTGCTGGCAACGCGGCAAACCAAATGTCATGACCTTCTTTTACTTACTGACCATGAGAGTGAGGAAATCGAAGCATCAGGCATGAAGATAAAAGTACAACCAGTATATGAATGGTGTATGGAACTTGAGGCATAAGATCTCATTTTCGACACAATTATTATCACAAAGCATGACCATTAAAGGCCATGCTTTGTGTTATCTATGCACATAAGAGCGTGATATAGTGGAGTCCTGAATGTGCTTTGTCATTTTTTATACGGTTGAGCAGCATTTCCCTGCACAGCTTCTTTGTAATTGATAACTGCACATCGCTTATCACCATTATTTAGGATAAACACAGTGTGCCGAGGAATGTTCTTATCTATGAAGACAAACATTTCACTTGGACACTCCATGATTTTCATATCTACATCAAAGACGGTAATCTCATGAACTAATTTCCCATCTGACACATTCAAAGTTGAAGGTGCAAACTTATACGCCCAAATGATACGTTCCACCTCGTTGACGAAGATACGTTTCATCTTGGTACTGACCTCTAAATGTTTATAAAAAACATTTTTAGGTACATTCTTGCCTACACGTGTATTGTCCGGAAACTGTATCATATTACTTGATTACTAAGAATGTGATTAACTCGAAGTCGTCAAGACCTTTGATATCCCCCAACAATGCCGTTGTCTCTCCTACAGTGAATAGACTATCAAGGTCTGACTCTTCTTTTACACTAATAATGCTTTCTATAGCTTTATGGAGCAAATCGCTGTAATGCCCCATTCTTCGTCCATCAGCTGTCACCTTGTTGAAAGCTCTGCACAAATCCATATCCGGCTTGTCTTTGCTCTTGCAAATATGTCTCATACTATCAAGCAACTTCTTCGGGTGAAGGTAATCGCAAACGACTTCACCTGAATCAGATAGATAAACCATATAGAATGGATGCAACAGATTCTTCTTATCAGTGTTGATTTCCTTATTCTTATTCTTTAGGATATAAATCACTCCTGGTTGAACATTGTCATTTCCTCGCACAACTGCACTCATGCCAAAAGGCGCATGTTCTATATCTTGGTTATCTTTGATGTATGCAAGCAAATCAAGACGGAACTCGTTGAGACCTAAGTCCATAATATTGATACCTGTGTCCATGTCCTCAATATCAACCACCTGCTCTTGTAACCGCTTCAACTGGTTCTTGCGGTATTCCAGATCTCCCTTCTCGTTCTCAGAAAGGAGATTATCATCACCCGTGCTTGTCAATACAGTAGCTTTCATTCGGCTCTCAACACGACCTTTGAGCTTGATGTAGTCATCAAGTTCCATATCTGGCCAGTAGTTGACAAGTTGAATAACATCATTTTCACTACCGATACGGTCAATACGTCCGAAACGCTGGATGATGCGAACGGGATTCCAGTGTATATCGTAATTGATTAGATAATCACAATCCTGTAGGTTCTGACCTTCGGAAATACAGTCTGTTGCTATCAGCACGTCTATTTCTTCAGTTGCTTCCGGATAGATTGTAGCTCTATCCTTTGACTTTGGTGAAAAGTAGGTGAGAACATTATTAAAGCTCAACGGAAACTTTGGAATCGTACATTTGCCATCCGTTGTTCCAGTAATAAGGGCTACATTAAGACCACACTGAGTCTTAATCTTGCCAGACAACTCCCTATACAAATAATCAGCAGTGTCAGCAAAAGCGGTAAAGATAAGAATTTTCTTATTGCCTTCATTAATCGGCTTTTCAAACTTATTTAGCAGATCCTGATAAAGCATCTGCAGCTTACTATCGTGTTCCGGCGTTATATCTTGGAGCATAATCAGCAACAAGTCAAGTCGCTCTTTGTCAGACAACAAGTCGGTACGCCAACTGAGATAGTCCATGTCATTCAGATTAACTTTAGATTTGCGACCAACTAATGCATCGTCTTCGGCATCGTAACTATCAAAGTCATCCAAGAAATCAGTTACATCGATTGTCTTATTCTCTCTTTTTATCTCAAATTCATTAATTTGCTTGATTGTCTCATCAATATAGGAGTCAATTCTGTTTATGGTCAGGCGAAATGAATTGACAGAACTCTCCAAACGTTTAAGCATATTAGTGGCCATGAGCTTTCTCAATCCTTTTTCTCGCCCATCGATAGAAATACCACTGCCATCAAAGTTTATCTCATAATCGCCTCTTGCACTTTCCAAAAGGTAGAGCGATGGAGTGTAAATGCTCAAATTGAGCCTATTCAATAATTCGGCTATTTCAGAGAAATTGATTGCGCTATTCAAATCGGTCAACTTCGGACGACGCGCTATCGGTGCCAAGCGCGTTGGGAACTTGCCAATATCTTTCGTGTCGTAATACTTAACGATATGGCTGCGCGACCTCGCAATAGTAACAGCATCCAATAGCTGGAAGAAATCAAAACTCAATTTGTCGAGCAACCGTTCTGTTGTTCGCTCCTCTGCTGGTAATTTTGCCCATGATGTGTAAGCACGTTGAGCATTGGCAAACACAACATCAATACCCTTATCTAGTTCTAATGCCTCATTGATAATTTCTTCTTTACCTTCATAGGCTAACTGCAACTGATTACGCAAGTCGTTGAAACGATTGTTCACAGGCGTAGCACTAAGCATCAATACTTTTGTTTTAACTCCGGCACGTATTACTCGTTTCATCAACCGCTGGTAGCGGTTTTCTTTTTTCTTTGGTGCGTTCTCGTCCCAAATGTCAGCATCTTCATCATCGATGTTGCCTCCATTTCTAAAGTTATGACTTTCATCGATTACGATGAGATCATAATTGCCCCAGTTTATATGCTCCAAATTCATACCATTGCTTAATCCTTTGTCACGCGATAAATCGCTATGGAAAAGAATGTCATAACGTAACCTATCTCCGGCGATAGGGTTATTCTTATAGTTGGAACGAAAAGTAATCCAGTTCTCATTGAGTTTCTTAGGGCATAGCACCAAAACAGACTTATTCCTGTTCTCATAATATTTAATAACAGCCAAGGCCGTAAAGGTCTTACCTAAACCCACACTGTCTGCAAGAATGCAGCCATTGTATTTCTCCAACTTGTTAATTATTGCAAGGACTGCATCACGTTGGAAATTATAAAGTTTATTCCATATTAAACTTGACTTGAACCCAGTCTTTTCATTGGGAAGAACGTCTTCTGATATATCCTCTAGAAACTCGTTAAAAATATTATAAAGTGTAATGAAATAGACAAACTCTGGAGAATTCTCACTATATACAGTTTCAATATATTCCAAGACGCGATTTGTTACATCTTGAAATATATTGCTATTCTTCCATTGCTCGTTAAAGGCTTTCAGATATTCTTCTGCAAATGGTGATGGCATTACATTTACAATAGAATAAATACTGTTGCCTCGTTCACATCCTAATTCCGTTGTTGTAAACTCGTTGAACGGAACATAAGATGTTTGTTCGTCACTCTTCTTGACATGCAAAAAACCTCCCATACTTTCCTGAGAAGTGTTAGACTTGAATTTCACTTTTCGTCGAATCCAGTCAGCACACTCACGAGCTATGGCTTTTTGCTCTAACTTATTTCGCAACTTAATTTCGAAATCAGAACCATAAAGATTTCGTTCCCGATTAAGTTTAGGAATATAAAACTCACGTTTCTCTTTCTTCAACCTTTCTGTTACGAATGTCGGAGAAGTAAAGATAAAACGCAATTCTTCTATGCCTTCTAATTCCTCTTTCAAGGCTTCGTAGGCATAAATCGAGAATGATGCAGCTGCAATGGAAAGTTTAGGTGATGACACTAACTTTTCTTTCAAGTCGTCAACTACTCGTTCTGATACGTTATTTATTACTTTTGGTAATTCCATATACATTAACGTACACGAATGTACTTAACTTCTTCCTGCGATGAATTAAGCAATTCTTTAATATCAACTTCAAGCACTTTGGCAATCTCCAACAGTGTTTCTAATCCAGGCTGAGCAGTATTTGTACACCATTTAGAAACTGTAGCAGGATCTTTATTATTGCTGTCCGATAAAACCAAAAGATTGACAGTATGAGGGCAAGTAAATGATATTGACACGGTTGCCACAGTAAAAAAAAGGGAAGTCCACTGACCTCCCCAAAGAGTTTGTACTTT